>Ga0169931_10011610_pt1 | contig 12366 bp, 17 predicted proteins | sample Kivu_15m_20L_FD_129675 | JGI IMG/M metagenome (GOLD analysis project Ga0169931, IMG submission 129675) | Freshwater microbial communities from Lake Kivu, Western Province, Rwanda to study Microbial Dark Matter (Phase II) - Kivu_15m_20L... | ecosystem: Environmental > Aquatic > Freshwater > Lake...
AACTTCGTGATCTACACGAGAGAGTTCAAAACAAGAGCAAAACAGATCGGCGTGTTCGCTGAACCAGCATCTGCCTACATGGTGGATGGTGAAGTACACGGTGGAAAGATCAAGTTCAAGAATTTGAACGTGAGAAACACTGCGAGAAAAACAGCAACCAACAAGCTGATTTCTAAAGGCGTTGATTTCAACGTGAATGTTTTGGGAACTGCTCCTAAATCATCTGCTTTATCAATCAAAGCTAACGTGATTTCTTTATTGAGAAAATCAGGAAGAAAAGTAATTAACTTTTCTGCATAATTAATCTCCGGATTAATTCGCTACAAAGAGGGCGGCCTCGGTCGCCCTTTTTAATCTACAAATTCATTTCCATTATTGTCTATATAAGTAAAAGAACCCATTGAAGGTTCAAAACGAACTCCTTCTGTTAGATAACAGTTATTTTTATCATGATGGTGTTTGTTGTCTATAAATTTACAAACTTTTTCTTTTGAATCAAATGTTAAAATGTATGAGAGATAGATGTTATCTTTCAATTCCCAATAAATTTTTGAAGCCAACGACCAGATGAATGCCTTATTATTTTCAAAAAATCCCATTTCTGTCTTGGCTTGATCTACTGTTTCAAAAAACATAAAATTTTCTTTATTTTTTTTATACCAAGTTGTTTTAACTATATGTTTATTTTTTTGCATTGTTGATATGTTTTATAATAAAATTTTGTAATTTACGAAGCCTGCCCAACTGATCACACACGAGACTTTTGTTATGTTCTAGAGTAGCATCTAGTACATGATATATTCCTATAGGATCTCTTTTTATTAATACTAACATCTGTTCAAATGCCAATGACCATCGCTTGATATCATCAATGACATTGTCATAGCTTTCATCTATTACATCTCCAAAAGTTTTATAACCTTGGTCTCTCAAAATCCTTAATTGTCCGTGGCTTCCAAAAAATACAAATACACGTTTGGCAAAGAGACATTTGGCGGTTTTTTCTGAGAAGAATGTGCTATTGGTGGGATTTGTTTCTGCCACAATAGAATACCATGCATTATCATATATTTTATTTGGCACACTTTGAGATAGGTTATATCCATTTTTCATGCCTTCTATTGTGATCATTGATCCTTCGCCAGGCACAGTGGTTTGAGGTATAGCGGCCGAATCTTCGTATTGATCTAGGTCTTTTGATCGATAACCGTAGCCATATTTTTTGTGTATGTCCTCGGTCATGTTGATCAGACATCTATCTTCTATTTTATTTCTTAATATGTTTGCAAGAATGAAAGTTCTATGTGGTTTAGCGGTGCCTAAAAGACCATCAAAAAGTTTGTTTTTTTTTTTTTTTGGAGAATAATCTTCGTGGTGGCAATAATTTGAAAGTGTTGAAAAAAAATGTTGCAGATGTGGATATACTTGATCTTTTGGGTAGTCATAGCAGCCAAGATGTCCGGAAGCAATTGTTATAAATTTTTTATTATTGAAACTTTTAGTAATTTTGTCTTTATAAGATTGCCATGGTCCAAAAATAAGTTCATTTGTGTAATGAATAATTAAATCTGCCCAGCTGAGATCTTCTACAGGGTCTACACTATCTGGACGGAAAAAATGTGAATAAATAGCTATGTTAATATCATTTTTATTTAACAAATGCATGTCTTCTCGAGATTTAATAACACAACCAGGAAATAAAATAAATTTAATTTTATTTGCAAGATCAAATTCAAAGATATAAGAAAGTTGCCAAATTACAATTTTTTTATTTTCCATAATATATTACCTTATACCTGCTGTCACTGAAACAGCGCCACGGGTCTATTACGGTAGCTCCGGGTTTAAGATTGAAATACAATTTTTGCTTGTATTTTCTACCAGTGTGATCATATGTTGTCTGTGGATCGTGTGTCATTACACACACACAATTTTGTTCTTTATCGAGCACGTCTCCGGTTTCTGGATCTGCATAATTGACATCAATTCCCATCTCTTTTAAATATCCTCCCAGTAGCACACTGGCCGATCCTATGGTATACGGGACACCTGGCTTATAAGCACGTCCGTTTATAACGCAAGGCTTATTCTCTCTGCGACATATATCGGCAATAAATTTGGCCATGTTGCGAGTTTGCTGTTCTCGAGTGTGAGATATCGCGGCAAAAAGATCATAACCTAGATCCAATTCTTTCGCCAGCCAACTGAGTGCTATATTGTCTCTAGGATGACAGGCACCGCCATCGCCCATGCCGGCTTTATAATATCCTTGACCTGTAATCCTTATAGAAGCCTGTTTGAATGCATCTGTGATCCGGTCCACGTTCATGTGTCCGAGCTTATGTGCCACATCCTGGATCATGTTTACCAATGCCAGTCTAGCCGATATCATGGTGTTGTAGAATATCTTGAATCCTTCAGCTTCTTCCCAAGTGCCGGTCATCTGCTGGGCGTCGTTCAATATCAGCTTCTTGTAGAACTTGGCGAGTGTTTGGCTCGCTATTGTGTCTTCTCCATACTCTGTTCCAATGATCACCATGTCTGGGTGCATCATGTCATAGGCCTCGGATCCCATGGCGATCAGGTAAGGATTGTAGACGAACTGGAAGTTTCGAGTGTATCGGGCGAACTCCCTGCGTGTGGTGCCCGGCAGCACCGTGCTGATCAAGGACACTATCTGATTCTTATGAGCATATCGTTGGCATTGTTCTAATACATCTATCACTAGAGAATAATCAAAATCTCGCACTGGCAGTTGTGTGGTTGGTTTGGACCCATCATAATCTGGATGATGAGGAGTGGGCACAGCAATAAAAATTATCTCTGTATCTCGAAAAACTTCTCTTATGTCCTGTGTTATTTTAACATGTGCTGACACTCTGTGTTCCACATCATATCCTATCACTTCATGCTGCCGTGCCATTTCTCCAGCACAGGACATGCCTAATTTACCAAGTCCTATAAATCCTATTTTCATCACAAACTTTTTGTGTATTGTTTATCAACTTAAATATTTAATCATTATGTATTGTGATAATTTTTTAGATGTTAAAGATTGGTTGTTGCTTTTAAAGAATAGAAATATAACAATTAGACGTTATAACTCTATTCCAGTAGAACAGATATGTAGAGAATCTCCGCAAATAGAACTCTTAAGAAATGTTGAACATTGGCTATCTGGGGGAGAATGGACAACATTTTGGCATATGAAACAGTTATTACAAACACTTAAAAATATTGATATATTGCTACCTTTGATTATATCACGGCCCAAAGAAAAAAAAAACAAAATTGATTTATCTAGGCACATAGATCCGGGTGGTTCTAGAATGGCAACATCAAAATATCTAGGCAAGAAAAATTTACCATTTGATATAATTTGGCCTAGAGAATTTGTACACGAATTGGATTTTTTAACCAAGTTTGAAGAAATATTTTTGGCAGAGCAGTTTATCGAACCATATGAGAATGTAAAAATAAATTATAGTTTGTATTTGTGCTCGGACACTCCTTGCAAAACTTGCATCATCAATAATAGAATACATAATAGTCCTTATAGATATTCTGTTAAATGGTCGCGAGACTGGTTCTATGATCAGGATCAAAATTATTATGAATGGTATGAAAAAAATAAAAATTTTATAACCAAAAATCCAATGGATTGGTATTTTGTATGATTAAAAACCATAAAGGATCTCGTGCAGTCAATAGTGATGAAATTTTTAATTTTATAAAAGTACCAAACACCACAACTACAAAAACAATTGATTTTTTACAAAATTATAAAAAGTGGATTGAAAGCACACATAAAATTATTGGGTGGAACAAATTTAAACATTTGTGTTTCTGTAATGGGACAACAGAATCTTTTGACAAATTTTATTTAAGATATCTAAATAGAAAACTGAGACTCTTGAGAGGAGAATATTATTATCATCAAATGATTGCCAATAATTATCAATCATTTGAGTGGTTGGAAGATATATCAACTCTAAAAAAAAATGACGTGTTGGCCATGAGTGTGCCCTTTGCTGACACCGGGGACATACCGCCTAATTTTTATTCTATATTAGATCATTGCGAAGAATTAAAGATCCCGGTGCTCTTGGATCTTGCCTATATAAATTTATCTGTAGGTTTGAGTATTAATCTTGATTATAGATGCATAGACACAATAACCAGTTCCTTGAGCAAGGTATTTCCGGTAAGTCAACATAGGATAGGTCTTAGACTACAACAAGAAGTAATTGATGATACTTTATTAGCATACAATCAAAACCAATACCTAAATTTACATAGCCTGTGTGTTGGGCAATCTCTTATAAATCAGTATTCGGCCGATTATTGTTTTAAGAAATATAGAACACAACAGTTGAACTTATGCAAAGAATTATCAATAACACCATCTCCATGTTTCATATTTGGTATTGATAGAGATAATCTATACCCACAATATAATCGAGGAACTAATTCAAACAGATTGTGCTTGTCTGATTATTTTTCAGATGGTATATCGTAAGGTTCTTGTGTATTGGGATCGTAATGATATAGACTCCTGTGAGGAGTTTTTTCTAATTTATAACCTGCTTGTTCGCTCACATAATAAAACATCCTAAATCCGTCTCGATAGATACTGTTTGGGCAGGTTAGAGGTTCTGGATGTCCGTGAAATCCCAATCTGTGATATCGCCACAACACCATGCGGCCTGCTTGGGGATAATACTTCTTCACGCAACCTTTTTTTTCAAAATCCCAAAATTGAAGATCTCCTTTCCATTCGTTTTGCCAGTCTTCGTTGAGATATAAGATCAAGGACATCATTCTATATAATTTTATTTCATTGTTAAAATTGAAATCGGTGTGTATCTTTAGACTATCGCCGCGGCCACATCTCATATAGCCTGCTCCAACCATATATGGATCCGGAATAAGGTCATAGTGTCCGGTTATATCGCCCATCCAACGCAGGAAACTACTTGACGACAATTGATTCTTTACATCTGTGGCAACAGGACAATCATCAATGTCACTTTTTTCTGTCATACGACTGCCTGCTCGGGTAAACTCCTTTTCCCAAGTACAGTTGTTGCATTCTTGCTTCATTGCTCTAACAGTTTCTAATGGTATAAAATTATCCAGGCACAATGTGGGGTGCGGAGGCGTGGAAACATATTGCTTGTTCAACTGTGATGTGTTGTAAAAATTTTGTTTAATGTGATTTACTATATTCATAAAGTGCTGTTATTTAACCTTAAATAGTTCCATATGCTGATGTCTTTAAAAGTGGTGGAGAACCAGATTTTGAACGGTTATGAATTAATTTCTTCTCTGGAGACTTTATTGCACCTAGATACAAATCAATTAATTATAGAAATAAATGAAGGACCCGATCTATTAAATATCGATTTTTTAAATAAAAATTTTATAGAATTTTTGAATCTATTTACAGAAAAATCAAATATAAAAAAAGAAAGAATAAAAATAATAACCTACAATCTTGTACAAGATTTAACAGTTTGGCCCAACATAGAGATAAAACACCCCGTGAAATATTTTGTCGATGCCAAAAAATTTGAAGTGATTATACAAAAAAAAATAAAGAAACATTTTGGATTGTTTGTGGGTGTTTCTCGCTGGCACAGATTATACATAGCCTCTGAGTTATTTTTCAAACATAAAGACAAATCGTTGATCTCATATTGGCAACATCATTTTAATAAATTTCAGGTAGCAAATTTACAAATAGATGAGCTAATGATGCGATTAAACGCTTACAATGATACAGGCATATATAACAGTTTAACAAATTTATTAAAAAATTTGCCATTGCACTTATCGGAAAAAGATATTATTCTCAATAAAAATACCGGAGCGGATATCAGTAAGGGAGATTGGCAAACACCTTATGATTTGCTACCTTACTACAATGAAATATTCCTTGATGTAGTTTGTGAGACCTGGCATGAAGGACAATGCTTTTTGCCCAACGAAAAGATGGCAAGGAGTCTCATATCCAAAACGCCGTTTGTGGTGTATGGATCAAAGAATTTTTTAAAAAATTTAAAAAAATTGGGATTTAGAACTTTCGATCGGTGGTGGTCTGAAGATTATGACAAATTAGATGGGGTACGCAGGATACAAAGTATGTTTAAGATAATAGATATTATTTCTAAAAAATCTATAGATGATTTAAAACAAACATATGTGGAAATGACGGCAATATTAGAACACAATTATCATATTATTAAATCTATAGATAGTAATAAAATGTTAGCATTGTTGAAATGACCGATTATATAGGACAGACCTTTCCAAGCGATTGGCTTTGGTCAAAATACGAGAATATTTCTATAAAATCTATTTTGGCTCAAATCAATAATAAATTTGCCAGTCAAAAAAATTTATTAATTAATCTCACATGGTTTGGTCCTCAATTTAATTACCGGGGCAATTCATACAATAAATTTTTAGAATACGATAAAAAAATTGATAACCTATTCATATTGGCAACTGTTGACCCATCGATGCTTCTTCCAACGCAATTAGAATTTATAGTAAATCGATTAGACAATCCCAGTTTATATAAATTAGGTAATTTTGATGGCAAATACCAATTTAATTTTTTTGCTCCTGTGATGGCTAAACACTTCCGTGCCTATTCTAATGAAGAAATAGTTTTAAAAGAACCTCGATGGCATTTTATCAGCTATAATCGTAAACCTCGACAACACCGGGTAAATTTTGTTAAAAGATTAAAGGAAAAAGGATTGGACAAATATGGATTGGTGACTTTGGGTAAACCAGATAGAACATATGATCAGGATCCCAATAACACTTTGTTTTTGACCTTGGGAGAAGATTATAAGGATTATATAGAATATGGTCACTGGTTTGATCCAAACAAACAAGACGATGACGTGGGAATACCGCACGATGTTTTGAGTTTGCACAATATCAATTATTGGCAACATCATTTCCTTCATATTGTGGGAGCGACGGAATTTAGCACCGCGTCTGATCTCTTTGTTTCAGAAACACAATTCAAACCCATGATTGGTTTGAGACCTTTTTTGATCAATGGCAATCCAAAAACTTATCAATGGTTAGAAGATCAAGGATTCAAAACATTCAATAGATATTTCCCCAAAATAGATTTTGATAATATTAAACAAGTGCATGACTCATTGATTCTTGCCATAGAGCGAATTATCTCGTACAGTCCGATTGATATGATTTCCATGTACCAAGACATGATGCCAGATTTGCTACACAATCAAAAAAGATTTTATGAATTTGCACAGGAACAAGAATTTAAATTAAACAATCTGTTTTAATGGCAGATGGCTCGCTATTAAGGCTTATGATAGTGTTTGGCTCGCTATTGAGTCTTAGGATTTTCTTTTTTTGGCAGAGTAGTCGGGCAATGGTCCACCATATTTGCGACCCTTGATCCGCTTGCCCGCCACCTTCTGGGTGCGTCCGTGTATCTTTTCCGGCCTGTTGCCCGATCGCTTCATGCGCCCCTGGCTTTTACAGCTGGATATCCATGATGCGGGCAGGTTGGATTTGGGTCGGCTACACACGCCTCTTGGTGCGGGTCCTATGTTCTCTTGCGGCAGGCATATCTCGCGGATCTTCATGTGCATATTTAATCCTTTTGGCAGGGTTGATCACGGCTTTATAGTTGCATCATGGCGGCCCAGGTCACAGCAGTTGTGGCGGCTGTGGCACGCCAGTTGTCAGGTGGCGTTGTTCAGTTTTCCTGTCAAGCCCTGTCAGGTGCTTGGGCAGTCAGGTGGCGTCACATCCATAAATATCCATATGAAGCTGTCAGAAATACTCACGCCAAAAACACCAAGTGCCATCAACATGGCACAGGCACAGCATCCAGCACCACAACAGCCAGCGCCGGAACAATGTATTTCGGCCATAGCGGAGGGCATCAGCCAGATATTAAGGAAAACGGGCGGCAAGCTCAAGACCGGCTTCAGGTGTGTTTCTGGTCCCAGGAAGGGCCGGATCGTGGCCCGGGCCTCCACCTGCAACGCCAGGCTGAATCCCATCAAGGGCGCCAAGATCAGGCGGAAGAGATACGCCAAGGCCACGCAGGCAGGCAAGAAGATGGCATTCACCAAGCGGACCAACCCCATCAGCAGGCGCCTGGGCAAGGCACAGGTGGGCCGCAGTCGCGGTAAGATGCAAAGAAGCAAGATAATCCGGCCCAAAAAATAAATCGCCTTTCAAATTCAAAGACTTAGATGAAAGATCAGGTGTGATCTGGTGCCGCCTGGGTTGACCTATACAGGATATAATATAAAGTAAGGATATGATCACAGATACAAAAATAATGACGATCGATGAGATTTATGAGCAGATCCTGCAGAGCTATTTCCGCGGTGACCTCACAGAGGGCGAGTGGATGATGAGCCCCGATCAGGTGGTAAAGACTTTTGAGACAGAATGCCTCAAGCACGGTCACTCACCCGCGGACTACACTTTATATAATGAGGGCCTTGCGGACGAGTGCGAATGCCATGTGGACAAATTGAGAACCAAGTTCATATAGGTAAATATTGTCATGGGCTTCATCAGTATCATCACAGGCATCCTGAGCTGGCTACAGGTCGGGTTGGGGCAGGCCCCCATATCCGCCACCACGATCTATCATGGAGCGGTGCTGGTGGACAAGGTCACCACGGAAGACTTGCGAGGCACTTGGTCGGCGGAATTGCAGGAGCGGGGAATCCAGACCATAAAAGGGTTGGTGGTCAGTGTGAATGACAAAGAATAAAATAGAAAAAAACTTCTGTTATAATGCTTTTTTAGGATTGGATATCTCCCCTAGTGGTACATTAAAACCCTGTTGCAAGTTTGGAGATAATTCTATACCCCAATTTGATATTAAGGAAGGTATCTCAAGATACAAGCACAGTGAATTTTTAAAAAATCTTCAAGAACAATTTATCAACGACAAAAGGCCAAAAGGCTGTGTCCGTTGTTGGCAGGAAGAAGACGCTGGCGTCAAGAGCAAAAGACAGCTGGATTATGAGCGACACGAGACAAATTTCAACCAACACGACACATCAACCACCATCTTTAAAAATATTAGCCTGGCCTTTGGCAATCTTTGTAATCTGGCCTGCAGGATCTGTGGGCCTACCAGTAGTTCAAAATGGTCCACCGAAATGAAAAAGATAGATGGAAAAAATTATGCAATTTATGAATGGTTCCGTGATCCAAAAATAATGTCGGATATATGGGAACACACCCAACAGGCCATACATTTTGACATACCGGGTGGAGAACCATTATTGACACACATTCAAGAACATTTTGATCTTCTAAACAAATTCAAAGAAAATGGATCATCCAAAAAAATCAGCCTGCATTATACCACCAACGGAACCAACTACCCAAAAGACAGTCACTTGGAAATATGGCAAGCATTCCGAGAGGTGGATATACAGATCAGCATCGATGACATTAAAGAAAGATTTGAATATAATAGATGGCCGGCTAAATGGGACACGGTCTATGAAAATGTTAAAAAATTTCAAAAATTAAAAGACAAGGAGAAGAATATACGATTGAGCATATCTTTCACAGTCTCGGCCTTTACCATACTATATGCTGACGAATTCTTTTCATGGTGTTTGGCGGAAGGATTGCCCGAACCTTGGATGGGTAGATTGCATAGTCCAACATATTATAGATGTTCTGTATTTCCTGCCCATGTTAAAAATGCAATTAAAAAGAAATTGTCGTCATCAAAACATCCTGAAGTGAAAAAATTAATCAAGTATTTAGAATTGGATGATCACGAACATTTTAATGAGTTCAAACGATGGGTGGCTGTGTTAGATTCTAAAAGAGATCAAAATTTTCATAGGACATTCTCAGAGCTGTCGAAATATATTTAATAATTAATTACTCCAACCTGCAATACATCTATAAGAAATACAGCACAAAGTCTAAAAAATCCAAAAAAAAGAAATAGCCAGTATAAGTCATTGATTCTGTTGACTTTTCAGTGATTGACATATTACCAAACGGTATTATTATAAGTGTTATGAAAATATCGGCAATGGCAATGATCCTACTTTTAATCACGACCTCTACCACGCGGGCAGAGATAACCGCCCGTGATGTGTGGGTTGGATTGCTGATCGCCAGCAAGGTGATCGCCAAGACCCAATCCGGCACTTGGGGGGCGAGTGTTCATGAGGAAGTTCATCAGGGGATCAAGGATGCCATACGAAAAGCCGGCGAGAATCAAGGCTTTTCGAGGTAGGTTGACATATTACCAAACGGTATTATTATTAAAACAAATTAAACAAGGGAGGACAAAATGCCAAACTGGTGCTCAAATGTAGTTGAAGTAAGAGGACCAAACAAGATCGTGAAATCACTTGTGGACCACAAGTTTGATTTCCAAAAGATACATCCGTGCCCCGAGGCACTTAATATTACCGCGGGCAGAGAAGGTGCTGATGAAGACGAGGCACAGAAGGCCTTGGTGGCGAAGGAGAAAGCGAATTTGAAAAAATACGGCTACAAGAACTGGTATGACTGGTGTGTGGACGAGTGGGGCACCAAGTGGAATGCTGGTGGATCTGACAATGAAGATATGCAGGTGGACTTTGACGACGATGTGGATGACACGGGCATCGCCCTGTTCAGTTTCTCATCCGCGTGGGCACCACCGGTGGGAGTGTATGCCAAATTGAAAGAGCTACACCCGGAACTATACATACAGGGCAGATACTATGAGCCCGGAGTGGGCTTCATGGGAGTGTGGGATGACGGCGACGACCGTGCCTACAACATGGAGGGCTTCCTGACGGGAGGTTCCAAGGACAAGTTCTGGAAATCCGAGGACGGCATATTGCTGGACGACAACTTTGACATCGTGGAGGACATCATCCGCAACGAGGAATACCAAATGGAGGAGGGTGCCAGAAAAGTCAGAGACTATGTGAAGGGCGAGGCCCAGAACTGTGAGGAGACCGCATAATGGCCACCAGAGCAAGGATAGGAATTCAATTACCGGATGGCCGCATCAGGGCCTCCTACAATCACTGGGATGGATACCCGGGGGGACTGGGCTTCAACCTGATAGACAACTGGACCCGCCCTGAAAAGCTTCAGAAGGCCATAGAGTTGGGCAACTCCAGCCATTGGGGCATGATCGTGGGCGACAAGACCGACTTCGATGACAGGAAAAACGAGATGCACGACATACAGAACATCTACTACGGCAGGGATCGTGGCGAGAAGGACCAGAAGGCCCGCACCTATGTGGACGAACAGGAGTACCTGGCAGAAGGCTGGGGTTCCGGCGAGGAATACATATACCTCATGAAGGACATGGGCCATAAGGATCTATACGGACAAGCACAGGGCGAATGGTTCTATGCCACGAGGATATGGAGCGACTCCAAGCAGGACTATGATCCATCAGTGGGCTTCCAACCATTGAGAGAGGCGGCCATACAGGATAGGATCCGTATGTTGCAATTTGAACTGAAGCAGATCAACGATAACAGAAAGAAGGTGGCATGATTGAGTTAAAATTTTTACTGAAGACCGAGTCGGGCGAGATGCTGACCAGACAGCAGGTCATAGACAGGCTGTGCCAGTATGATGTGTATATGCTGATGAAGAACATAGAACTAGAGGACTATGACTGGTTGAGCGACACCAGAGAGCGAGGCTTCAAAGGCTATGCCAACTACACCGACGAGGAATTGAAGGATGAGTGGTTGGAATCAGAAGCTGGTTATAGCAACATGATAGCGGACGAGGACCAACCCTACGACATAGCGTCAACCCTGGACGTCAAGTGATCAGGAGCATAGAGAGAATATGGGCTCGGGCCACTGGACATCTGATGGGGCACACGGACACCGACCGCCCGGACACTCCCATATTGACCCTGCGAGAGGCAAGGGTGGCATTGTTCCTCAAGACATTCTGGGTGATACTACACGCGATAACCTGTGTGTTCATCATGGCCAACATAGTGAGGCACTGGTGAAGAGGAATTTGTTGACAGTATCGGCATTGGCCGCCCTGCTGTATCTGGCCTACACGGCCGTGATCAGGGCAAGTCACGAATCTATGATGGTGGAGCGGGAGGCGGCGGCCGTGAGGATATTGAAGGAGGCGGGCCTTTTCGAGCCCGATTGCGTGACCAGGGGTGATTGCCGAAGATCAAAAAGGGCAGGTGCCAAAAGCGGATCAAAATAAGTCATTGATTTTGAACACTTATTTGTGATTGACATATTACCAAACGGTAGTATTATTAGAGTATAACAAATGGAACAGGGAGGTTCTAAAATGGTAAAGTTAAAATTAGCAGATATA
>Ga0169931_10011611_pt1 | contig 12366 bp, 4 predicted proteins | sample Kivu_15m_20L_FD_129675 | JGI IMG/M metagenome (GOLD analysis project Ga0169931, IMG submission 129675) | Freshwater microbial communities from Lake Kivu, Western Province, Rwanda to study Microbial Dark Matter (Phase II) - Kivu_15m_20L... | ecosystem: Environmental > Aquatic > Freshwater > Lake ...
AATATTCTAAATAATGATAGAAATAATATTATAAATTATGATAAAAATAATATTCTAAATAATAATAAAAATAATATTGTAAATAAAGATAAAAATAATATTATAAATAAAGATAAAAATAATATTATAAATAAAGATAAAAATAATATTGTAAATAAAGATAATCAAATTCTATTAAATGATAATAAAAATAATAATGATATTTTATCAACTAAAAAGAAAAATATAAATTCATTAAATAATAATATACCTAATGAAAATTCTATTTATAATTCTATTAAATCTATAAAAAATATAAAAAATTAAATAAACTAAATTTATATTGTTTTTATTTTTAATTCTTTTTTGATTAAATATAATAAATATATTATTAATATTATTTTTATTATTTCTCTTTTCATTTGATTTTTATATTTATATATTTATATATTATAGAATGTATTTTACTTATATTATTTCTATTATTATTATTACTATTATTTTCTGTCATCTTATTGATAATAATTTAATTTCTGAAAGAATCTTTATTATTTATCTTATTCTTTCTACTCTTGCTCTTATTCTTTTATCTTTTTTAATCTTTAATAAACTTATTAATTATTTAAAAGATCGTAAGTTTATTTATAAATATTCTGTTCTTATTATTATTGAAATTTATATTCTTATTAATATTATTTTTTCTCATATTTATTTTTTACTTTTTTTCTCTAATCCTCTTCATTTTAAAGGAATGGAAAAACTACATATTAATAATTATTTTAGAACTTATATTTTCTTTTTCTATTTTAGTAATTCTCTTTATTTTACTATTGGATTCGGAGATATTTATCCTCAAGGTGTTGTTACCAGATTTACTGCTATTCTACATATGGTTATTGCTTATATTCTATCTATTTATTATTTCGCTAAAATTGCTCAAAATATGACTATTCATTAATTTTTTTTATCTTTATTATTTATATATTTAATTTTTTTTTTATTTGATTATTTAGCATATCATTTACTTATTTTTTATGAATGATATGAATACTATCTTTAAAAATATTCCTAAAAATAATATTTCTGATTGTTTTAATTTTATTTTTAAAACTCATTTTAAAGATTTTGAAAAACTCTATTTATCTATTTGTAATAAAACTAATGATATAAATTTTAATAAAAATACTAATAATAATTTTATTCTTTTTGGTTTTATTTTTATTATATATTTCTTTTTTAATCATATCTTTATTTTTATTAATCTTATTGAAAATAAAATTATTATTATTGTAAAAAATATTATTAATGTTATGATTAATATTGATTTTATTATTGAATATTTAGATATTAAAAATATCATTCTTCTATTTAACCAATATAAACTTTATTTTGATGATTGGATTAAAAATAATATCAATATTCATTACAATATTATTAAATTCCTTTTTGATAAATTACATCATAATCAACTTCTTGATATTTTAAATATTTATAATCATTTATCCTCTAATTTTAATATTAATTTTAATATTAATCTTATTGATAATTTATCTTATAAAATTTTATGGAAAAATATTGAATCTGATTCTAATCTTAATAATCTTGCTACTTCTTCTATTCTTAATTTTATTAATAATAATCTTCATATTCTTCATTCTTATAATAATCTTATTGATATTTCTAAACCTATTAACCTCGAATTTAACAATATTATTTCTATTCTTAATCTTTTTAATATTGATTATAAACATTATAAAAAATCTAAATTACCTGTTATTTTTCTTAAATTACTTTTCCATTTAATTATTTCTCATTCTAATAAAACTATATAAAAATTATTCATTATTATTTTTATATAAAAATATTTTTTAATCTTTTTAATCTTTTTAATGCATAATTCTAAAACTATTTGTCTTAATATGATTGTTAAAAATGAAGCTCATATTATTCTCAATACTCTTAATAATCTTTTTCAATATTTTAATTTTGATTATTGGGTTATTGTTGATACTGGATCTACTGATAATACTAAACAAATTATTTCTGATTTCTTTAATCATATAAATATTAAAGGTGAATTACATGATACACCTTGGAAAAATTTCGGATTTAATAGATCTGATGCTCTTTCTAAAGCTTTTAATAAAACTGATTATTTATTAATTTTTGACGCTGATGATCAAATTATTGGCGATCTTAAATTACCTGATAATCTTAACCTTGATGGTTATCATCTTAAATTCGGTAATAATTTCTCTTATGTTAGACTTCTTCTTATTAACAATAGACTTCAATGGGAATTTATTGGAGTTTTACATGAATTTATTAATTGTAAAAATCAAAATTATAATTGTAAATTTGATAATATCACCGGTAATTATTATCTTATTTCTGGTAAATCTGGATCTAGAAGTAAAAATCCTAATAAATATCTTGATGATGCTAAAATTCTTGAAAATGCATATTTTGAGGCTAAAAATAATAATGATGATATCATGATTCGATACTCTTTTTATTGTGCTCAAAGTTATAAAGATGCTGGTAATACTACTAAATCTATTGAATGGTATAAAAAAAGAATTGAACATGCTGGTTGGAATCAAGAAGTTTATTACTCTTATCTTACTATTGGACTTCTTTATGAAAAAATTAATAATATTGAAGCTGCTTTCTATTATTGGATTCTTTCTTTTAATGCTGATCCTGAAAGATGTGAAGGTATTTATTATGTTATTAAACATTGTCGTGAAAAAACTATGTTTAATTTAGCTTTCTCTTATTACAAACTTATTGAAAATAATAAATATCGTAATATTCTTGATAAACTTTTTGTTACTGAAAATATTTATAATTTCTTACTTGATTATGAATTTACTATTATTGCTAATTATGTTGATCTACATAAAGATGCCATTAAATCTTTTCATAAACTTTTTAAATTCTTTGATGCTGATATTTTTTTAAAAGAAAATATTATTAATAATCTTCATTTTTATACTAATTTTATTGATTATTCTATTGATAATCTTAATTTCTTTTATGATTTTATTAAATTTATTAAGAAAATTTATTTGAAAAAAGGATCTTTATCTACTTCTATTATTGATGTTTCTAATACTATTATTAATAATTTTAAACCTTTCTTATCTTTCTATGACTCTTCTAAAATCTCTTTTATTAATAATTATATTAATAAAATTAATAAAAATAATAATTATTCTCATGAAATTATTCTTACTATTACTTCTTGTAAAAGATTTGATCTTTTTCAAAAAACTATTAATTCTTTTATTAATAATTGCACTGATTTTAATAAAATTTCTTATTTCTTCTGTGTTGATGATAATTCCTCTGATGAAGATAGAATTCAAATGAAAAAACTTTATCCTTTCTTTAATTTTTATTTTAAAAATAATAATGAAAAAGGTCATAGACAAAGTATGAATATTATTTGGAATAAACTTAATTTTCTTAAACCTAAATTCTATCTACATCTTGAAGATGACTGGCTTTTTATTAAAAAACAAAAATTTATTTCTAAATCTATCTCTTTCCTTGATAAATTTAAATCTTCTAATATTCATCAAATTCTTTTTAACAAAAATTACGCTGAAATTATTGATCATTTTAATATTATTGGTGGTAAAATTATTGATAAAAATATTAAACTTCATATTAAAGATGAAAAAAATATTAATGGATCTAATTGTGCTTATTGGCCTCATTTTAGTTTTAGACCTTCTATTATTAGAACTGATATTATTCTTCAGTTAGGTAATTTTGACTCTCCTAATAATTTCTTTGAAATGGATTTTGCTAATAAATATTTTAATTCTGGTTTCTTTTCTTCTTTCTTTAATGATGTTAATACTATTCATATTGGCAAATTAACCCATGAAACTAATTCTAATATTGCTAATGCTTATCATCTTAATAATACTAAACAATTTAATGATCCTAATAATAACAATGATAATTCTAATTTTTTTTTTATAAAAAATTTTTTAATCAATGATATTCATAATAATTTTTATATTAATTATCTTTTAGAAAATCATTCTAATGATTATAATGATTCTGATATTAATAATAATAAATCTTTTTTTATTGTTAATCTTGTTAAAAGACTAGATCGTAAAAATTATATTACTGATCTTCTTTATAATAACAAATTTTTTTATAATGATTTTCATTTTTTTAAAGCTATTGATGGATATATTTTAAAACCTAGTGAAACTATATTTAAATTATTTCAAAATAATGATTTTAATTATAGATGTGGTTTTATTGGATGTGCTCTTAGTCATTTAATTATTTGGAATAAACTTTATCATGATAATATTAATAACTTTTATACTATTATTGAAGATGATATTACTCTTGCTAATGATTTTAATCTCAAATATAACATTATTTTAAATGATATTAAAAATATTGATTTTGATATTCTATTTCTTGGTTATAGTATGTTCAAAAATAATAGAGAATCTACTAAAAATATTTATATGATTGATTCTGATAATATTATTATTGATAAAATGAATATCCATAATTATTTTATTGGTGGAACATTTGGTTATATTATTTCTAAATCTGGTGTTAATAAAATGTTTAAATTTATTTTTCAAAATGGAATCAAACATGGTATTGATTACTTATTTAAAATTAATAATGAACTTATTTGTTTTGAATCTAAACCTCATATTATTTTCTCTGATTGGGTTGATGATCTTCAATCTAATATTGATTCTGATATTCAAAAAAATAATAAATCTATTGATTTCTCTATTAATAATTTTGTAAAATTATTTGATAATACATATTCTTTTTTTAATGGACTTGATCATTCTGGTGATGATATTGATTTTATTTCTAATAAGAATTTATCTGAATTATTTAATATATCTGATCTTAATCCTGATTGTGTTGCTTTTAATACTCTTGGATTTCTTAAAAAATTTGTTAATCCTCTTAAATTAGTTGAAACTCCTTGGATTCATAAAAATAATAATCAGGGAATCTTTATTAAAAAAAATTTTTTAAATTCTTTTTCTGATAAAACTTTAAATAATAATAAAATTTTTATTAAAATGCTTTGTGATTGGTGCTCTTCTAAACAACTTTGTGATGAATGGAATCGTATGTCTAAAGGTAATTATCAATGGAATAATATTGAAATTACTTGGACTGATGATACTAAATTAATTGATTATTACGTCGTTATTAATAAAACTGATCAATATTTTAATCCTTCTAGAACTATTGTTTTTCAAATGGAACCTTGGTGTGATGATCCTAATGCTACTTGGGGTGTTAAAACCTGGGGGAAATGGGCTATTCCTGATGAAAATAAATTTTTACATGTTAGAACTCATAAAAAATTTTATAATAATTGTTTCTGGCAATTATCTACTTCTTATAATCAATTTAAAAATAATTCTGTTGATTTGACTAAAAAATATAATTGGATATCATCTATATGTAGTTCTAAATATTTTGATCCTGGACATATTAAACGTATTGATTTTATTAAATTTATTGAATCTAAAAATGATCCTATTGTAAAAATTGATATATATAATTATGATAATTTTCATAATTTTTATGGTTATAAAGGACCTTTACCTAATAATATTAAAGATTTTGGTATTATTGCTTATAAATATTATTTTATGTGTGAAAATAATGATGAAAAAAATTTTATTACTGAAAAAATTTGGGAACCTTTACTTACTGAAACTTTATGCTTTTATTGGGGATGTTCTAATATATCTGATCATATTAATCCTTTGGCTTTTGTTCATCTTGATATGAATGATTTTCAAAAATCTTTTGATATTATTAAAGATGCTATTTCTAATGATTTATGGTCTAAACGTATTAATATTATTAGAGAAGAAAAACAAAAAGTTCTCGATTATTTTAATTTCTTTCCTACTTTAGAAAGAGTTCTTTTTAATGATTTATTATTACCTTCTTTTAATATTGATAATAATCTTATTTATTTTCATAAATATTTTTATAATTATTTTGATAATACAAAAAAAATTTTAGATAATAATGTTATTTTTATTCATTCTTGTTTTATTGATAATCTAGATATTCTTAATTATCTTTTAAAATATATTACTAAATATATTCAATATTTTGATAAAATTTTTATTATTAATATTGGTAAAATTTTATCATCTAATCTTTTAAATGATAATTTTATTAATAAAGTTTCTGATAAACTTATTATTTTTAATTATTCTAATGATATTTCTTTATTTGAAATTCCTACTATTAATATTTTATCTATTTATTCAAAATTTAATCCTCATGCTAATATTTTATATTTACATACCAAAGGTATTTCTTATAATATTAATAATAATATTTTTAATTACATTCTTGATTGGATTAATTTAATGTTATATTTTCTTGTTGATAATATACAAGATTGTATTAAAATTCTTAATGATAATACTTTTAAAACTATTGGTTGCAATTTTAATTTAAATCCTCATCCACATTATTCTGGTAATTTCTGGTGGGCTAAAGCTAATTATATTAAACATTTAAATCATTTCAAATTAATTCATAAACATGATGCTGAATGGTGGTTATTGAATGATAATTCATTCAAAATTGATAATCATTTTATATGTTTTAATTCTAATATTGATCATTATAAAAATTTATATCCGAAAAATTTATATCTAAATTTTTTATTTAATTTTAATAGCTATAGAGAATTAAAACTCATTAATAATATTAAAATATATGAATCTTCTGCTTGGTTAGGGCATCTTGAATTCGCTTTATGGCTTGTTAAAAGATTTAATCAAATTTTTTCTATTAAAACTATTGTTGAATTAGGAGTTGATTTTGGTCATTCTACATTCTCTTTTATATCTCCTAATATTGGAACTGTTTATTCTATTGATTGTTTTGAAGGTGATATTCATACTGGATATAGAGATACTTATCAAATATTTTTAAATAAATTTAAAAATTTATTAGATTCTGGTCTTCTTATTAATAATAATTTAGTGATCATTAAAAATTATTTTGATAATGTTTTTAGTGATTTTGATAATTTTATTAAATCACCTATTGATATTTTGCATATTGATGGATTACATACTTATGATGCTGTTAAAAATGATTTTGATAAATGGATTACTAAATGTCATGATAATTCTATTATTATAATACATGATATTATTAGTTTTCCGCATACTGTTGGTAAATTCTTTTCTGAAATTAATAGTAATATTTTTTATAAAACTCTTGTAAAACATTCTGCTGGTTTAGGAATTGTTTCTAAAAATAAAAATTTCATTGATATTATTAATAATGAATGGATTTCTAAACTTATTTTTACTAATTCTAATCAATTAATTCATGAAAATTATTATCTTTTTATTAATCAATAATTTTTTATAAAATAATAATGTTTATAATATAATTAAATTATTTATATAAAGATTTGAATATAGTATTATTATATTTAATGAAATTTAAATATAATAAAAAATATTTTTTTCATAATTCTGATGAATTTAAATCTTTTACTCATGATAAATATAATTATCTTAAATTTAAATCTCATTTAGGTAAATTAGAAACTGAAGCTGGTCTTCTTATTGATTTAAGTGAAATGTTTAATTTTGATACTAAACTTATTTCTTATTCTACTTCGAATAGTGGATTTATTCCTATTAAATGTTCCCCTTTTTTTAATTATATTGATATTATACATACTCCTACTTATCAAATTGAAAATTTAAGTAATAATATTAATTCTTTTAATTGTAATAATATTAATATTCTTAATCGTTATATTTATTCTGATAATGTTAATAATGATATTAATATTATTTATATTGATAATAAAACTAATATTTGTAAAAATTTAGTTAATACTATTAAAAATTCTAAATCTTTTATTTTTACTGATAAACATAATCAATATGTTAAACCTTTCTTTAATTATTATAATTTTATTTATTTTTTTAATAATAATCTCTCTGATAAAATTCTTTTAATACCTGATTCTTTTCATGATATTTTTATTGATAATTTTAAATTCTTTATTGATTATTCTCTTGAAAATTTTAATATTCTTAATTATGATAATTTAATACATTTTACAATGATTGTTAAGAATGCTGGTCCTACTTTTGAAGATATTCTTTTAAAAAATATACATTTATTTGATCGTTGGACTATTTTAGATACTGGTAGCACTGATCGAACTCAAGATATTATTAATAAAGTTTTGAATAATAAAAAAGGTAAATTATATCAGGAACCTTTTATTAATTTTAGAGAAAGTAGAAATAGATGTTTAGATTTAGCTGGTCATTCTTGTAAATTCGTTATTATGCTTGATGATACTTATATTATTAATGGAGATTTACGGATTTTTTTAAATATAGTTAGAGATGATATTTATGCTGATTCTTTTAGTCTTATTATTAAGAGTTATGATGTTGAATATTCTTCTAATAGAATTATTAAATCGGATACTGATCTTAGATATAAATTTACTATTCATGAAGTTATTGATAATGAAAATAATATTAATGTTATTGTTCCACATACTGTTTCTTTTATATATGATGATAAAAATGAATATATGGATAAGAGAACTTTTGATAGAAAACAACTCGATCTTAAATTACTTTATGAAATGGTTGAAGAAGAACCTGAAAATCCTAGACATCTTTATTATTTAGCACAAACCTATAATCTTTTAGAAGATTATGAAAAAACTGCTGAATTCTTTTTAAAACGTGTTTATCATTATAATATTGGTTTTATACAAGAAAAAATTGATGCTTGTTTTGAATTGGCTAGACTTTATAATTTTAAATTAAATAAACCTTGGAATATTTGTGAAGAATTATATTTAAAATGTTTTGAAATGGATAAATCTAGACCTGATTCTCTTTATTTCATTGGTATTCATTATTATTTAGATAATCATCATAAAACTGCTTTTTATTATTTTAAACAAGCTTTTAATATTGGATATCCTATTCATGCACAATATAGTCTTAAACCTACTCTCTCTTTCCATTTCTTACCTAAATTTTTAGCTGAATTATGTTATGAATTTGATGATTTCATTATTGGTGAAAAATGTTCTTTACTTTTTTTAAATAATAATTCTAATACTGATCCTTCTTATGATGTTATGTTATCTTGGTATAATATATTTTTACAACTTAATAAGTCTATTCCTCCATCTAAACCTATACATAATGATAAAAATATTATTTGTTTTATTGCTGATGGTGGTTTCTCTTCTTGGACTGGTAGAGATATTTTAGATAAGGGTGTTGGAGGATCTGAAACACATACTATTGAAATGGCTACATATATTAAAAAAATTAAATCTGAAACTTTTGATGTTTTTGTTTTTTGTAGATGTGAATCTGAAGATATATTTGAAGGAGTATTTTATAGACCTTTGGATCATATTTATAAATTTTTATCTGAAAATATTATTCATACTTGTATTATTAGTAGATTTTCTGAATATATTCCTCTTACATATAAATATTATGTTGAAAATGTTTTTTGTGTTTTTCATGATCTTTTACCTTCTGGTCTTATTATTCCTTTGAATCCTAAATTAAAAAAAATTTTCTGTCTTACTGAATGGCATGTTAAATTTTTTATTGAAAGGTTTCCTATTCTAAAAGATTTAACTACACATTTTCATTATGGTATTGATTTTGATAAATTTCTTAATAATAATAATATTGTTAAAGTTCCATATAGATTTATATATTCTTCTTTTCCTAATCGTGGTTTATTACCTCTTTTAATGATTTGGAATAGAATTATTGATAGATTCCCTCATGCTGAATTACATATTTTCTCTGATATTAATGGTTCTTGGGTTCAAAATAATTTCAAAATTGAAATGGATAAATTGGATAAATTAATTAAAGATTCTAAACAGGTTGTTTATCATGGATGGGTTAATAAAAAAGATTTAGCTGATGCTTGGTTAGCTGCTGATATTTGGTTTTATCCTTGTAAATTTAAAGAAACTTTTTGTCTTACTGCTCTTGAAGCTGCTCTTACTAAAACATTAGCTATTACTAATGGTTTAGCTGCATTAGAAAATACAGTATCTGATAGGGGTATTACTATTCCTGTTTTAAATGAGGATATTAATGAAGTTTTAACTGATGAATGGTTAGATAAAGCTTTTAATTCTATTGTTAGTATTTTATCTAATAGAGAAGAAAAAGAATTATTAGTTAATAAGAATTATGAATGGGCTATTAATATGTCTTGGTATAATAGGGCTAAAGAATTTGTAGAAAATTATATTGATCCTACTATATATCAGTTTGAATATCTGGGTATGTATAATTGGACTAATAATATTCCTGCATATGCTGCTGATTCTTTTAATTTTGCAATTAATCAAATTACTCCTTTTAATAATTCTATTAATTTTTTAGAGATTGGGACTTATACGGGTATGTCTTTAATTGGTTTTATTAAATTCTTTATTTCTAAATTTAATTTTATTAATATTAAAGCTGATGTTATTGATTATTGGAGTAATTATTTTGAAGAAGATCAAGAAAAATTTATTAATGAGTTAGATGTAAAAAGGGCATTTCATAGAAATATTGATAGATATAATTTTAATCAATATATCAATAATATATATATTGGTAAATCTCAAGATATTTTATTTGATATGCTTAATAATTTTTCTAATTATTATGATTTTATATATATAGATGGTAGTCATACTTTAATTGATTCATATATGGATTTATTTTTATCATGGAAATTATTAAAAGTTAATGGTATTTTAGGTATTGATGATTATCTTTTTAATGTTAATGATACTCTTAATTCACCTCATCACGCTATTAATAAATTCCTTAAAAACATTGATAATCAATATAAATTAATCTCTAAAGATTATAGAGTATTTTTACAAAAAATTTAATTTTAATTTTATTTATTCTTTCTAAATATTTAATAAAATATATTAAATATTTTTAACAATAATTCCTTTAACAAAATTTAATTAATTATGATTTGAATATTGTATAAATAATTTATTATGGAATAGTTACAATTTATAAAAAACAAATTAACATTTATTTTTAACTGGAATTACCAGTTAAAAATTTTTATTAATTATGATTTTGAATATTGTATAAATAATTTATTATAGAATAGTTACAATTTATGAACTATTTTTACAACTTATATAAACCAATTAACTTTTATTTTTAACTGGAATTACCAGTGAAAAATTTTAATTAATTTTGTTTTTTAATATTGTATAAATAATTTATTATAGAATACATGAACTATTGTATTCATTTTATTTTTACAAGTTATATAAACATATTAATCTTTATTTTGAACTGGAAATACCAGTGACAAATTTTAGTAAATTTGATTTGAATATTGTATAAATAATTTATTATAGAATACATGAACTATTGTATTCATTTTATTTTTACAAGTTATAAATACAAATTAACTTTTATTTTTAACTGGAATTACCAGTGACAAATTTTAATTAATTAATTTTGCTTTGAATATTGTATAAATAATTTATTAAAGAATAGTTACAATTTATGAACTATTGTATTCAATTTATTTTTACAAGTTATAAAAAATAATTAACAATTATTTTTAACTGGAAATACTAGTGAAAAAATTTTATTAATTTTGGTTTTAATATTGTATAAATAATTTATTATAGAATAGTTTCAATTTATGAACTATTGTATTCATTTTATTTTTACCAGATATAAAAAATAATTAAACTTTATTTTTAACTGACATTACAAGTGACAAATTTTAATTAATTATGGTTTGAATATTGTATAAATAATTTATTATAGAATAATTACAATTATGAACTATTGTATTCAATTTATTTTTACAAGTTATAAATACTAATTAATATTTATTTTTAACTGACAATCTCAGTGACAAAATAATAACAATTATGTTTTTAATATTGTATAAATAATTTATTATAGAATAATTACAATTTATAAACTATTGTATTCAATTTATTTTTACAAGTTATAAATACTAATTAATATTTATTTTCAACTGACAATACAAGTGACAAAATTTTATTAATTTTGGTTTTAATATTGTATAAATAATTTATTATAGAATTATTTTTATTTTTTGAAATTTTGATTTTTTTTCATTTTTTATTTTTATATTTATAAACTTTTTTTCTGAAATGGATTAATATATTTTTTTATTTTGTATTTTTTTCTGTAAAATATAAAAATAACTAATATTCAAAAAAAAGTCATAAAATTTTTTATGACTTGATGTTTTTTAAAAATATATCTTTACATTCCAGTTATTTTTTTGAAAAAA
>Ga0169931_10011612_pt1 | contig 12362 bp, 12 predicted proteins | sample Kivu_15m_20L_FD_129675 | JGI IMG/M metagenome (GOLD analysis project Ga0169931, IMG submission 129675) | Freshwater microbial communities from Lake Kivu, Western Province, Rwanda to study Microbial Dark Matter (Phase II) - Kivu_15m_20L... | ecosystem: Environmental > Aquatic > Freshwater > Lake...
ACACGCGGATGCTGTGGTGAAGCGCAATCCCCAGGGTCGTTCACGGCGGGGCTGGGTGATGGAGCCTGTTGAGCAGACCACCAGTCGAGGCACCAAGATGCCCGCCTACCGGATTCGCTGGCGAGACAGTGAACGGCCGGAGATCGTGCTCCAGCACATGCTGATCGCCGATCCCGACCCCACCCCGCCGCCCGATGGCGTCAGCCTGGTGCCACCGGCACCGAAGGTCTGATCGCGGGTCCCAATCCGGCTCAGCCCCAGGCCGAGCGGGTAGGGCTGCAGCGGCAGCAGTTTCGATAGCTGAAAACCAAGACGGGCAGGCTCCCCAGGTGTGTACAGCCTGCATGGGAGGCAGGACACCGTGAGGATGGAAGGCAATACCCCGCCAGGCCGCTCGCCGCCACGGTTTCAGCCGTGGCGGCGCCGCAGGTCCTCGAGGGCCTGCCGGGCTTCGAAGGCGGCCCAGTCCTGCTCCAGGCTGGAGGCCCGCGGAGGGCGGGCTCGGTTTTCCAGTTCCCGCAGGTCACGCTCCACTGCAGCGAAGCTCTCCCCCAGCTCGCCGAGCTGCTGCCAGCGTTGGCGGCCCTGCTCCATCAGGCCTCGCTGGTGGGCCGCGGCGCGCTCGGCCAGGGCGGAGGCGCCCGCGGCCCGGGCCTTCACCACCCGCTCCTGCCAGCAGCGAATCTCCTCAGCCAGTTTCAGCAGGGCCTGCCGCTCCTGCTCCGCCTGCCGTTGCAACTGGCGTCGCTGCCCCGCCAGCCTGGCCTGGCGATCGCGTGCCTCCTGCTCCTCCAGCAGGGCCTCCTGGCTGGGGTTGGCGGCCAGGAAGGCGGCCAGCTTGTGCTCCAGGCGCGCCTCCAGCTCGTCGAGCCAGCTCATCGGGCTGCCTTTGGTGCGGCTGGCGGGCTGCCGGCGGGGCTGGTGATCAAGGGCGCTTCGATCTCCTCCTGCAGGGGAGTGATCGCTGCTTCACGGGAGCGCAGCAGCAGCTGGGTGAGTCGGGCGATCGCCCCTTCGCCCAGGTCCTGGTTGCCGATCCGGTCGAAGGCGTTGCGGTACAGCCCCTCCAATTCCGTGATCAGGCCCTCGCGCACCTGGCGCATGGCGGCCCGTTGTTCCTCGCGGCCCATGGTTGTGATGGGGATCGGTGTTCAGGAGTCTGGCGTCACCAGCAGGTGAAGGGATAGGTCATCGTGGGGATCACTCCAGCGGCCGGCGCCCTGCCAGCCGGCGCTGGAGGCCAGGGCCAGGAAGGCGTCTGGGGTGTATTTGAAGCTGTATTCGCTGATCAGCTCCTCCCCTGGGGTGAAGTTCCAGCTGCGGCCTGCCAGCCGTACGTTCTGGGCGCAGCGGCTCACCAGGGCCATGGCGACGCGGCTGTGCTCGGGCTGCCAACGGGCTCGGTAGCTGAAGGCCTGGGGATCGAAGTTGCCGGCCAGGTCGCGGTTGAGCCGCACCAGCAGGTTGCGCGCGAAGGCGGCGGAAACCCCGGCTGCATCGTTGTAGGCGGCCTCCAGCCGCGCCACCTGCTTGGGCTGGTCGATGCCGATCAGCAGTCGAGCCCCCGGACCGAGCAGTTTCCGCTGCTGGGCCAGGAGCAACCTGGCCTCAGCCGGGCTGAAATTGCCGATCGAGCTGCCGGGGTAGAAGCCCAGCCGCCGCTCCCCACGCAGCAGGCTGTGGTCTGGCAGCTGTTGCAGTTGGCTGTAATCGCAGCAGATGCCGAGCACGGGTACCGCCGGATGGCGGGCCTGCAGCTGGCGGCAGGCGACGGCCAGGTGGTCGGGGCTGATGTCGAGGGCCACGTAGGCCGGCGGCCGCAGGGCCTCCAGCAGGGGTCCCACCTTGCGGGCACTGCCTGAGCCGAATTCCACCAGCACCCCCGGGCCCAGGGCTGCTGCCAGCTCGGGGGCCCGGGCCCGCAGCAGGGCGGTTTCGGTGCGGGTCAGCCCATATTCGGGCTGCTCGCAGATCGCATCGAACAGGCGGGAACCCTCAGCGTCGTAGAGCAGCCAGGCCGGTAACTGGCGCGGCCGGCGTTCCATGCCGGCCAGCACCAGACGGCGAACGTCGGCTACGGGCGGGTGCAGGTTGATCAGTTGGGATTGCGGCCCAGGCGACATATCCGGTGACATCTCAGGCGAGATCACGGGCCAGGCGCAGACCTGCTGCCATCCAGCGGCTCGCCGGTGGATAGAAGTTGCGGTAGGTGGGACGTTCGTGGCCTGGGGGGGTGAGAAAGCAGCTGCCACGCAGCACCATCTGGGAGCTCATGAATTTGCCGTTGTATTCCCCCACGGCACCGGCGGCCGGCATGAAACCCGGATAGGGCCGGTAGGGGCTGGCGGTCCACTGCCAGAGCAGGCCGAAGGCCTGCGGCAGGGCCCCCCTGGTGGCGGCAAGTTCCCATTCCGCCTCACTGGGTAGCCGGGCACCAGCCCAACGGGCGTAGGCGTCGGCCTCAAACCAGCTCAGGTGGCGCACCGGTTGGTCCGCCCGTCGCGGCTGGCGGCCTGCCAGGCCAAACTCGTCGGCGCCGCGCCAGTAGCGCGGCGCCTGCCAGCCCCGCTCCTGCACCGTGGCCCAGCCCTCACTCATCCACAGCTCGGGTCTGCGATAGCCGCCGTCGTCTATGAAGAGCCCATAGGCGCCGTTGGTCACCAGCTGGCTACCGATCGAGAAAGGCTCCAGCCACTGGCGGTGGCGCGGGGCCTCGTTGTCGAAATGAAAACCGCCGCCGGGATGGCCGATCTCGACCAGTCCTCCGTCCTGCTCCAGCCAGGAGGGCTGGGGCTCGCCGCTCGGGCAGCAGGCGCTGGCGCCCTCCGGCTCCTGGCCATAGGCCGGTTCGAGGGGGTTGCGGCTGAAACCATCGAGCAGGTCCATCAGCAGCAGCTCCTGGTGCTGCTGCTCGTGCTGCAGGCCCAGCTCCAGTACCTCCAGCTGGGGGGCGCCCTGATCCAGCTGGGCCAGCAGGCGGAGCACGGCTTCGTCCACTGCCACCCTCCAGGTCAGCACCTCGGCCAGAGGCGGACGGCTGAGCAGGCCCCGCTGGGGCCGGGGGTGGCGGGCACCTACGGCGTCGTAGTAGCTGTTGAACAGAAAGCTCCAGGCCTCGGGAGCTGGTTGGTAGGCCCCCCTCAGACCGGCCTCCAGCTGGGGCCGCAGCACAAACTGCTCAAAGAACCAGGTGGTGTGGCCCAGGTGCCATTTGGGTGGACTCGCTTCGGCCATCCCCTGGAGGCAGAGGTCCTCCGGCTGCAGGGGGGCTACCAGGGCCAGGCTCCGCTGGCGCACCTGGGTAAACCGCGCCTCCAGCTCATGTCCCATCCCGTTGCCGCCAATTCGGGCTGAAATCAGGTTCGACCCTAAGGGCTTGCCTACGATCTCGCCACGCACAGCACTTGGGCATGGCCGGTATCACTTCGGGGTTCGTGGGCGCCGTCGGCAACACGCCCCTGATCCGGATCAGGGGCCTCAGTGAGCTCACCGGCTGCGAGATCCTCGGCAAGGCGGAGTTCATGAACCCCGGCGGCTCGGTGAAGGACCGCGCTGCCCTGGGCATCCTGCTGGAGGCGGAGGAGCAGGGGCTGCTCCAGCCCGGTGGCACGGTGGTGGAGGGCACGGCCGGCAACACCGGCATCGGCCTCACCCATCTCTGCAACGCCCGCGGCTACAGGGCTCTGATTGTGATTCCCGACACCCAGTCGGCGGAGAAGATCGGCCTGCTGCGCAGCCTGGGCGCCGAGGTGCGCACGGTGCCGGCGGTGCCCTACCGCGACCCCAACAACTACGTGAAGCTCTCCGGCCGCATCGCCGCCGAGACCCCCGGTGCCGTCTGGGCCAATCAGTTTGACAACCTGGCCAACCGCCGTGCCCACTACAGCTCCACCGGTCCGGAGATCTGGCAACAGACCGGCGGCCGGGTGGACGCCTGGGTGGCGGCCACCGGCACCGGTGGCACCTATGCCGGTGTGGCCCTCTACCTCAAGGAGCAGAACCCGGCCGTGCGCTGCGTGCTGGCCGATCCCCATGGCAGTGCCCTCTACAGCTGGGCCAAGAGCGGTGAACTGGCCAGCGAGGGCAGCTCGATCACAGAGGGAATCGGCAACAGCCGGGTCACCGCCAACCTGGAGGGTTCCCCCATCGACGATGCCGTGCGCATTGACGACCAGTCTGCCCTCGACATGATCTATGGGCTGCTCTGGAGTGAGGGCCTGTTCCTGGGGGGATCGGTGGGCATCAATGGGGCCGCGGCGGTGGAGACGGCCCGGCGCCTGGGCCCGGGCCACACGATCGTCACGGTGCTGTGTGACAGCGGGGATCGGTACCGGTCGCGGCTCTATGACGCCGACTGGCTCATTGGCAAGGGTCTGCGCCAACCTGAGCGCTGCCTGGCAGGTGTGGGCTGATGGCGGCGCAGCAGGGTCAGCTGATCGGCGAGCGTTATCGCTTGGAAGAGCGGCTCAGCCACGCCGCTGGAACTGACGTTCAAGGGGAGCTCTGGCGGGCCAGCGACCTGTTGGTGGCGGAGGCGCCGATGGCCTTGCGGCTGTTGGGGCGGGGGATTGATCTGGTCAAGGCGCGTCGACGCTGGGGCCAGTTGCAGGGGGTGCTCCATCCCCAGGTGCCGCGCATGGGGGCGGCGATTGAGACGGCCGAGGGGCTGTGGCTGGTGCGTGAGTGGCAGGCAGGCCGCACCTACCAGCAGCTGCTGGAGGCCCGAGCCGCCCGCCAGCTGGTGTTTGGTGCCGGCGAGGTGCTGCTGCTGCTGCGCCAGTTGCTGCCGGTGCTGGCGGCGCTGCATAGCCAGGAGCTGGTGCATGGTGATCTCAGCCCCGCCAACCTGCTGCGCCGCGACAGCGATGGCCTGCCGGTGTTGATTGATTTCGGTCTGGTGGCCGGTGCGGCCCAGGCCACCCCTGGTTATGCCCCGCCGGAACGCACCCAGCTGCAGCAGAGCGAGCCCTGGATGGATCTGCATGCCCTCGGCGTGGTGGCTTTGGTGTTGCTGAGTGGCGAGCCGCCGGCCAGGCTGCTGGATCCGGTCAGCCTCGCCTGGCGCTGGCCTGCCTCCCTGGCTGGAGATCCGGAGTTGCAGGTCCAGATAAGCCGTCTGCTGCTGCGCCAGCCAGGGGAGCGTTTCGCTTCCGCGTCCCAGGCTCTGGCGGCTTTCCAGGCTCTCGCCATGCCTGAGAGCACCGGGCCGGTGCCCCGGGCCGACAGCACCGTTGCCCTGGTGCCGCCCCCGGTGGCAGACCGCCCGGTGGCTCCGGCGCCCGTGCTGCCCGTGCTGGTTACCCCGCCGCCCCGGCCCGAACCGGCTCCAGTTCCAGCTCCAGCTCCAGCCGCCACCCCGCGCACCCGGCTCGAGGAGAGGGAGGAGGCCGCCGAAGGTGGCATCTGGCCCGTGGTGATCGCCCTGGTGCTCTCGGCCGTGGTCGGCACTGCCCTCGGTTGGTGGTGGCTGAGCCGCGGCCGGGTGGCCCTGACCACTCCCGATGCGGCCCTGCAGTTGCCCGCCAGCCTGCCGCCGGCGGAGGTCGATCAGCGTCAGCAGCTGCTGAACCGTCTGCGGGCCCTGCAGATTGACCGGGGCTGGTTTCTCAAACTCGTGGATGCCAGCCTGCTCGCCCAGTTTCCCGAGCGGGGGGGCCGCCTACCGGGCGATTCCCTTGAGGAGGCTCCCCTGCGCAAGGTGTGGAACGAGCTTGCCGAGGAGTGGTTGGCCCGGGTGGAGCAACTTCCCCTTGACATTCGCCGCCGCCTGGGCAGTTACACCAACGGGGATTGGGAGCGGCGCCAGCAGTCCCTGGTGAGCCAGGGACTCAGTCCGGCCGTATTGCGCCAGCTGGTTTCGGGCAGCGCCCAGAACCTGCTGCCGGGCCGGCCCGGAGCCGACATCCCAGCTGAACCCTTCCGGCAGCTTTGGTATGCGGCAGCCGAGCAGGGTCTGGCCAACGTGCAGATCGAGGCGATCGTTGCCCAGCCCCTGGAGACCAAGGTGCTTTCGGCCCAGGTGGAGGCCGGCGGTGCCCGCCTATTCCCCGTGCGGCTGCCTGCCGGATATCGCCTGGTGCTGGGGGTGAATGGCTCGCCGCTGATGCAGATGAGTGTCTTCGGCCCCGATGGCGAGCTACTGGAGTCCAAGGGGCCTCTGCGGGTGGTGAGCCTGGGGGTGCAGAAACGCTCGCCAGTCCAGTTGCTGGTCACGAACGAGGGCGTTGCTCCGGCCCTGATCACCCTCTCTTTGAGGGCCGATCCGCCCCCATCCCAGCTGACTCCGCCCGAGTCTTCACCCGTGCCGTTCGTTACCCCGCCAGCCTCACCCTCCCCATCTCCCCCGGCATCCCCGCCGCCGCCGCCCGGCCCGGCTGTCACCGAGCCCCCGCCCATCCCCCCGGGATGAGTCGGGCCGGTTCAAAGCCGGGCGATCGCCGCATTGGCGTCCTTGATGTCCTGCTTGCGTCGTTCCTCGTGGCGTTTGTCATGCAGCTTGCGACCTTTGGCCAGGCCGATGGTCAACTTGATCCAGGACCCCTTGAGGTGCAGGTTGAGGGGGATCAGGGTGAGGCCCTTCTGATCGAGGGCCACCTGCAGTTTTTCGATCTCGCGGCGATGGGCCAGAAGTTTGCGAACCCGCAGCGGCTCGTGGTTGAAGTAGGTGCCGGCATGGCTGTGGGGGGAGATGTGCACGTTGTGCAGCTGCAGTTCCCCCTTGCGGATCAGACAGAAGCCGTCGCGCAGGTTGCACTGACCCGAGCGGATCGACTTCACCTCCGTACCCAGCAGTTCGATGCCGGTTTCAAGGGTTTCGAGGATCTCGTATTGGTGGCGGGCGAAGCGGTTGTCGGCCAGCAACTTGTTGGCGCCGTCGCGCTGGGCCTTGGCGTTTTTCCTGCCTCCGCCCTTGGCCATCTCTGCTCCCCAACTTCTCCCTGGACCTTCCGACCCTAGGGAGCTGCCGGTACCCTCGCTGCATGGCCATCGTCTCCTCGGGATCCCCGCAGCCACCCCAGCCGCGGCTGGTGGATCCCACCCCCGTTGCCCGGGAGGATGGCCTGCGACCCAGGCGTCTGGCCGAGTACATCGGCCAGAGTGAGCTCAAGCAGGTGCTGGCGATCGCAGTGGAGGCCACCCGGGCGCGCCAGGAGGCCCTCGACCACGTGCTGCTGTACGGCCCCCCTGGCCTGGGCAAGACCACCATGGCCCTGGTGCTGGCCGAGGAGCTGGGGGTGCGTTGCCGCATCACCAGCGCGCCCGCCCTGGAGCGCCCCCGCGACATCGTTGGCCTGCTGGTCAACCTGCAGCCCCATGAGCTGCTGTTCATCGACGAGATCCACCGGCTCAATCGGGTGGCTGAGGAGATCCTCTATCCGGCGATGGAAGACTCTCGGCTCGATCTCACCGTGGGGAAGGGTTCCACGGCCCGCACCCGCAGCCTGGAGCTGCCCCCCTTCACCCTGGTGGGGGCAACCACCAGGGCCGGCTCCCTGAGCTCGCCGTTGCGGGATCGATTCGGCCTGATCCAGCGGTTGGAGTTTTATGGTCTTGAGGACCTGCGGGCGATCGTCGAGCGGGCGGCGGGCCTGTTGGGGATAGCCCTGGAGGCGGATGCGGCCCTGGAGGTGGCCCGCCGTTGCCGCGGCACCCCCCGCATCGCCAATCGGTTGCTGCGGCGGGTTCGCGATGTGGCTTCGGTACGGGGCCATGGCCGCATCAGTCCGGCGCTGGTGGCCGAGGCCCTGAGCCTGCATCGGGTCGATGACCGGGGCCTCGACGCCAGTGACAGGCGCCTGCTGACCCTGATGCTGGAGGCCTATGGCGGTGGGCCCGTGGGCCTCGACACTCTGGCGGCAGGCCTGGGCGAAGATCCAGCCACCCTCGAAGCGGTGGTTGAGCCCTACCTGCTGCAACTTGGCTTTCTGCAGCGCACCCCCCGGGGACGGCTGGTCACCTCGGCGGGTCGCCGCCACCTGGGCTGGCCAGCCCAGGTGGCGGCATGAGCGGCACCCTTCCATGATCGACATCCTCCGATGATCGATTCCCTGCTCGCCCTGCTGCTGGGCCTGCACCTGCTGATGGCCCCGGCTGGCCTCCCCGCCCAGCCGCCCCTGCCCCAGCTCTTTGACCAGGCCCTCAGTGCCAGCCGCCAGGGGCGCTTCGCCGAGGCCCTGCCCCTTTGGAACCAGGTGCTGGAGGTGGCTCCGAACGATGCTGCGGCCTGGAGCAACCGGGGAAATGTACTGCTGGCCCTGGGCGACCCCCGCTCGGCCATAGCCGACCAAACCCGGGCGATGGCCCTCGATAGCGTGAGCCCCGATCCCCATCTCAACCGGGGTACGGCCGAGGAGGCCCTGGGAGACTGGGCCGCCGCCGAGGCTGACTACCGCTGGATCCTGGAGCGGGACTCCGGCGATGGGGGCGAGCCGCGCGCTTCGGCGCTCTACAACCTCGGCAATGTGCAGGGCTCCCTGGGCGACTGGCAGGCGGCGCGCCGGTGCTTCGAGGCGGCCTCCCTGGCCCGGCCCGGCTTCGCCATGGCCCGCTCCAGTGCGGCCCTTGCCGCCTTTCAGCTCGGGGAACGGGCCGATGCGGAGCGGGAGCTGCGCAACCTGATCCGCCGCTACCCCCTGTTCGCCGATGCCCGCGCCGGTCTGACAGCTCTGCTGTGGCAGAAGGGGGCCAGTGGCGAGGCGGAGAGCAACTGGGCCGCCGCCTCCGGTCTCGATCCCCGCTACCGGCAGCAAGAATGGTTGCGATCGACGCGGCGCTGGCCCCCCGAGCCGGTGGAAGCTCTGGCGCAATTCCTGGCCCTGGCCTCCTGAATGACGGCGACATCCTGCAGATTGAACTGGCAAGAGCTCGGCCTTGAGGCGGACCTGGCAGAGGGGTTGCCGGAGTTGATCCTGCTGCGGCGCCACATTCATCGCCATCCGGAGCTGAGCGGCCATGAGCAGCAGACGGCCGCTCTGGTTGCCGGAGAGCTGCGGCGCTGGGGCTGGGATGTGCGGGAGGGGGTCGGGCGTACGGGCGTAATGGCGGAGCTCGGCCCGGCCCGGCCCGGCCCCCCCCTTGTGGCCCTGCGGGTGGATATGGATGCCCTGCCGGTGGAGGAGCGCACCGGCCTCGACTACGCCTCCGCGCATCAGGGCCTGATGCATGCCTGTGGCCATGATCTGCATACCGCTGTGGGGCTGGGGGTGGCCCACCTGCTGGGGGGGCTCTGGCAGCGCCAGCCCCACCGGTTCACAGCCAGGGTGCGGTTGCTGTTTCAGCCCGCCGAGGAGACGGCCCAGGGGGCGGCCTGGATGAGGGCTGACGGCGCCATGGACGGGGTGGAGGCCCTGTTTGGTCTGCACGTCTTCCCAACCTTGCCGGTGGGCACGATCGGCGTGCGCAGCGGCAGCCTCACGGCGGCGGCGGGGGAGCTGGAGGTGGAGGTGCTGGGGGAGGGGGGGCATGGCGCCCGGCCCCACCAGAGCACCGATGCCATCTGGATCGCGGCGCGGGTGGTGAGTGGCCTGCAGGAGGCGATCAGCCGCCGCCTAGATGCCCTGCACCCGGTGGTGGTGAGCTTCGGGCGGATCGAGGGTGGCAAGGCCTTCAATGTGATCGCAGACCATGTGCGCCTGCTGGGCACGGTGCGCTGCCTCGACAACGAGCTGCATGCCCAGTTGCCGGGCTGGATTGAAGACACGGTGCAGGCCCTCTGCCGGGGCCACGGGGGCGAGGCGCGGGTGAGGTATCGCTGCATCTCTCCGCCGGTGCAAAACGACCCGGCCCTCACCCAGCTGGTGGCAGCTGCGGCGGTGGAGCTGCTGGGCCGCTCCCAGGTGCAGTGGCTCGAGCAGCCCTCGCTCGGCGCCGAAGATTTCGCCCAGCTGCTCGCCGGTACCCGCGGCACCATGTTCCGCCTCGGGGTGGCGGGACCGGCGGGCTGTGCCCCTCTGCACAACAGCTCCTTTGCCCCTGACGAGGCGGCCCTGCCGGTGGGGGTCCGGGTGCTTGCCCTGAGCCTGCTGCGTTGGATGGAGCAGCGACCATGAAAACCCGGCCCCTGTTGAGGGGTTTGTTGGCCCTCTCTTCCCCCCTGCTGATTTTCCTGTCCCTGCTGGTCCTGCTGCAGCGGCGGGGTGTGGATCGTCTGCCTGCCCTGCCCGCCCTGCTGATCGGTACGGGTCTGCTGGGGACGAGTCTGCTGGGCTGGCGCCGCCGCCGCCGCAACCTGCTGGCGGCCCTGGGCCAGGATGGATCCCAATGACCAGTTCTTCTCCCGATCTCGCTGCCCTGCGCGAGGCGATCGCCTCCGGCGATCCCAGCCGGGCCATGCCGGCCCTGGCGGGCCTGCGGCAGGTGTCGGTTGAAGAGGCCGTGCCCCTGCTGCTGCTGGGCCTGGAGCAGGAGGTTTTCATGGTGCGCTCGCTCAGCTGCGCCGGCCTCGGGGTGAAGCAGAGCGAGGCGGGCTGGCATGCCCTGGTGCGCGCTATGCAGCACGACGGGGACGCCAATGTGCGGGCGGAGGCGGCCAACTCCCTGGTCAGCCACTCGCTGGAACGGGCCTGGCCAATATTGCGCGAAGCGTTCGCTGCAGATGGCCAGTGGCTGGTGCGCTGCAGCATCCTCTCGGCCATGGCCGAACAGGCCGAGATCAATCCGGCCTGGCTGCTGGAGCTGGCCTCACAGGCGATCACCGATGCCGATGGCACCGTGCGGGTGGGCGGAGCTGAGATCCTTGGCCGCCTGGTGCGGGAGCACGGCGATGGGGAGGCCCGCACCCTGCTGCAGCAGCTTCAGACTGACGCCGATCACCGGGTGGTGGCCGCGGCGCTGAACGGGTTACAGCCTTGCTAGGTTTCGCTTGTCACTAGGGGTGCCCCGCTGCCGGCCTAATCAGCTGTGCAGCCCCGGGCTGAGATCACACCCTCCGAACCTGATCCGGGTAACGCCGGCGCAGGGAAGTGGAACTGGATTGTGAGACCCTCTCAGGCTGCGCCCCGTCCTACCTGCAGCCCCATATGCGTAGCGCCTGGATCGAGAAGCGTCGCGGCACCGCCAACTACTCCCAGATGCACTACGCCCGCCAGGGCGTGGTGACAGAAGAGATGGCCTACGTGGCCAAGCGCGAAAACCTGCCCGAGTCGCTGGTAATGGAGGAGGTGGCCCGGGGCAGGATGATCATCCCTGCCAACATCAACCACCTGAATCTGGAGCCGATGGCTATCGGCATCGCTTCCAGGTGCAAGGTGAATGCCAACATCGGCGCTTCCCCCAACGCTTCCGATCTCGATGAGGAGGTGGCCAAGCTGCGCCTGGCGGTGAAATACGGCGCCGATACGGTGATGGATCTCTCCACCGGAGGGGTGAATCTTGATGAGGTGCGCACGGCGATCATCAACGCTTCGCCGGTGCCGATCGGCACGGTGCCCGTTTACCAGGCGCTGGAAAGCGTGCATGGCTCCATCGAGAAGCTCGACGCCGATGACTTCCTGCACATCATCGAGAAGCACTGCCAGCAGGGAGTCGATTACCAGACAATCCACGCCGGCCTGCTGATCGAGCACCTGCCGCTGGTGAAGGGCCGCCTCACCGGCATCGTCAGCCGCGGCGGCGGCATCCTGGCCCAATGGATGCTCTATCACCACAAACAGAATCCCCTGTTCACCCATTTCGATGACATCATCGAAATCTTCAAGCGCTACGACTGCAGCTTCTCCCTTGGAGACTCCCTGCGGCCGGGTTGTCAGCACGACGCCTCCGACGCCGCCCAGCTGGCGGAGCTCAAAACCCTCGGCCAGCTGACCCGCCGCGCCTGGGAGCATGACATCCAGGTGATGGTGGAGGGTCCGGGCCATGTGCCGATGGATCAGATCGAATTCAATGTCAAAAAGCAGATGGAGGAGTGCAGCGAAGCACCCTTCTATGTGCTCGGTCCCCTGGTCACCGATATCGCCCCCGGCTACGACCACATCACCAGCGCCATCGGCGCGGCGATGGCCGGCTGGTATGGCACGGCCATGCTCTGCTACGTGACCCCCAAGGAACACCTGGGCCTGCCCAATGCCGAGGATGTGCGCGAGGGCCTGATCGCCTACAAGATCGCCGCCCACGCCGCCGACATCGCCCGCCACCGCCCGGGGGCCCGCGACCGTGACGACGAGCTGAGCCGCGCCCGTTATGCCTTTGACTGGAACAGGCAGTTCGAACTCTCGCTCGATCCCGATCGGGCCCGCCAATACCACGACGAAACCCTGCCGGCCGATATCTACAAGCAGGCCGAGTTCTGCTCGATGTGCGGCCCCAAGCACTGCCCGATGCAGACCAAGATCACTGACAAGGATCTCGAAGGCCTCGAGCAGGTG
>Ga0169931_10011613_pt1 | contig 12361 bp, 12 predicted proteins | sample Kivu_15m_20L_FD_129675 | JGI IMG/M metagenome (GOLD analysis project Ga0169931, IMG submission 129675) | Freshwater microbial communities from Lake Kivu, Western Province, Rwanda to study Microbial Dark Matter (Phase II) - Kivu_15m_20L... | ecosystem: Environmental > Aquatic > Freshwater > Lake...
ATGGGTTCAAAGAGATCAATGCAGTTGTTGGTAAAGTTAAAGGAGAATTTTTTGTGTTGTTGGACCCATTGTCAGAAGCACAAAAACGGATTCTACGACTGCTTAGACTTGATGATGACCTCTGTCAGAATTTCTTGTCATATTTTCAAAAACCAGCTCCAGGGTGAGCGAACCGTAGGTGACTAATCAACCATTTTGGAGGTTCCGGTGCCCGTAATGTGACGAGGAGTGCCCCACCCAAGATCATCGCCAGCGCCAGTGGAGGCAACTCGGCACCTGTGGGGATGTCACCATGATCGAGACCGGTGTTCCCCGGGTCGACTGCCCGGAACACGGAGTTCGTCAAGCTCACGTCCCGTGGGTGGAACCCGGCGGACGGTTCCCCTCTTTGTTGGAGACGCTGACGATCTCGTGGCTCAAAGTCGCCACGATCAAATCGGTCCCTGAACACCGGCGTTCGTTTCTACCAGGGAGTGATTGCTTGGAAGCCCACACTGTGACAACTTTTCCTCGAAAGTCCGTGACCGCCAACCGCACAACCGAAGTGATCACCCACATCGAGCGAGCGCGCGGCTTTGACGAGACGACCTGTGTCAGAACTGGGAAGGAGTGGAAGAATGAGCAGTGGGAATGAGAAGAGCGGATTTACCTGGCTGGTGGTCGAAACGGGCTACCGGGAAGCGCGGCCTTCGAAGCTTGGGGAGGAGTTGCGTTGGATTCTCAATCGGGAGACGATCCGGCACGAGGCAACGGGAGAGGTGGTGACGCGAGGAGCGATTCGCCATCCCGGCATCTGCGTCATCGTTCCGGAGGAGGCGGACGGGCGTGTCTTGTTGATTCGCCAGTACCGCTATCCAGCGGGCCGCGCGCTCTGGGAGCTGCCGGCTGGCACGCTCGCCGGCAGGGAGACGCCGGAGCGGCGGATGGTCGCAACCGAGTCTCCGGAAGCTTGCGCGCATCGCGAGCTGCTCGAGGAGACAGGGTATCGCGCCGGGGAGATGATCGCGCTCGGGTCGTGCTATGCCATGCCCGGGAGCAGCGACGAGCGCATCCACCTCTTTCTGGCGCGCCAGCTGCGGCTGGAGACGGCCGCGCTCGATATTGGCGAAGTGGTCTACGAGGTGCGCGCGTTCCGCTGGGAGGAGATCGAGGCGATGATCGACGCCGAGACGATCGAGGACGCCAAGACCCTCGTCGGCCTCTTTCGCTGGCAGCGCTTCCGAGATCGGGGAAGACTCACCGAGTGACCGCCACAAGAAGCTCAGAGGCTGGGCGTGGCCGAAGTGGGGAGACCTGACGAGCGGGTCAGTCGTGAAGGGCTGAAGGGGGCCAGCAAGGCCGGGGTATCGCCCTCGACGATCATCCCGGTCAGCGCTTCCGCGGTAATGGGCGTGAGGAGGATGCCATTCCGGTAATGGCCGGTCGCGTGAAAGAGCCCCGCGACGGTTGGGTCGGGACCGAGGATGGGCCAGCCGTCTTCCGCGCAGGGTCGCAGACCCGCCCAGGTCTCGAGGATCGGCTGGTGGGCAATGGACGGGAGAATCTCGCGTCCGATGTCGAGGATAGTGGCGAGGCCCTCGGCGGTCACGCGGCGATCATAGCCAACGCGTTCCGTCGTCGAACCAGCGATGAGATGTCCTCCGAGGCGGGGGACGAGGTAGCCTCGGGCCGAGTAGACGACGTGCCGGACCGGGACGGTTGGCATTTCGAGGGAGACCATCTGGCCCCGCACCGGCTCGACGCGATAGGCGGGCGTAATCCCTTCGAGCAGCTGACTGCTCCAGGCGCCGGCGGCGAGCAGCACGATGGCGGCGTGGATCGGGCCCCGGTCTGTCTCGACTCCAGTGATCTGCGCCTGACCGGCCGAGCGCTCGATGAGGAGACGACGGACGGTCGTCTCAGCGATTATCTCGACCCCGGCGCGGCGCGCCGCCAAGGTCACCGCCTCGCTCAGCCGACGGTTGTTGACCTGGTGATCCTCTGGAAAGTGCAGCCCCCAGCGGACGGCCGGGTTGAGGCCCGGCTCCAGTTCGAGGACCTCCCTGGCGGAGAGCCGCTTGACGGGCAGTCCAGCCTTCTGTTGCCACGCCCAGCGGTGGGTCAGCTCCTCTTCATCCGCGTCGGTGAGGACGAGGTAGAGCGTCCCCTCGGGCCGATACTCCACCTGGAGGCCACTGGCGCGCTCGACCTCGGCGACAAAGGCGGGGTAGGCGCGCAGGCTCTCCCGGGTAAGGCGGAGAAAGGCATCATCCTGATCGGCCTCGGAGAGCGGAGCGAGCATCCCTCCGGCGGCCCAGGTCGCCTCGCGCCCCGGACGGCCCCGCTCGATGAGGGTTACCCGCCTTCCCCGCAGCGCCAATCGCCAGGCAGTGGCGGCGCCGATCACCCCTCCTCCGACCACGATCACGTCTCTTCCACTCTTCATCTTCTTCTACTGCTACTACTTTTCTACCTGTCTTCGTCGAATTGAAGAACGGTGGAGGAGGGCGTCCGCCCGAAGGTCAGACGCCCTCCTGACCAGCGCCGGTTGGAGCGGTCGGTTCGTTGGCAGGGGCTGACGACCGATACTGCTCGCGCATCCGTCGCGCGTTCTCGAGGTGGCGATCGGTCCACTCCAGCTCTTTGGCGACGGCGAAATCGACCGTCTGTCGAATGGTCCCGAGCACCATCCGCTTGACCTCGGCGACCTCGTTGGCCGTCTTTTCCGGCATGAGTGCCCAGAACGTGTCGATCAGCAGATTGATTGGATTGATCGGCTTCGGTTCCTGTGCTTGTGACATCTCGATCCCCCTCTCCTCTGTTGCGCGCTCAGTCGACCAGGTAGGTGGCCACGCAGGTATCTGTCTCCCAGACGCGGACCTTGTAGACCTGGACGCGGGCATCGTCGATCTCGCGGCTGACTTCTTTGTAGAAATAGACAGCCATCTCCTCGGCCGATGGGTTGACCTCGGCGTCGAAGGGAGGCAGGTCGTTGATATTTTTGTGGTCAAGGTAGTCGACCACCTTGCGGGTCGCGGCCTTGAGTTCCTTGAAGTCGATCAGCAGCCCGATATGATTGAGCTGCTGACCGCGGACGTGGACCTCTACGCGATAGTTGTGGCCGTGCGTGTTTTCACACTTCCCCTGGTATCCGCGCAGGGCGTGCGCGGATGAGAACCCCATCTCGATCATCACTTCGTGTCTTGGCATCGATCGTCTCTCCTCCTCCGCTAGCCAGTATACGGAACGAGCGACGGGGAACGCAAAGCAGGTTCCCGGAAGCAGCAGCGGGATCGCTAGCGACTCGCCGCTCGTTCCGCTTCGCGGAGACGACGGACGGCCGCTTCGTGGTTGGCGGCGGTCGTCGAAAAGACGTGCGAGCCGTCCTTGCGGGTGGCGTCGACGACAAAGTAGAGGTAATCGACGGGGGCGGGGGAGAGGGTCGCTTCGAGGGAGCGACGGCCCGGGGAGGCAATCGGTCCCGGCGGGAGCCCTCGGACGAGGTAGGTGTTGTAGGGGCTCTGGCGATCGAGGTCGCTGCGATAGATCTTGCCGCGGTAGCGGTCCGCGAGCAGCGCGGCATAGATCACCGTCGGGTCGCAGCCGAGCGGCACCCCTTCGCGCAGGCGGCGATGAAAGACCGCCGAAATCAACTCCCGTTCGCGGTCGAGCTGAGCCTCCTTCTCGACCAGCGAGGCCAGCGTCACCACCTCGCGGGTGGAGAGGGCCATCTCGCCAGCGCGCTGCCGCATCTGGTCGGTAAAGACCTGGCGGAAGCGGCGCGCCATCGCCTCGACCAGCTGGACCCGCGTCGTCGTCGCCGAGTACTCGTAGGTGTCCGGAAAGAGGTAGCCTTCGAGGTTCCCCGCCGTCGGATCGAGATCCGCGATCAGCGAGACCCGATCGAAGAGGGGCAGCAGGGTCGAGGGCTCGGCGACAGGCGGCTCGGCGATGCCTTCCAATCCCGCGAGAAGGCGGGCAATGTCGTAGCGGTTGAAGCCCTCCGGGATCGTCAGGCTGCGCGTGACCACCTGCCCACGCTCCATCCGTTCCAGTGCCTGCAGGGCCGAGATCGGTGTGGGAAAGCGATAGTCACCCGCCTTGAGCACCAACTGGCGATCGAGGAGAGACAGCCACAACCGCAGCGGCCAATCGGTGGCAAGCACTCCTTCGCGACGCAACTGGCGCAGAATCTGCTGGCGTGAAGTGCCGATGGCGATCGAGATGGTTCGATCCTGCGCCGTATGCGCCACTGGACGCGTCACCTGGTCCCGCACCCAGTAGAGGGCGCCGAAGGCCAGAAGAAGGAGGAAGAGGAGGCCGAGGAGAACCCGGCCATTTTCCGTACTGGTTCCTGCCCGACCGACCTTCCGTCGGACATTCCGCAAGCTCGACGCGATCATGCCAACTCCTCTTCTGGTTCTGGGTGGAGATCCGCCTCTGGACGGGGAGGGGTGGCCATCGCCTGGGCGGCGAGGTAGTCCTCGAGGATGACGACGGCGGCCAAGGCGTCGGAATGGCGCTGGCGCTCGTCACGGGTCGCGCCGGAATCGCGCAAGCGGTCGTCGGCTTCCCGCGAGGTCAACCGCTCATCGACGAGCACGACCGGGAGGGAGAGCGCCGCCCGCAAGCGCTCCGCCAATCGCTCGACCCGTTGCGCCGCCTCTCCACGTGTGCCATCCATCCGTAGCGGCCAGCCGAGCACGACCGTCCCGACCTCATATTCAGCAACCAGCGATTGAATCGCCGCCACCGGGTCGACCGGGCCGGACCGCCCCTTCCGCCGGATCGTCGGGAGTGGACGGATCGTCCACTGCAGTTCGTCGGTGATCGCGACGCCGATCCCTTTCGCTCCATAGTCGATCGCCAGGACCCGCATCGGGAATCACTCTCCACCGGAACCGGAGGTCTCGAAAAAGGCGGCGGAGGAGCCGACCCACGTCCGATTCCGATTGAAGTCGACGCCCATCATCGCCCCCTTCCCAAGCCGGATGAGGGTCGTCACCGGAATGGGGTCGGGCGCTCCCTCGGACCAGAAGAGCATGACGCGCACCTCGACCTTGCTCGGCTCGTCCCGCGTCTCGATCATCGGGTGGTAGGCCACCTTCTCCTGCAGGAGGTAGTCGCCCCTCTCCGCCGCGGGAACGGCCGCCAGATCGGCCGGTTGCACGTCGATCCGGACCCCCAGTCCGGCAAACGAAAAGAGCGGTTTCAAGACAAAGTTCCCGAGATCGGACGGCGTCTCCGGCAACTGATCGAGAAACCAGGCCCGGGGCACGGTTGGATGGCGCAGACTGGGCAGAGAAAACTTGCTCCAACGAAAATACCAGTTGGGGTGGCCCGCCCACTCGACCGCCAGATCGGCGCGCAGATCGAAGGAGGGCGTCACCCCCTTGCGCACCAGCTCGTCGATGATCACTCGGTTGTAGATCCGCCGGACCTCGACCTCCTGCCCCTGGCGTCTGTAGAAGAGCTTGCGGCCCCGCTGGATCACCTCGGTGACGCAGACATACTCGACGCCAAGCAGTCGACGCGTCGCGGCAAAGTCAGGGTAGGTCTTCTGCCGCAGCGGGTCGATCTCCAGGAGGATCACCTCGGCCGGATCGTGGCCCCGGAGGACGACGCGCCGGAACTCTTCGAGATAGGCCTCGTCGCTCAATCCTTCGAGCAGATTGGCCAGCCCGGTGGGGGGACCCAGCTCGAACTGCTCGCGGTAGGCCTTCGCCAGCAGAAACTGGAAGGCGTGGAGGGAAGCGCACCCCTGCAGCTCGATCAGGCGCGGCACGACCCGCCCCGTCTCTTCGTCCCAGACAAGGGCAAAATCGACTTGAACGAAGTGGGGATGGTCTCCTTCATTGGGCACATCGAAGGCGGGAGGAATGGCGCGCGCCGACGCGGCCCGATAGGCTGGCGTGTCAAGCTGGGCAACGATCGACCGCGAGGCCGCCACCATCTCCTGGACCAGGGACTCCGGCAGAAAGACCGGCGTCTCACTGACGCGAAATTCGACCTTCGCTCCGACCATGGCCTCGAGGGCCAGGAGAAATCGATGGTAGCGGTCGTCGGTAAAGGCGGCGTTGAAGCGTTGGCGTAGGGATGGAATCACGGTGCAGTCCTCGATCGACTTCCCGCGAAGAGGCCGCTGGCGGGGCGCTGCTCGCCTTGGCCGGCAAGGCCCAATCGCCATTCAGGAAGAGGGGGGCCGTCAGGGGGAAGCCGCGTCTCTCAGTCGTCGAGCTCCGCGTCCCGGTCCTGCAGATCTTTCCCGGGCTTGAACCGAATCGTCTTGCCCTCGGGAATGGCCACCTGGGTTCCCGTACGGGGATTCCGGCCAATTCCCCGCTTGCGCGGCTTGACGACAAAGACGCCGAACCCACGCAACTCGATCCGCTCCCCCCGCTGCATCGCCGCCTTCATCGTGTCGAAGAGAACTTCGACCGCCTCTTCCGCCTTGTTCCTCTGGACACCCGTACTCTCCGCAACCCTGTTGATGATATCCAGCTTGATCATGGCTCTTCCTCGGTGGGGGCCGACGGATCGCGTCGGGCGGTCGATGACGACGAACAATCCCGCCTCAGGGGAGAAGTCCGCTTGGATCCCATAAAATCAACGAAGAATTATAGAAATCGAATCCCGGGAGAGTCAAGGATTGTCGATGCTTCCTTCCCGCCCAATCTTGGAGGGCATGGGAGGGCCGCTTGCGGGCAGGGAAAGCCATCGGCTACACTGCGCCGGTTCATGCTCAAAGAACCACGGGCTCGACGAGCGAGTCGTACGACGAATCAGGCCAAAGGAGGCACAGGACCGTGAGCGTCAAATCGGATCGCTGGATCATTCAGATGTGCCGCGAAGAAGGGCTGATCACCCCGTTCGAGGAGAAGCTCGTCCGGAGCGTGGACGGCCGACGGATCATCTCGGCGGGAGTCTCCTCCTTCGGGTATGACCTGCGCCTGGCGGCCGACGGGTTTCGGGTCTTCTCTCCGATCGTCAGCGCCGAGATCGACCCGAAGAACTTCGACGAGCGCTCCCTGATCGAGGCCCCTCTCCGGCAAGCGGCGGATGGCTCGCAGTACTGGCTGCTGCCCCCCCTCTCCTACGCGCTCGGAGTGACGGTCGAGACCTTCCAGATCCCGCGCAACGTTCTTGGGCTCTGCATGGGGAAGTCGACCTACGCGCGCAGCGGGCTGATCGTCAACACCACGCCGCTCGAACCGGGGTGGCGGGGGCGGCTGGTCCTCGAGTTCTCCAACTCGGCCGACCTTCCCGTGCGAGTCTATGCCAACGAAGGAATCGCCCAGGTGACCTTCTTCGAGTCGGATGAGACGTGCGAAGTCTCCTACGCCGACCGATCCGGGAAGTACCAGGACCAGACGGGACTGGTCACGCCCAGACTCTGATCGCCCCCCTCCCCCGCACCGCCTGCTAGAAGACCAACTGGCGCCAGTTGCGGCGCCAGGCCTCGGTCTCGGCGAGCAGGTGAGCGAGGAGCGGATCGTCCGCGGAGAGCGTCGCGGAGGGCGCCTTCGGACGCGAGAGGCGGACCTCCCCGCGCGCCCCCCACACCAGTCCGATCTGGCCCTCCGCCGCAAACCAGCACAGCCCCTGCCGAACGGTCGCCTCCCGATGAGCCAGCGCCGCCGCCAACTCGATCAGCGACGTCCGCCCCTCTTTGTGACGGAGGGCATAGTTGACCAGCCCGCCGAGGCGCTGGAGAAAGCTCGTCAGGCTCAAATGCGGCGGGGCATGAGCGAAGAGGAGCAATCGGCGGGGGCTGACCGTGGCCAGGGCGGCTTCCCACTCTTCCGGGCCCGGCGGGATGGTCCAGACAAGCAGCGTCTCGGCCGGGACGAGGGCGTTCCGGGAGACTCCCGGCTCCCCTTCCCTGGCCGGCTCCCCTTCGCGCCAGACGATCGCCTCCGGATGGAGGGCCAGCAGCCGATCTCGTTCGAGACGTGGATCCGGGGACATTCGCCGATCGACGATGATGACCGACGGGGCCTCTTCCGCGGCGAGTGGACTGCCCCCAATCGATGGGGTTGATGGGAGGAGGTCGAGGATCTCGAGAATCGGCTCGTCGAGACCATCGCGGGAGCGGGAGCGGAGATGGTAGGCGATGTCGACCTTCTCCGGGAGAGGGGTTGGCAGGGAGGGAGCGTTCCACGAGATGGCGTGGCGGCGAGCGCCGTCGGAGGATTCGAGGAGCAGCTCGAGGGCTTGTCCGCGCTGTCCCAGTTTGCGCTGGCGGACGATTCGCAGGCGGCGACTGGCGAGGAGCAGCCGCTGATTGCCAGCGCCAAACGGAGCGAGTTGGGCGAGGTCGGCGAGCAGTTCCGGGGTGATCTCCGCCAGGGTCAGCTCTCCATCGAGAAGCAGCCGGGGAGGGGGCGAGGGGGCCATCTCCTCCCCGGGAGACTCCGGCTCCCGAACGGCCCGGGAGAGGCGGCGGCGAAACGCGAAGAGCTGGTCACGATGGAGCGACAGGGTCGCCGCCCTTGCCCCGCCTCCAAAACGGAGCAAGAGGTCTCGACAACTGCCCAGCAGCTCTTTCAGATCGGCGCCAGGGCCGGACCGGGCCCACCCGGAGAGGATGGTGTCGCTTCCTCCAAGCAGGACAACCGGCCTGGAGTAGCGCTCGGCGAGCCAACCCGCGATCGTCCCGACCGTCCGGCTTCCCCAGTCCGGATGCGCGAGAACGATCGCGGCATACTCGAGCAACGTCGGATCCTTTTCGATCAACGCCGCGGCACTCGCCTCGATCCACTGCCGCTCTTGTCGACGACGGGCGTGCAGCCCTTCGCACTGGGACGCCAGCTCGGCCGCGCGGATCGCGTCCCGGGTCGTCAGCAGCTCGACACATTCGGCGGGGTCGCCCAGCTGCGCCTGGGCGCTGAGGCGCGATCCGGGACCGAAGACGAGGTCGAGCTCATCGAGCGTCGCCGGCGCCAGCCCGGCCGCCTCGCAGAGCGCCCGCAACCCGACGCGCTCTGTGCACCGAATCGCCCGGATCCCACGCCAGAGCAGCCGGCGCGCATCGCCGCGCAGATCCGCCTCTCCAGCCGCCAGACCGAGGGCGACCAGGTCGAGCAGGCTGTCCGGCGCTGCCCATTCCGGGGCTCTCCCGGTCAAGGCCCGCAGCAGCTGATAGGCCACCGCCGTAGTCGTCAATCCCCGCATCGGGTGGCCCTCCGGCAACAACGCCGCGCTGAGGACCACTCCACTTGCGACCTCTGGGGCATCCCACTCGGCCGAGAAGGAGAACTCGGGAGGATCGAGCATGACCACGTCGACGCCAGCGGCACTGGCTTCGGCGACGACTTCGCGCAAGAGGGCTGCCCGACCGCAGGTGGCAACGCCTCCCCGACGATCGGCCATCCAGTCTCGCAGGCGAGCGAAGGCGCGGGTGCGCCCTTCCTGGGTGGCCACCGGGATGACGACCTCGACCTCGACGCCAGCGGTGCGCAGCCCCGACAGGAGCAGGGAGGTCGCCGCCAGCCCATCGACCTCCTCCGCTCCCCAGAGCAGCAGCGGGTTCCCATCGATCTTCGCTCGTCTCAAGCTGTCGACGGCCAGCGCCATTCCCGGCAGATCGAAGGGCGCGGGGGAGGGGCCCGTATCCGGATCGAGAAAGGCGCGCCAGTCCGGCTCGGCCTCCAGTCCCAGGCGCACCAGTCGCTCCGCCACCAAACGCCGCCCCCCTACCTCGGCCTGCAGCCGGGCGGGAACTTCGACTGGCGGCAGCGCTTCCCATTCCATCAGAAGGCCACCTCCCCCAGATCATCGAGCCGGAGCGAACCGCCGTCCTCGGCATCCAACGGATCACTCAGCTCCCCGTCGGGAGACTCCTCCCAGACGGCCGCCTCACGGCCACGATCGCAGAAGGAGCGATAGCGGCAGAATCTGCAAGCCCGCTCGTCCCTGGTCAGCGGAAAGTCCGGCCGGGCAAGCATCTCCCCGATCACCTCGTGTAACCGCGCCTCATCCTCGCGCTGCTGCGCGACGCTGTACGGAAACTCGATCGTCTTGCCCTGCTCCCCCTCCCCGGCAAACCAGTAGATCATCGTGATCCGCTCCGGATCGATCGGCTCTCCGCCGTGGAGCCACCCGCCAGCCTGCGTCAGAACATACGGATAGACGACGCTCTGCCATCTCCGCTTCAATGCGGCCGGTCGGGAAGGTCGTCCCGTCTTCCAATCGACAATCAGAAACGATCCATCTTCCTGCCGCGCCACCAGATCGTACTTCGCCATCAGCCGATTCGCGCCCAACGGGGCCGAGAGCGTCAGCTCCGCCTGCCGCTCTCGCGGAAGACGAGCTGCCTGCCAGCGGAGATACCGTTCCCACCACCCTTTCAGATCTTCGTCGCCGGGCTCGAGCAGCGTCGACTCGAGCAGTTCGGGCGCGACTCCCAGCGTATGCTGGTGGACCAGCTCGTGGAAGAGTTGCCCCTCCCGTACCCGTGCCTCCAGCTCGAGGCCCGGTCCGACGTCGAGCGCTGGCCAGTCGAACTGCGCGACATAGCGAAGCTCGAAACGGCGCGGACACTCTCCGTAGTCCTGGAGAGCGCTCTGACTGAATTGGAATGGCTGCGGAATCATGCCCCCTCCTCTGCGTCGATGGGTGTCGCAGGGGCCGCGCGCTCCCCCGCCGCCTCTCCTGGCGACTCGACCGGGTTGGCCAGGGCGGCCGTCAGCGCGTAGAGAGCACGCGCCGGTTGCAGATTGCCCATCCGTCCCGTGTTCCAGGTGATGACCAGCTCGCGTCGCGCCCTCGTCACCCCGACGTAGAGCAGCCGCAAGCGCTCCGCGGCATAGTCGATCCGGGCGGCACGACCCGCCTCGCCAAGCTGGTAGGGGGCGCCTGACTCGAGCGACTTCAACTGCGCCAGCGCCTCCGCCTGGGGGTTGAGTCGGTCACTCAGGTAGTAGACTTCGCCCTGATAGACGTCATGCGGATCGCCGGACGGGAAATCATAGTTATTGACCGAGGTCAGATAGACCCGATCCCATTCAAGGCCCTTGGCGCCGTGATGGGTCATCAGGACGACCTGTCCGGGATATTGCGAAGGATCGAACTGCTCTCCATCCTCGGCCAGCCCGACAAACTTCCGGCTGTTGGTGGCGATCTCGCGCAGTTCCTGGTAGCACTGGTGGAGGGTGTCCCGCGGCTGGTCCAGAGCGATCCGTTGGAGCTGCAGGGCAATGGCATAGGCGGTCGCAATCTCCGCCGCCTCAGCAAAGAGATCGGCGGCGACCGTCAGGATGAGCTGGTCGACGGGCAGCAGACTGGCCCGCTGCCAGACCCGGACCCGCTCCCGAAAGGCCTCCAGCCGATCCCACACCTCGGGAGCAGCGCCTGCCAGAGACGGCTCCTGGCGACGCTCCTGCAGCCAGTCCCTCCCGTGCGGCGCGAGATAGGCTTCGACCTGCCGGCAATTGCGCAGCTGGTTGGCCGCCTCGATCACCACCTTCGATTCGCGCTCCTCACGTTGCCAGACAATCAGCCCGTCGGCGAGGGCCGCCGTCTTCGTCGGGTGGGCCAGGAGATCGAAGATCCGGCAGAGCGCGCCCGCCACTTGCCGGGTCGAGGTCGTCGTCTTGAGCATCTCGACCACTGGGAGACGATAGGCCCGCAGAACCTTGGCCATCTCCGCTCCCGATTTGTTGGTCGGAACGAGGACGGCCAGCGTCCGGTCGAGTTGGCCGGGGAGCCACTCCGCAATCCGACCCGCCACGTACTCCCGCTCCTCCGCCGCCGTCATCTTCCGATCGAGATGAATCTCGATGTTGCCCGGATGGTCCGCCGGATTCCCCTCGGTGAGCGGCCGGATCGTCGGCCCGGCGAGGGGTCTCCGCTGCCGGACCTCCTCCCGCGGATGGTCCGTCGCCCAGGCGATCAACCGGTTGGCCAGCCGAATGACCGCCGGCGCACTTCGTCCGCTCTCCGGCAACTCCCGCGCCTCGACGCCAGACTCCAGCAGAAACCGACGCAGAAATTCCGGACTCGCCGTGGTGAAGGTCTCGTAGATCGCCTGGTTGGGATCTCCAACACGGACCCAATTGCCCGTCGCGCCGATCAGTTGCCGCAGAATCGCCTCCTGCAGCTGGCTGCTGTCCTGGGCCTCGTCCTCGAGAATGACCGGCCAGCGCGTCCGTAACCGGAGGCGATAGTCCTCATCGGCTTCGAGCGCTTCCAGCGCCAGTCGGATCAGATCCTGAAAATCGACGGCTCCGCGGTAGCGCAGCGCGCGCTCATAGTCCTCGTAGACCGCCGTGCCCATCTCCGCCAGCGGCAGCAGACGAGGATAGTCGGCAAGGGCGCTCCGCAATCGCTCCGGGCTGAGCCGATAGTCTTTGGCGCGCTGGATGAAATTCCTGGCGATCTG
>Ga0169931_10011615_pt1 | contig 12360 bp, 14 predicted proteins | sample Kivu_15m_20L_FD_129675 | JGI IMG/M metagenome (GOLD analysis project Ga0169931, IMG submission 129675) | Freshwater microbial communities from Lake Kivu, Western Province, Rwanda to study Microbial Dark Matter (Phase II) - Kivu_15m_20L... | ecosystem: Environmental > Aquatic > Freshwater > Lake...
CACTGGGGCCTCAACCAGGAGGAGGCGGGTCGCCGCTGGGCCTGCGTGGGCGACGCGCCCAACGACGCCACGCTCTTCGCGGCCTTCAAGCATTCGGTCGGGGTCGCCAATGTCGATCGCCACCTGGGCAGCATGGCCTGCCCCCCGCGCTACATCACCGAGTCAGCGAGCGGCGCGGGTTTCGCAGAACTGGCCGAGCATCTGCTCAGAAGTCGAGCAGGCTGAGCCCCGCCCGAAACGCCGAACCGGAAAGGCTCAGACCGGCGAGCAAACGCGGAACCAGGAAAGATCAGGCCTGCGTGCGTTTGCGCGCATATCCCGCGATCCGCCGACCGTACAGGCGCCCCGTCTCGATATCACCCTGGGGCGGGCTCTGATCGGGCGGGACATTGTCCGCCTGCGCCATGACACCGAGGTAAGAGCCAATCCGGTTGACCTGATCCGGCGCGCCCGGGGTTGCAGCAGGCATGTGCCCGAGACTGACCCAGACCATGCCGTGCTGCATGGCGAGCGTCACCATCGACATCAGGGTCGCGTACTTGTCGCCACTCATCGACATCGAACAGGTGAAACCGCCCGCGATCTTGTCCTTCCAGGACTGAGTAAACCAGGCTTTGGAGCTGGTATCGGCGAATGCCTTGAACGGCGCAGACGGGCCGCCCATGTAAGTGGGTGCACCGAACACGATGGCATCCGCCGCGGCAAGCGCCGCCCAACCCGCATCGTCGATTTTCGAGACGTCGATGCTGAGGACCTCGGTGCCCGACACTTCGGACGCCCCACGGGCGACCGCATCGGCGATCACACGCGTATGGCCGTATCCTGAATGAAAGGCAATCACAACTTTGGACATGAAAAACTCCTGTTAATGAGAGAGGAGGAAAAACTCCGAGGCAGTAGGCCGCGCGTCAGGGCAGGTCGAAGATCAGCAGCTCGGCATCGCGACCGTCGCGTACAGACAGCCGAACCTGATCGGTCATCATCGCGGCATCGCCTGCGCCTAGCGCAATGCCGTTGAGTTCACACTCGCCACGGGCAAGATGGGCGTAAATGCGGCGACCGGATTGGATTTCAAGCTGGGCCTGCTCTTCACGATCAAAACAACCGGCCCAAAGTCTTGCGTCCTGACCGAGGGTCACCGCCCCGCCGTCGCCATGCGCCGAAGCCACCAGCTGAAAAGCCCCACGCTGGGCCGCCCGGTCAAACGCTGCATCCTGGTAGCTCGGCGCTCCCCCTGGACGCGCCGGGATGATCCAGATCTGCAGCATGTGCGTCTCGATCGACTCATGATTGTGTTCAGAGTGCCGAACACCCGTGCCCGCACTCATGCGCTGCACGTACCCCGGACGGATCACTGCTGCATTGCCCAGGCTGTCCCGGTGGCTGATCGCCCCCTCGAGAACGTAGGTAATGATTTCCATGTCCCGATGGCCGTGCATGCCAAATCCTTGCCCGGGCCCAATCCAGTCCTCGTTGATCACCCGCAACGGCCCAAAATTCACGAACCGGGGATCCTGATAGTCGGCGAAGGAAAAGCTGTGCCGTGACTTGAGCCAGCCGTGGTCGGCGTAGCCACGCTCGTCGCTGCGACGGATCTCGATCATCGAAGTTTTCCTCCTGACGAATTGAGTGTTGCGAGATGCGTCAACACTATGCCCCGCCGGCAAGACGGCATCGCGTCTACAATTCGATCAATCGATTCAAAATTTTTGATGACCATCTCGCTCGACACCCTCGCAACGATCGACCTGATCCAGCGACTCGGCAGCTTCGGCGCGGCCGCTCGCGAACTCGGTCGTGTGCCCTCGGCGCTCAGTTACCAGATCCGTCGGACGGAAGACGCGCTCGATCTGCTGATCTTTGACCGTCGTGGCCGCAGGGCTCAATTGACCCCGGCCGGTCGCGCGCTGCTCGAGGGTGGACGGGCGCTGCTTCGTCAGGCTGAGAACCTGGAGCGCGAGACCCGTCTGGTGGCAAGCGGTTGGGAGCCCGATCTCTCGATTGCTGTCGATGCGACCATCCCGTTTGAACGTCTGCTGCCGCTGGCGGCTGACTTTGACCGGCTCGGTGCGCCCACGCGACTGCGCTTCACCGAGGAGGTCCTGCAGGGCTCCTGGGATGCGCTGCTGAGTGCGCGCGCGGCCCTTGCGATTGGCGCGCCCTACGACGCGCCAGCCGAGGCCTTCGGCTCGGAACGGTTCGGTATCGCAATGCTGGGCGAGGCCCACTTTGCCTTTTGTGTGGCGCCGCACCATCCACTCGCCCAGATTGCGACGCCGGTGGACGACGCGCAGATTGCCGCCCACCGCGCTGTCGTGGTCGCAGACAGCTCTCAGAATCTCAGCACACGCACCACGGGCGTCCTGCCAGGCCAAAGCACGCTGACCGTGTCAAGTTTCAAGCACAAGCTCCAGGCTCAGCTGGCCGGCCTCGGATGCGGGTATCTGCCACTGCACCACGCGGCCGAGCACCTCGCAACGGGACGGCTGCTTGCACTGGCACTCGCCTCACCCAAGGCACCCGTGAGCCTTCGCTACGCGTGGCGAAAGTCGGGACGGGGCCGGGCTCTCGACTGGTGGCTCTCAAAGCTGACCGTGGCGCGCGTGCGCGCCCGGCTGCTCGCACCTCCCGCTCCCGCCGGGCCCAGCTCAGGCACCGACTCGGCCAGGCCATGAACCCGCAAGCGACCGGGGGTCGCTACGTCGGGCGCTTCGCGCCGTCACCAACAGGCGCTCTTCACATGGGCTCGCTGGTCGCCGCAGTCGCAAGCTATCTGGATGCGCGAGCGCATGACGGCATCTGGCTGGTGAGGATCGAAGACATCGACGAGCCCCGGACCGTGCCCGGCGCCGATCAGGTGATCATCGAAACGCTTGCCCGATTCGGCATGCGATCCGACCAGCCCATGGTCTGGCAAAGCCAACGCAAGGCGCGCTATCAGGCCGCATTCGAGCGGCTGGCCCGGGGCGGGCACGTCTACCCCTGCGCCTGTACGAGGCGAGAGATTGCCGACTCACAGATCACCCTGGGCGTCGATACCGAGCGGAGCGACCCGGTCTACCCGGGCACCTGCCGACTGGGGCTCGACCCAGGTCGTCCGGCCCGTGCCTGGCGGCTGCGTGTCGACCGCGCCCCCACGGTACTTTGGTCCGATAGGCTGAGCGGACCCCAACAGGACGAATTGGCGAGCAGCGTGGGCGACTTCGTGATCCGACGCGCCGACGGGCTGTGGGCCTATCAGCTCGCGGTCGTCGTGGATGACGCCGAGCAGGGGGTGACCGACGTGGTACGCGGTGCAGACCTTGCCGGCTCGACTGCGCGACAGATTTACCTGCAAGGGCTGCTCGGGTATGAGACGCCGAGGTATCTTCACGGACCCCTGGTGCTCGCGAGCGACGGTCGCAAGCTCTCCAAGCAGAACGGCGCGCAGCCCCTGGATCCCTACAGACCGATTGAGGTCCTCAATCAGGCACTCGCCCATCTGGAGATCCCGGCGATCCCAGCCGCGTCGGTCGATCACTTCTGGCCCAGCGCGATTGGTGCGTGGAGGGATCGCTTCGGCCTGGCACACTGACCATCCAGTCGGGCTTGCCGCCCGAGAGCATGTTCAGCAGGTCAAGATTTTGGAACGCCCCCGAGCAACACTGCAATCGCACGTTTGCCCCGCGCCGGCGGACGAACCGCGGCAGCGGCCGCTACAGGCTCGACGCCTGTGGAGGGTTCATAGGGCTGGTAGAAAAACGGGTCGACCGGTGTCCGGGGCGCAGGGGGGGCAGACCGGGCATCGCGCGGGCCACGCGCTCGGCCGTCCCTGTCACGTCTGAAGGAGTCTCGGCGGGACCCGCCCTCATCGTCTGGGTCCGGCTGCCGCCCCCGCTCGACACGATCCCTGGCATCGATCTGCAGGTCCTGAACCGGGAGCTTTCGCTTCAGAAGCTTTTCAATCTCGACATGCAGACGCTCATCGGACCCTGCCGTCATGAGAGAAAGAGCGACACCACTCGCGCCTGCACGGCCGGTGCGCCCGATACGGTGAACATAATCCTCGGGACTATAGGGCAGATCGTAGTTGATCACCGCGGGCAGTTCGGCGATATCGAGCCCTCGCGCAGCGACATCCGTCGCGACCAGCACACTGAGTTCGCCTTTCTTGAACTGTTCGAGCGTGAGCAGGCGCTCCTGCTGGGACTTGTCACCGTGAATCGCGCTCGCGTTCAGGCCGTCGCGCTCGAGCAGTCGAGCCAGCCGTCCAGCCCCGATCTTGGTGTTGGTAAAGACGATGACCTGCGAAAGATTGCGGATGCGGATCAACTGCGCCACCGCCAGGCGCTTGGACTCGGTGTCAGGTACGCGATAAATGACTTGTTCGACCGTCTCGGCCGCCGCATTGCGCCGCGCCACTTCGATCGAAATCGGGTCGCGCAGAAAGGATCCGGCTAGCTTGCGAATGTCCTCGGAAAAGGTCGCAGAGAACATCAGGTTTTGGCGCTGACGCGGCAACAGGTTGATGATCCGCTGAATGTCGGGCAAAAACCCCATGTCCAGCATACGATCGGCCTCGTCCATCACAAAAATTTCGGTCTGAGCGAGGGAGACCGTGCGTTGACCAACGTGGTCCAGCAGCCTGCCCGGGGTGGCAATCAGAATCTCGCAACCCTGGCGCAGGGCGGCGATCTGAGGCGCGATATCCACCCCGCCGAACACCACGGCCGTCCTGAGATGCGTGTGGCGCGCGTATTCGCGCACGTTCACGTAGATCTGATCGGCCAGTTCACGAGTCGGCGCAATCACCAGCGCCCGCACTGGATGGCGGGCGGGGGAGGCGCTCGGGTTGGCATGCACGAGCAGTCGCTGGAGGATGGGCAGGGCAAAACCCGCCGTCTTGCCAGTGCCAGTCTGCGCGGCACCCATCACATCGCGGCCCTGCATCACAACCGGAATGGCCTGATCCTGGATGGGCGTGGGGGTGCGGTAACCCAACTCATGCACGGCCTTGAGGATCTGTTCGGAAAGACCGAACGCGGCAAACCCCGAAGCTTCGACGCTTGCTTCGGGCGCGGGCCCGCCCGAGGCTTGCCCTGCGGATATGGGCAGCCCGGCTGAAAGAGGCGGGGTTTGCACTGAGGTGTTGAACGAAGTCAAGCGGATTTGATTCCTTGGCCGAATACACCGGCCCAAAACGGTTTGGAAAAGCGCCAACCGAATATTATCGCGCTTTTCATTCGCCAAAGACAGCACAATCCGCAGAATGCTTGCCGCCCGCGTGCTCCAGTCGACGCCCGACACGTCATCAGGGGGCGCAATGCGCAACAACTCGATGCGACGGTCGAGACGCCTTGGAGAGCGGCTGTGTGCAGCGGGCGCCGCTGCGATCGCACTGCTTCACGGCTCGGCGTGCGCTGCCCTGTTACCCCAATCCCAGGAACGTACGACGATGCCCTGGCTGGATTACGACTCCGCAAGCGCGGCCGTGGACGCGATCACACCCGGACAAACCCGGGTGGAAGAACTGCTCCAGAACGGCTTTCGACCCGAGAGCAACCCGGCCGTCGTGTGGCTGTCCTGGCCGGAACTCCCGCAGCGGTTTGCAGCGCTCGGCGCGATCGAACCACTCAAGATCGATCCGGGACTGCGTGAATGCCTGAGCGAATCCGAACGCTGCAAGGCACTTGGGGTGAGTGCACGCAATCTCAAGCGGGAACGCATCGGCAATTTCTGGCTCGACGCGATGAATTTTCAACGAACGCTGCGCACGAGCGGTTGGACCTTCAATGCGGTGATCGTGTTTGTCGATGGAACGGTCGTCTTTCGCAGCCACGGCGGGCAACCACGCGTCGAGCAGACCCAGGACTTTCGCAACCCACTGGGCCCATTACAGAGCTGGGGCGATGTGCTGGGTCCAGCGCTGATCCCGTGAAAACCAGGCAACTCCCTTAAAATAATCTTCGAAAACTCCAGATCACTTGCCTTGATAATGTCATTGCTGCTAAATTTGCGCGGCTTTCAAAAAGGAAACCCAATGCCCACACCGACGATTGTGCAGATTCAGCGTCAGATCGCAAAGCTTCAGGCCAAGGCCAAAGCGATCGAGACTGCCAGCAACAGCAAGAAGATCAAGGCCGTTCAGAAAGTCCGTCAATTGATGGACAAGCTCGGCGTCACGGTCGAAGACTTGGGCGGAAGTGTTCCAGCCGCTCGGGCAGGCGCCGCGAAGGGTAAAGGTCGCGCGGCGAAAAAGCCCGCAGCCAAAAAACCGGGCCGAAAATCCGGCGCATCAGGACCGGTGCCCATTCGCTACCGTGACCCTGAAACTGGAAATACCTGGACGGGTCGTGGCAAGCCGCCTGTCTGGCTGGCCGAGCGGATGAGAGCCGGCAAGACCAAGGAGGAGTACCTCATTGCCGCAGTCCCGGCCGCGATTTCGCCGGCGGCCGCCGACTCGCCCCCAGCAGCCTGAGGGACCCTCCAAGCAATTTGTTGCGCGGGCGCACCCACCACGCGCCCAGCGCGGCATCTATCCAACTACAGAGAGCCTGTCCATAACCCGCATCAGGCCGCATGCTCATTTTGATTTCGGCCAGCGCTTCAAGAGCGTCACACGGTTTTCGCCATCACGACGCTCGTAAGCATGGCAATCGGTCATTTCCTTCACGAAGTGCACGCCCAGGCCCCCTATCGGACGACTGTCCAAATCGAGATCGAGATCAGGCTCGGGCGCTGATTCAAAGGGATCGTAGGGCTGTCCGTTATCGACGATCGTCACGGAAAGTCCGTCCGGTAATTGAACGAATCGGACGATGACCCAGCCCTCGTCGGGGTCACGTCCCCCATAGGACACGGCATTGACCACGAGTTCCTCGACCACCAGCAGTATCTGCGAGCAAAACATCGCATCCCAATCATGCTGCCCTGCCAGGCGTTCGATTTGATCGAGCAAACCGGGCAGGTGCTCGATGCTGTGCGGAATCCGCAATTCGAGCAGCGGTGTGCCACCGTGCGACATGGTCATTCAAGCCTGCACTCAATAACCAAACTGAGCCCGCGCGGCCGCCTCATCGGTTACGAGCGGGATAATCCGATCAAAACCGCTCATTTTCAAGACCTCGGCGACCGCAGGCTGCGCGCCCTGAATCACGGCCTTTCCGCCCGCAGCCTTGGCCCGCTTGGCCGCAACGAGCATGACTCGCAGTCCAGCGCTGCTCATGTAAATGAGTTGGCCGAGATCGATAATCACCGACGGCCCAGACTGCGCGATCGCTGCCAGCAAATCGCTTTCGACACGGGCGGCATTGCTGGCATCGATCCGCCCCGATACGGAAAAGCTGAAAGGTAAGGCGCTCATTGAAATTCCTCTCGGGCAGATTAGGGCGAAGGGGTGGAATTAAGATCGGATGCGCCGGACTGAAAAAGGTTCGTTCCCTCGATACGCACACCTCCCGGAGCCGAACCGGGGGACGGCCCTGAAACCCTGGGGGCTGGCTGGCCACTGGCCGCGGGCGCTGCGACTGGACGCGCAGGCCCTGCCGCGCCACCCGCCGGTCTTGCCGGGGGCGGATCGAAACGCAACTCAGGAACAGGCCGGGTGGCCATCGCCGAAGTTCGGCTGGCCACGGTGGAACGAATGAGGAACAGGCGCTCGCGCCGCTGCAACTGTTCATTGCGGGTCCGAAACAGTGCGCCAAGCAAGGGAATGTCGCCCAGCAGAGGGACCTTGTCCTCGCCCTGCACGGTCTGCACCGAGTTGTAGCCGCCGATCAGCAGGCTCTCATCCGGACGGATACTGGCCTCGGTGCTGACCACGCCGCGCCTGACCGAAGGACGCGTGCCCGAGGACGCCGACTGAATCTGGCCATCCTCGATATCGAGCGTGAGATGCACTTGCTGGGTATCGCCGGTTCCGACCAGCCGCGGAGTCACCCTCAAGGTGGTACCCGCGGTAATGGGCGTGACGAGTGCAGTGCGCTCGCTTACCGTCTGCAGATACTGGGTTTCCGACAGATCGATCACTGCACCGAGATTCTCAGACGTAAGGATTGAGGGCCGCGCCTGAATCGACGCATCGCCCTGCTGCTCCAGAAAACGCAGACGCGCGATGAAATAATCGGCACCTGAAACGACCGCAGCGGAAGGTAGCGCACCTGCCGCCGAACTGCCAACGACCGAAAGCGTATTGGCAGTGATTCCGGAATCGGCGAGATTTCCCATCCCCAGCGCACCGCGCTGCCCGTCAAAGGACGTGCCCCAGACGACCCCCAGCTCAGACAGTCGGTTGGTATTGACGTCGATGATCATGGCCTCGATCTCGACCAACTGGGTCGGCACATCGAGCTGCGCAATCAGTCGCTCATAGACCGGAATCCGGTCAGGCGTATCCTGGATGATGACCGAGTTGGTTCTGGGCTCGGCCTGAATCGAAGGCTGAAAACGGGGCAGCGCACCTAAATTTGGGCCGGCGGGAGCGGCCGACTGAACCCTCGGGCCGCCTGTCCCACCCGCCGCGCCGGCCCCAGCCAGGGGCCCCGCAGGCGCGCCGGCCGCGGCTTGCGACCGATCAGACGGCAAGCCCTGTCGTCCCGACTCACCCTCGAGCATCGATTCACTGGTCGCACGAAGATTGGGCTGCGCGACAGTTCTCTGGCCGCCGGCTGCCATGGCTGAACCCTGCACCAGATTGCGTAGAATCGACGCCACCCCCGGCGTGGTGATCTCGCGATCCCGGTAACTGACCACCCTATCCTGTACCGAGGCGTGCCGAAGCCTGAACACCGCGACCTGCATGCCGCTGGGGCCATCGGGTAAAGAACGAATCGTGCGCTCAACCAGCTCCACATAGGCAGGCGGCCCGGAAATGACGACCGTACCCTGCTCAGGCAGCTCGCCCCAGCCAAATTTGGCGTCGAGCACACCAAGACTCGCCAGCAACTGTCGCAGAGCATTGCCCGAGGTGATCGCCGGGACAAAGATCGGCTTAACCTGCACGTCCCGACTGCTCGAAACATGGAGCCGCCCCGCATAGGTGAACCAGCTGAACCCATAGGTACCCGCCAGCCGATCGACAAAAACAGTCGGACTCGCAGTGTTGAATCGACCGTTGACCACGTCGGCCAGCGGAATCGTCGCCTCGAGGGTCAGATTGAAACTTGAAGCGAAATCAAGCAGCACCCTACGTAGCGTCGTTCGATCTGCGTAGTAACTGAACTCGGCATCTGGCCAAGGTGGCCGGCCGGCGTGGGCTGCAGGCGCAAACACAACAGGCGCAAACACGCTCAATGCCACAGCCAGGCAAGCCGCCCGCAGCGCCGCAAGCATGACGCCTGGCCCGAGACGGCCGGAGCCGTACGCTTGATGGGACATCACAGCAGTGATCTCCAGAGTTCCACTTCGTTGACCAGCGCCTCGACCGCCTCATCGAACTCATGCAGGGCAATCCCGGGAAGGATACGCCGCTGCAGCCAAGCCGCAGCACTATCGCCATCGACCGACAGCACGGCGCGGTTTTCACGCAGGCGCCCGAGGGAGGTCCGGGTCAAGCGCAACATCAGCTTGTCACGCATGGACGGGGCCTCGGGCAGGTCGCAGAGTCGCGCCTCGAGCAGGATCACGCCTGCGCCCAGGAGATGAAGATGAACACGGACCGCATCAAAGCTCAGCGAAGCCTTCGGCCCCTGCCAGGGCAAGGGAATGGGCAGATCATTCTGCCGGATCCAGTCGTTGATGAGTTGCGCAGTCGTGCTCATGGGCTTTATTCGCGTTGACCGAGTTCGTTGACCAGTCTGAGCACGGCCGCGACGGGCTCGACCAGGTCGGACGGGATGTATTGATCGACGCTCGATTGTTCGAAGAGCGAGCGCGCCAGGGGAATATTCTGCATGACCGGGACCCCGGCCTCTCTCGCTGCCGCCACCATCCGTTCAGCAAGGTAACCCTCACCCTTGGCGAGCACAATCGGCAAGGGCGTTTCGTCCTCGTCGTAGTGGAGTGCAATGGCGAGATGGGTGGGATTGGTCACGACCACCGAAGCACTGCGGGTTCGCTGCACGGAATCCTCCTGCATCATCTCCATGTGGAGGTGCTTACGCGCCGACTTGACGTGTGGATCACCTTCCATCGTCTTGTATTCCTGCTTGACCTCGTCCTTACTCATCATCAGTTTCTTGGTGTAGGAGTGGCGCTGCCAGGCAAAGTCGGCAAGCGATATGACCACGTAGCAAAGCCCGGTATAAAGAATGATGTTTTTTAACAACTGCCCATAGAGACGCCCGACCTCTGCGACGGTGTAGTAGGGCGCATCGAGCAGCGGCGGAATGCTCTGCAGGATGAAAACATACAGCACATAGCTCACGATCGCGATCTTGCCGCAGGACTTCAGGAACTCAACGAAATTCTTTTTCGAAACGACGTTTTTGGCGTTCTCGATGAAATTGAGCTTCTTGGCCGACGGCATCAGCGCCTTGAACGAAATCAGCATGCCTGTCTGAAGCGCCTCGATGAATATTCCGACGCCCAGCACGATCAGCAAGAATGGCATCAGGATGCCGATCATTTCCTTCAGCATCCGGTCGATCAGCTCGGTGATCGCAAAACCAAAATCGGTGGGGATGAAATCCATCGGCAGCAGGATCAGACGGGCGAAATCCTCGGCAAGATTCTGTCCCTGCGCGATGATGTAGCCAAACAGCGCGATGATCAGCGCCGTCTGGGTGAAGTCCTTGCTCTTGGCGACATCGCCCTTTTCACGGGCCTCGCGGATTTTTTTCGGTGTGGGCTGTTCGGTTTTTTCGCTCACCGCATCGACTCCCCGCCCAATACAGCATCCAGCCGAGACGGCCATGCGCTCAGGTCGCGAAGCTGCTCGGCGCCAAACTCGAAAAGCGTCGCGGCATAGAGCACCAGTACAAAAATGCCCAGCGCGCTCTTTATCGGCATCGCGAGGAAAAACACCTGGAGCTGCGGCGCAAACCGGCTGACCAGCGCCAGCCCGAGCTCGGCCATGAACATGATGACCAGGGGCGGTGCGGCCAACAGCAGCGCGAGCAACACCAGGCGGTTGATTTGACCCACTAGCAGCGCCCCCGTCTGGAGGTCCAGAATCGGCCAGAACCGGTCAGGTGGCCAGAGACGGTAGCTCTGATAGATCAGTTCGAGGAGGATGGCCATTCCCCCAATTGCGAAAAAGAAGGTGATGAAGGCCATGTTCAGCAACATGCCGATCGGCGAGGTGTCGTGGCCGGTGAGCGGGTTGATCGTGGCCGACATGCTCGCACCGCGCTGGTTGTCAACGATGAAACCCACCGCTTCCATCACCCAGAACGGAATCGCGCATACAAATCCGACCACCAGTCCGACAAAGGCTTCCTTGGCCACGATGAAAAGCAGGCTCATGTCGGTGCGCACCACCAGCGACTCCGGCAGGATCGGCAGCACGATCAGACCGATACCGGCGGCGATACCAAACACCACGGTGCGCGGCACGAGGTTGCGACTCATGAACGGCAGCAGCAAGAGCAGCGGCATCAGCCGCGCCTGGATCAGACCCAGCATCAGCGCCGTCTTCTTGATGCCCTCGTAGCTGAGCTCAAACACGGATTCGAGCCCTTCAGATACGGTGGAGGTTGGAAAAGATGGCGGTGGTGTAATTCATCAATTCGCCACCGGTCCATGCCGCGGTCAGATAAAGCACCAGAAACACGGCGATCAATTTGACGGCAAAGGACAGCGTCTGCTCCTGGATCTGCGTAAGCGCCTGAAACAGTGCAAACAGCGTCCCGACAATCGCCGCCACCGCAATCGCTGGCATCGACAGGATCAGGGTCAGGTAAAGCGCCTGGGTCAGCAATGACGTGACATTGGCAGCGTCCATCCTGGCCTCACAGATAAGTGAGGATAAGACCCTGGATCAACCGGGTCCAACCATCGACCATCACGAACAGGAACAGCTTCAAGGGCATCGAGATCATGACCGGCGACACCATCATCATGCCCATCGCGAGCAGGATGTTCGAGACGATCAGATCGATGACGATGAAGGGCAAAAACAGCAAAAAACCGATCTTGAACGCCGCCACCAACTCAGAGACCATGAAGGCCGGCACCAGAATCAGGAAATCGGTCTCCTTGACGTCCGCCGAGAGCTTCGGACCCCACAGATCCTGGGTGGCGCGCACAAAGAAAGCGCGCTGTTCGCGATCGCTGTGCTTGAGAAGAAACGTGCGCATCGGTTCGGCGCTCTTCGACACGGCAGTGATCATCCGATCCACCGATCGGGTGGTTTCAGGTTGATCGGTGAACTGTCGGTGAATCTCCTGTCCGACCGGCGCCATGATGTAGACGCTCAGAATCAGCGCAAGCCCGTAGAGCGCG
>Ga0169931_10011616_pt1 | contig 12360 bp, 5 predicted proteins | sample Kivu_15m_20L_FD_129675 | JGI IMG/M metagenome (GOLD analysis project Ga0169931, IMG submission 129675) | Freshwater microbial communities from Lake Kivu, Western Province, Rwanda to study Microbial Dark Matter (Phase II) - Kivu_15m_20L... | ecosystem: Environmental > Aquatic > Freshwater > Lake ...
CACGAGCCGAGGATTGTCTGCTGACACGACGTAGACGGGGCTCACGCCAGACCACTCTCCGTCGATCTCGATCCGGGCCGCTGCGTAGTGCATCGCCCGATCGAGGTCAATCGCAGGCTCCTCTCGAGACACGACAATACAGATTTTTGTACAACTAGAGCGATGAGAACGAATCGACCAACACAGATTCAGCTTCCATACGCAATTCCTATGCCGGTTGACGACTGCGCACACCCAGCGCCTGCACATTGTCTACAATCTGTGAGTCGCCACGCGGTCGTCGGCGTGACACTATTTCGATCTTGAACCGAGCACCTGCTCAAGTTGCGACAGAGTCACGATCAGTTCTCCATCAATCTGAAAAGTATCCATCTTCGATAGCTCGATATTCGAGAGGAGTTCATCGAGTTCTGGTGTTAGATACGTCAGCAACTTGAGTTCTGGATGTGCCTCGAGAACTGTTCGACGGAACGTGACAGCAACTTTTCCGCCTGCCAGGTCGAGGAGATATGCGCTAGCAATACTCGGATGGGGGTAGAACTTGCTCGCAACGGGTTCTGCCCGAGTGAGCACTGTCTCAAGTCCGACGAGGTCGATTGCTGGTCGCAAGTCTCCCGGGCCATCGTCATCCGGGGCGCGACCGATATCGTCCATCGAGACAGCCCTGGCCTTGGCCTCTTCGATAGAGGCTCGGATCTTGGCGATTTCATCGAGTACCACCTGGTCGCGGTCGGCATTGGGCATCTGCATGGCGATGTGCTCGATAACGTCTTCCACCTGCCCGAGCACCGGCTGGGCTGGTCCGACGATGTCTTCGAACCAATCCACGTCGTCCGCGATGCCTGTGTAGATTTGCTCCTCGACGGTGCCGACGTAGAAGTAGTTGCGGATTGCAACCTGAGGTCTGCCCCCGATTCGGTCGACGCGGCCGATGCGCTGCTCGACCCGCATGAAGTTCCATGGCATGTCGTAGTTGATGAGCAGGCCACAGGTCTGAAGGTTCAGACCCTCCGACATGGAGTCGGTACCGAGCAGGATCTTGACATCCTTGCCGGCTCGAAACAAAGCCTTGAGCTCGGCTTTGGTGATGGACTCCCACGTCTTGGAAGTCTCGTTCCAGCGTTCGCCGCCGTTTCCGGACCAGCAGGCGACTCGGTCGCCGTAGTAGGTGACGAGCTGGTTGCGCAGGTATTCCATCGTGTCGGTGTACTGGGTGAACACGATGGCGGTGTCGTGCAAACCCATGAAGGCGTCCTCAAGTTCGTTGTGGAGATAGGTCATCTTCGACTCGTCCGGTGGCCGCTTCGCGAGTTCCGCGAGGAACGCGTCGAGTTCCTTGACCTCACTGGCGAGGTTGACCTTCGCCTCAGGAAGGTTGGCGACGTCGAACAAGGCGGAATACTCGAGCGCCGCAACGTCATCGGGGTCAAGCAAACCTGTGGCAGCAGCATTGCCGACGAGGACGTCGCGGCGACGTTGGAGGCTGCGTTCGATGGCCAGGAAAGACGAGGTCAGGCGGCGACGGTAGACGGTCATGATGAAGCCAAGTGGTTTCTGGGACTGAGGTCCGCTCATGTAGGCGTCGTAGTACTTCGAGATATAGGCCTCAATTCGCTGGTACAGCGCCTCTTCCTCTGCGGTAAATGGAACGAACCGGTCCTTTACTTCCCGAACCGGAATCGTGGCCGATGAATCGAGCAGCCCGATCTCCTTGTAGCGACGAAGCGTCGAGCGTGTCGTGCGGAACACGCGGTCACGCATCGGCGTGTGCCGGCGAAGCCACTCGTCAAACCAGGTGCGAACTTCGGCCTCAACCTGGTCGCGCGCCTCTACTGACAGGCCGTTCTCAGCGAAACTCCGGATCGGCTTTGACTTTGCAAGCCCGAGCTCGTCTTTGACCTGCTGCGTGAGGACCGGATCGGCTTCGACGGTCTCGTCAGCGAAGAAGTCCTCGGACATCCGTCGGAGGAACTCCCACTGACGTAACCCGAAGGGTTCACGCAGTTCGGTGTAGTACCTGGTGAAAGTCTCCGCAGACTCCCCCCAGCGTTTCGTGAGGCCCAGCAGCTGTAGCAGGTCCCAAGCTTCATGGGCGTACATCTGCATCGGTGTTGCAGATGCGAGATACACCGCCTTCCATGAGCGGTTCAGCTGCATCGCCTGCAACAGCGCCATCAACGTGTTCGGAGTGTCAGTGGCCTTGGAGCCGGACCGACGAGCGTGGTGCGCCTCGTCAACCAGCACGACGTCCCAGGGACCCGCGCTGATGATCTCGTCGCGTCGCTCGCGCCGGCGTGCGAGGTGCGATGATGCCAGCAATATGGGGAACGCAGCCCATGGGTTGCCCCCTGGCTTGGGAACTTCGGTGTCGATTCCCGCTCGTCGGGTGAAGAACTTATTCCCCTCGAGTCGAGGGATTGTCAGCGAGAACTTCTCCTCGATTTCCTCCTGCCACTGCCGGATGACCGAGGCAGGCACCAGCAACAGGGCCGTCTTGGCCTTGCCCGTCACAAGCAACTCCCGCAGGATCAAGCCGGCTTCGATGGTCTTGCCGAGACCTACTTCGTCGGCGAGCAGATAGCTGCGCGGGAAGGTGTCGACGGCTCGCCGCGCGATGCTGAGCTGATGGGGCCACGGTTCGACGCCGGAGGTGACGTACCCCACACCCGACCCACCATTAAGGGTTGGAGCTGCCTTCAAGAACTCCAGTCGCGTCTTGTTTTGAGCGACATCGTGGTCAGGCTGTTTCTCTTCCGGGTCTCGAGGTGGGGGTGCGACTGCGTGTTTGACCCGTTCGACTAGACGTTCCGCGACCGCGTCGGGAAGGTTAACCACAGCCCAGTCGCCACCAAGAGAGCCATTCCAGTGCTGTTCAAAACGGCCCGCGACTCCCTGGCCATTCCAAGCCCACACGGCCTCCTTCCAAGATGGGAACACTGAGAACGCCTCGTAGTTATCTTCCACCCCAGCCTGGGTCTCATTGTTGGACCCCTCGAAGGCAAGCCGATTACCGTTGCCGTCAGTGAACACGCCGTACTTAGCATGGAAGTAGCGATTGGTTTGATCCCGCCGCAGTGGCCTGCCGAGGTGATCGGTGGGAACACCAATACGAATCTCAAGCCGCCCTTCGCGGACCAGCCAGGCCAACGTCTCGAGGCGCTGCTCAGCAATGATGGACTCTCCCTCCAGCGGGTCCGTCATCAGTCGTCGCGCCACTACATCGCCAAGCGGCTCGCCCTCGTCGATCGCCCTCACGTCAGCCTCATCGAGCTCGGCACCAGCGATGAGTCGCATGATCCCACCATTACTCACGAATCGCGCAAGACCGCGAGCAACAGAAGCGAGCGACGACGACCTGAAGTAACCGGTGACGCGGTCGTAGCTCACAGAATGCAAGAGGACAGGAACAAAGAAACCGTTCACACGGTCATCTGCCGCCGTGTACGAGGCTTTGATCGGCAGATCCGGGAAGGCCATCTGCGTCACTCGTCGAAGAGCGTCTCTTGGGCAGGAACTTCCTCAACCACCTTGGCCTCGGGAACCGAGACATCAGGGAAGTAGAAGCACACTGCGTCCAACCACGCGGCTTCGGCGATGTCCCACTTGTCCTTGGTCTTGGAACGAGGCATCGCATTCACCAGTCCCTGAAGTGCCGCCTGGAAGCGTTGGTCCCCAGCGAGGCCCACACGGTCCAACCAAGCTTTCGCAGCGGCCGGGCCGTCCTGTTCAGCGAGGTGCATCGCCGTATGCACAGCATCAATCACAACTGGGAACGATGTCGCTTCGAGGTAGACGCCGGGAAGCGCATCCTCAAGGTCAGACTTGCGACGGACACGCTTGTCCGGCGGCACAAGGCTCACCATGCCGGTCTTCTTCTCCACGACCTTGGCTCTCACCAACGAGTCCACGTCGAGTCCGCCAACGGCCAGGGCGAGGCGGCGTGCTTCGTCGAACGGGAACTCGCGTGCTTTAAAAATCTCCCACGACAGCAGGACGAAGTCAGTCATCGGGTCTAGCTGCGCGGCTCGACCGATGAGGCGCTGGCGCTGGAGTCGGACCAGCTCACCGCGAGCGGCATCCAGGGCCTCCTCGGGCCGCAGGAGCCGGCTCTTACCGGTGGTCGGGTCTGCTTCAGACGAGTACACCGGCCACTGAGAGGAGATAACCGACAACGCCGGGCCGTACGTCGAGAGCAGAAGGTCGACGCCGTCGATACCGAATGCCGAGAATTTTGAGAGGGCAACGCGGGCGGCATCGCGAACCTGGGCCTCGACATCCTCGAAGAAGACCGAGCCGCTCACAGCAGCTCTCTTACGGCATACGAGCATTATTGTCGATGCTGCTGCATTCTTGTTCGCTTGATGCAGGCTTTGTTCAGACTCCGTGTTGATCGGCCACGATGTCTCAATCGTGAATCCGGCTTCCATAAGCGACATTCCTAGCGTGTCCCACGCCTCGGCTCGCTTATGGGTGAACATAACAGTCAGCACCCCATCATCGCGCAACACCCGATGACACTCGGCAAAGATTGCAGTCATCTTTGCCTCGTAGTCAGCGTTGGCTAGCTCCTTGCGGCGCTTCCCAGACTCGGCAAACCGCGCAGGGTTGGCGACTGCCTCATTCTTCTTGTCAGTGAGTTCTTCCTCGAAAAACTCGGGCCAGATGCGTCCGAGCGTCCGCTTCTCCCACACATAGAAGAAGTCCGACAATTCGGCATACATCACGTTGTCGTAATACGGCGGATCAATGCACACGAGGGTCTGCGAACCACTTTCCACATCGTCAAGATCTCCTGCCGTTCCCTTAGTAACGGTCGCAGGTCCTGGCACAGCGGCGAAGAACTCCGAAGATGCTCCAATCTTCATGGTCTCGGCTGGTCTTAGCAGCCCCGCGATTTCCTTGTAAGCGTCAATCAGCTGATCTAGACACCACTGGAACAGGGAACTACCGGCATCAAACTCCGCGTAGGTGGACTTGAAAGCGAAGTTGTGCATGTCAAAAACGGACCTCACTTTCTGTCGCGATACGTCCCATGACGACAGGAGCGCATTCCAGTTCAGAGCCTTGCCTTGCATCACCGCTAGAAAAGCCAGAACCGCATTGGCCCGGTCTTGATCGCCGATCTCACTGCGGACTTCGGGAACCAGCTCGCGCCACTCAGACACAAAGGTTGCGTGTGCGAGTAGTTGTCTTGCGGAGAAGATGTCAGTCCATTCATTCATGCCCTTATTGAGCAGCTGGGGCGTGCTCTGCCCCGTAGGCACGGTCTCTGTGGGAAGAATGCGCTCTGCTATCCACTGTGGGCGCAGCCGTTCGAGCTCCTCAACTGCGTGAGCAATCGCATCCAAGTCCGATTGAACTGGGGCGCGAAGCGTTCGTTCTCCCGCCCTGCGAATGGCGACGGCATAGAGAACAGAACTCATCCGTCCGGCCTGCGCTTCTTCGTTGATGTAGCCGCGATCAATGGTCAGGCCATCCCACGGGCTCGTGGCATCACCACCGCTGATTGTTCCCTTGCTCGGGTCAAAGTCAATGGCTTTACCCGTTACGATTTCAAACTCGGGGCCATCAAGTTCTTCTCCGTCGCGCTTGGTGACGAGCCGAACCGCCACAGCCTTAGCACCCTTTCGGAGCCACCAATCCGGGCTGAGCGGTACTTGCTTGCCTGTCCGGGGGCAGGCGACCGTGCGCGCGAAGATATACGCAGTCACGCTCTCATCCGGATCTGCCTTGAGAAAGGATTGTTCCAAACGGCTCTCGACGCGCCTCACGAGCACGTCACCCCAATGAGTTAGATCGTCAACGAGGTCTTCACCAAAGCGTGAAGGCAGTTCAATGCCCAGACGGAGCAGAGAAGCAGGAACAGGGTTCAGATCGTTCGCGATGGTCGGAAGGCCGTACCGAATCGCCTCATACGGGATCGAACCGCCGCCTGCAGTTGGGTCGATGAGGCACGGCAAATCTCCCCACACAGCGACAAGAACCTTGTGCAAAAGACCCAAATCGGCGATTTCCGGGCTGTTCTTGAATGCCTGCCGGTAGCCGTAGCCGTTTCCTTTCAGCTTTACGCCTGCCAAGTTTGCGGCAGTCAGCGCAGCCTTTGCGGAAACTGGATCGCCAAGGATTCCGCACAGTCGCAGAAACCAACTGTGGTAGTCGCTCTCAGTTTGAAGTTCCGCGTGGTGACTGAACTCATCGGCGAGTTCCTCCGACCAAGCGGGCATGATGCTTCCAAGGATTGCGCCTGCGCTCACAACCAGCGGGCGCCGAGCCCACCAGACGTGAAGTGTCTTCAGCTTCGGAAACTGCCCGGGGATTGGGGCCGCCTCGCGTCGGCTCTCGATACCGAGCTCGGCGACCGGGAGCCAGTCTTCAATAAGAACGCGGGGTCGATTGGCCATGGTTCAGTCCTCCGCCAGAAACATGCGCAGGGCCTTACGAACGCGACCGGCGTCTGCTCCCATGCACTTCGAATACCAGTAGTAGGCCTCTTCGACGGCCATGTTGCTGACGCCACCGAGCATGTTGTCTATACGACGGGGCTTGGAGACGCGGTCTGTCGCCAGCAGAACGAGAGCCAGGCGAACACCTGCTTCTTCGCTTAGCACGATGGGAGCCTTGCGCTGTGGCCCCAGCGTGGTTCGCTGGTGGCCGCTGGCCTTCACGGCGTCCATGACGGCAAGCAGAACAGCACGGACATGCTTCTCGTCGGCACGGGCGACGAGCACGGTGTTCTCGGGCCGGCCGTTGGTCTCCTCGAGAGTAAGTCCGTAGGAACTCTCCCCTGGCGCGACCAGTAGTTGAAATCCGCGGATCTTGTGTTCAGTCATCTTCTTGGTGCGAGTCACGCGAGTACTCCCTTGATGCGGACTTCGCCTGGCTGAAGCTTGGTGAGAACACTGCGCAGGCTCTCAACCTCCTTGCTGTTCGGCGCGACGGGTTTCTCGAAGCGGATGTCGAGGCGAAGAGTGCCGGCGACGTCGCTGGCCTTCCTCGCCAGCCCGAACAGGGCGTCTTCAATCTTCTGGAACTGCTTTGCGGGACCGTTCAGGCTGATCTCGGCGCCGGGGGTGAGCCCTGTGAAATCCAGCTCGATGTCGCACGCAATGTCGATCTCGAACTTCGGCAACATCGGGACTGCGCGCGTCAGCTCGACGAGGTCCTTGACGCCTTCACCAGGGTCCGACGACGACGTGATGGACAGCAGGGTGAACACGGTTGCTCCGGTCGTGTCGGTGGCCTGGTCGATGACAGCTTGTAGGGCGACTCCGATGGCACCCTTGGCTTCAACCGGCTTGACGCTGCGTCGGCTACCGGGTCGCTGCACAGAGAGCCTGTCGGCTTCGTCCGGAGTGAGGACCGTGAGGCTGTCGAGCCCCGCCTTTCGAATCTCCGACGGCGGCAGCGCCTTAACGCCGGCCTCCACAGCACCTGCGACGACGACGATGCGCGCACTTTCGCCACCGTCAGCGGCGCGAGCCAATGCTTCACCAACCTCAGCCTTCGTGGGCTCTTTGCCAACGATGCGTTCGAGATTCGAGCGAATGACTGCACCAGAGACCTGTGGGCTGTCGAGCGCACCGGAGATGTCCTCCCATTTCACTGGCCTGCCGAGCAATCCGAGTTCGCTGGCGCGTTCTGGCTTGTACAGCGTGAACTCGCCGCCGATCTGAATCTGGGCGGCAGGGTCCTTGTCGGTCCAGGCACGTTGTGCGGTCGAGTCCCAGTACACCCACGAGCCATTCTTGACGCCATCCCGGATGGTGTCGCGCAGCAAGGTCACATCCAGGATGATCTGAGCGCCGTGGTCCTCCCAGAAGGAGTTCGCGACCGCTTCGGTGGTCACCTCTGTGGCGTCCTTGGGCCAAGCCTTGGACTTGAGATAGTCCGTCGACATGGCCTGAGTGCGGACCTTCGCCATCTCCTTGAGCTGCTCAACGAGCACTTTCGTCTGAGCCTTGTCGACGTCGCCCTGGGCTCTCGGAGTGAGCTCCTCGTGACGCAGGTACTCGTTCGACTTGTCCGCTGCTGGCGTGTAGAGATGGCGGTAGCAACGGGTGAGCGCAACTCGCGCGGTGAGCTTCGCTGCATCGGCGATTGCCTTCACCTTCTTCTGGACCTCCGGGGTGAAGTCCCGCATCCGCTCCGCATCGTTGGCAACGGCCTTGGCTGCAAGGTCAAAACGCACCTTCTCACGCATTGTCTCAACTGCATCCCCATCAGCGACAAGGAACACCACCGCGTTGCGGTTCTTGCGACGCCCATCTTTCGCCCCGGCGTGGTCGTACAGGTCGACGACTTTCGACGGAGGCTTCGTCGCAGCGTTGGCGCGTACGACCAAGTCGTCATGGTGGAGAACGACGAGGCGAAGCTTCGGCGGGTTGTCCGGAACTGCGCCTGGGCCGCTCGGGAAGTGCACCGCCTGCACTGGGCCATCAGACGGGAACGTCTCCGTGATGCGGGCTCGCAACTCATCGTTCACCTTCGAGTTCGGCACGTTCTGTGCGGCCTCGGAGATGATGTTGTTGGCGTTGGGCTCAGTTGAGAACCGCCATCGCATTCCGTTGTAGTCAAGAAACCACGCGCTCTGGTCAAGCGCTCCCAAGGCTTCAGACACCAGATCGGGGTTGTCCCCCACTGCCAGGGTGCCAAGTACAACCTCGGGGCGTCCGGCCCCAGCGGAACTCACCATCTCAAGCGAGTGAGTGAACACTGTACGGCAGGCACGTTTCGTATACGGCCGTCGTCCTGAGAAGCGAGCAATGTCTACCTCAACGGCATGCGAAGAACCACCGACAAAGTCAGCCTTGGCGACGTTCTCGAACTCGCTCCGGCCAAGCGCGATTGTGAGGTGGCGCAGGACTTCTGGTCGGTCGAAGTCCAGGTCAGCGACATTGATGATTTCCGCATCGACACCGGATTCCCAAATGCCGGCAACAACTTCCGCGAGAAGCTTCAATGCACCTCGAGCGCGTTGGAAGTTCGGGATTGTGCCTAGCCGCTGGTCGAGTACACGAATTAGCTCGGGGTGGAACGGGTATGCCTCTTCAATCTTCTTGGCGTACGAGGCAGCCTGATCAGCGCCACCAGTGAGCTGCTCACCTTTGGCAAGCAAGTCCTCATAAAACGCCTTGTACGCCTGCGCCGCACTCGACGCAGCGCTTGAATCGATGCTCGAGAAGAGGCGACGCTTAAGAATCTCCGCGATCTCATTGTCTTCAGCAGGCTTGACGATGGAACCACCCTGGGTGAAGCGGGCGACAACGGATCCGGCCTCTTTGAGGGTCTTCCGGGCATCGGCCTCCGCAGCGACGATCGCCTCTGTCAGCTCATCGGTCTCCTTGCCGAACGCGTCGCGACGTGTTGCCAGCGTGAGGATGACCACGACGTTCGGCTTGCCGGCGGCGAGCTCGAGAAGGTTCTTGAAGAACACCGGTATCGCCGCGGCCATTCGTCGAATGTCCTCATTGCCGGACGATGTCAGTTGCCGCAGATACTGCGCAATCTCATCGATGATGATGACGGTAGGAGCGCCGCCCAGAGCTTCAGCAAGGACTTCCTTCGATGGCGCGGTCCGCTGCTCATCAGAAAGGCGCAACTTCGCGAAGGCTTCTTCCCCAAGTTGCGCTGCAATCTCGCCCCACAACGTGTAGCTACGAATGCCGTTCGTTACGAGTCCGTTCACGGGGTCGAGGGTGTCCGCTACGACGCCAGCGACCTGACACTTCTCAGGAAGTAGTGCAGGGTCGACGAACTCGCCAATCGTCAAGGGTCGCGCACCTTTGGCTAGGTGATACACGGCCATGAGGCCGTGAGTCTTGCCGCCGCCGAAACTCGTCTCCGAACGAATCAGGCCATGCTCGGCCCCTGGAACCTTGGTACCAGACAGCCGACCGAACGTGCGTGTCAAGAGATCGCGCAGTCCTGCAGTCGGATAAGTGAGTGCGAAGAACTCAGTGGGGTCGCCGTACCCGGGGTACCCGCCAGGGTTCCGTACAACTTGGTCTAGCTGTGCAGCGAAGTGATTGTCGTTCAGGCCACCCGCCAAGACATCCGCCCGTGGCACACATGTCTTCGTGATTGTCGTCAAGTCGCTCATGGTAAGCACCTCTCCCTAATCAGAGTTGAAGCTAACTGCACCTCATGCAAATACTCGTAACTGGCATTCCCTGGGAAGTTGGGACCAACCTTTAGAAGCTGCCAATAGTCGCTCTGTATTCTTGCCGATGGGTGCGACTCAATTCGCAGACAAGCCAAACGCCAGTGTCAATCTGTCACACGGCGGTCCCAAATTGGCAATGTCTTGCAGTTCGCGCCTGCGTTCACCGATGGACGGTTCGCGGTGGCAGGCTGGCCCCGAGCTGGAATTGTGCCAACTTTCTTGGGTCTCCACTCCACTCGCTTTCCCGAGATCGCCCTGGCGATGGCAAGCCACTAGATCCCAGAATTGCCTTCAAAGATCGAATTATTGTCTTGCAAAGTTGCCGACTTCGTAGCAGCTAGGACTAGGCCTCCGTTGACCGAGCAGCGACGTAATGCGGTTGAACGAGGGAGATTGTTTCTGCCCACTGAGGCTGAAGGGTTTCGATTAACTGACAAAAACCGCCGATCTGTGATACTCAAGGAATTCGCATTGTTTGGGCATGAAGGGCCGCTGATGGCGATCCGGCTCGATTCGCCAAGTACTGAAGACCAGTGGATCAAGACGGGGGGGAAGGCTTTAGCTGGCCCTCATCCATAAAGGTGATCCAGCCCCGATCGAAGAGATGATCAATGTGGGGCGACAGCAGCAACCCATTATGGCCGTCAATCTTTTCCTCATCCGTTGAGTGACTCCACGGCTTGATGTGGCTCGCTCGCAAGTGATCGATCGCACGGAGTCCGGTCACTCGACACGACTGTTCGAACAACAAGACATTTTGCTTAAAGACACCCTGACCCCGACGAGCCTGAATGAGTTGCTCACGCGCTACTGGGCCGTCAAGAGATCGCTGGCGAATCTCCTCCTCGTGAAGGTCATCGTCTTTTTCTCGCTCGCCTAAGCGATCATCAGATGGTATTTCGAGACCGCCGATGAGAGATCTGACATTCGTCGCCTGCTCTGCGGTGAGTTTTGGAAACTGACTAAGACGAATATTAAGGATGCCCGTCAGATTCTGAACTCCATTCGTTGACCTCGGGTTGAACGGTGTACTTGCCTCGCCCAAAACCTGGATTCCAAAGATCCACTTGTACTCTCGCCCATCTGGCCAAGGCGCAGGCTCTGCTGCACTTGGCCTGCGCGCATCGGAGGTCACTCGACAATGTGCCAGCCAACCGCCCGCTTGTCCGCTCTTCCAAACAAAGAACTCATCACCATTGCGCACGCTCTTGGCAGAATTCGATCCGGAACCCCACAATCTGTGCTGCTTACAAATCGGCCAGTTCGTCTGATCATCCTCACTCAAAGCACCAACCCACGCATTGCCAAGGCGCGTAAGTGCAAGATCACTCATACTTCGTGTACTTGTCCGACGATCCGAATGACTGTTCTCTTGGGTAGCGAGATTCATTGAGGGCGATCTTTTCTCTCAGTACGCGAGCTAGGTCAATGTTGACTGTGTCAGCAAGTCGAAGTAGGTAACTAAACACGTCCGCGAGTTCTGCCTCAAAATTCGATCGATTGGAGTCGTCTTTTAGCCATCGCTCAACTTCGTCATCGGGAACCCGCTGAATTAGCGACGCAAGTTCACCCACCTCTCCGGCAAGCGCAAGTACCAAGTTGCGTGGCGAGTGGAATTGCCCCCAGTCATGATCCTCCGCAAATTGACGCAGTGGGTGACTGAGACGCTCAAGTGAATCGCTTGAGGCGTCATCCTTAGATGCCCCACAATACGCCAGACATCTGGCTACCCGAAAGTCAATGAACCCGAGTTACGCCAAGATCAATTCAGCTTCTCCACGACTTTCTGACCTCATGGCACCGTTGGCTCGGGCTCTGTTGACCAGGCAACCACATCATGAAGTCGAACATCAGAGACCTTTTCTGCCCATTCAGTAAGTAGATCGCCTCCCCCAATGGATTTGAGATCCTCGCGCAACACTTTCAGGTCTTCCGAGCTCATCCTGATGTCCTCACGAATAGCAGCCCAATACGCGTACCTGGCAACAGGCTCAAGTGATAAGTCAATTGCACATTCTCGGGCATATCTGCGGTACGTCTTGCGAATCTGAGAATCCAGCACCGGAAAGAAGTGAGGTCTCATCGCGTGGAGCACCTTGGAGATCTTCGCATCTGCGACTCCAGGTCGTGCCGACTCCGCAAAGTGATTCCATAGCGAGAGTGCGCGTTGATAGAGACCGTTTGCTTCACGCGGATCA
>Ga0169931_10011617_pt1 | contig 12360 bp, 15 predicted proteins | sample Kivu_15m_20L_FD_129675 | JGI IMG/M metagenome (GOLD analysis project Ga0169931, IMG submission 129675) | Freshwater microbial communities from Lake Kivu, Western Province, Rwanda to study Microbial Dark Matter (Phase II) - Kivu_15m_20L... | ecosystem: Environmental > Aquatic > Freshwater > Lake...
GGAAGCTAATGATATGCTTTTAGATCACTGGATTGTAAATTTATCAACAGAAGAATATCAAATTTTTGTCGGAGAACTTAAAAAAGTTTCTTTTGATAATGACTTTCTTGAAAAATTTAAATACCTCAAATGTTTTAGATTTACAGATGCGAATGGTGAATTTTCTGCCCTTTCCCTGTTGGATCTTCAAACAAAGAGCGATGTTTTTCTAATCAATGAAAAAACAAAAATGATCAAAGAAGAAATCCAGGCACTTGGATTTTCTACACTTGAATTTGATATTTTGGATTTCAGTGAGATATTCAGATTACTCGAAAAACAACTGGATTATTTGACGCAGGATAAAATCCTTTTTTCTAAAATAACAGAAAGAACAGCTCAGGCGAATTTAAAATCGGCACAAAAACAGCACCTGTTCCATTTTTTATCTCAGTTAAACGGGATCAGGGCTGATGATCTAAAAAAAGCTGCCATTTGTTCGAATTCATGGGGAATGGTTCTTCCCTTTTTTGCTATGATTGCTCCTGATGTGGAAGTTGAACCCTGGCTTGAACCTTTTAAAATGAAAGAATCAGATTATATCGAACAGTTTCACCATTTATTAATTCATGAGAAATCGGCAGATATATATGAAAATATTATTGGTCCTTTTTGGAATGAAATTATCTATCATGAAAATTTAGTTGGAGAAGATTCAATTGTATCCTTTTATCAATCTGTTTGCAATTATTATAAACTCAGACCGGGAATGGCAAAACCTGCTGATGTTAAGCTTATTTATGTGAATGAAGAATTGGGTTTTGTAAAGTCTTCGGATATTTTTTACGTGAAAAACCTGGAGGATCAGATCAATTATTATGAATTGGCAAGCTTGTGGAAAAGATCAACCCAATTGAATTTACCGGCGCCCTTTGTTTTGGAATTTTTAACTCAGGATCCTTTCCGATTAATACCCAATACAGCACAAAGAGATTGGAAACAAATCTCAACTCTAATTAGTAATCAGTTACAGGATTTTCATTTTACAGCTGATGAGAAAAAGTTGATTTTTACATTTATTGAACCATTGTATCCCAAATCTGAGTTGGTAAAAATTGCTTTATTTGAAAATGGCTTGGGCGAAAAATTACCTTTGAATCAGCTAATTCCTCCTCAATTCATTGATATCAAGTTATTTGAAAAATTTCAAATTTCGGAGGAGGCATATCATGAAAAACTGGATCCCTATTTTACTGATCCGGCCGATGTTTTTAACCAAATTATTGTTGAGCACTGGAATTACTTTACCCAACATCCATTGATTCATGAACAGGTTGTTTCATTTTATGAAGCAGTCCTGCATTTTGCCCAATTGTCTAAAAATCCTAAAGCTGTTCACTCTATGGCCTCAGTGTACCTTGGTGAAGAAATTGGATTTGTGACGCCCAATGAAGTGCTTTACCATTCGCTTATGACACAGTTTGAATCCAACTATGAACAACTGAAAAGGGCTGTGGCCAGAGTGAGTTCCCTTCAATTGCCCGCTTCTGAGATTTTATCTTTTTTACATCAAAAGCCATTCAAACTTAGAGAATCTTTTTTATCGAGAGCCTTGCATAATCATAGTGTAACCTTAAATAAGGAGGAACTGCAAGCCTTAATGATTTTTATGGAGATGAACCAGGAGCATTTTTTTAAGTTATTTGTAATCGACGACACTTTGTCCAATGCTCGAGAATTTCATGTGCATCGAAGAGCGAAAAAGATACCTGTTTATTTAGACAAAAACCAATCCAAATGGGCTGATAAAATCAGGGAGTTTTTTGCAGATAGCTTAATACTTGTTCCTTCTAAGGTAGTTATTAACGAGTTAAAAAATGAAGGATTGCTGCAATCCACTGCATTGATACAATTTTTAACCAAGGCAAAGGAATCTACGCCAGAGTTATTATCTGCCATGATCATCGATTCTGAGGATGTTGCACATCAGGAATTTATTTTCAATAAGTTGGATAAAATAATTCTAAAAGAAGGTGAAATCTATGATGCCTCCAGTTTTCAGCATCAAGCCCTGCAAATTTTTAGAAATAAGGATGCAGATTATCAGAAAATTAGGGACAAAATATTTATTGAAAATATCGAAGGAACACAATTTAAACTAACAGATGTATCTTTTGATCCTGTTCTGACCTTTGCAATAGAACGCGATGGGAAATATCCTTTAGTGTTGGAAGATATTCTTCCCAGGTTTACCAATATAAATCAATTGATTTGTAAAATTTTAGATCAATTTGTTTCTTATGAGGCACCTACTTTGCTTCGTAAAAGATGTTTTGAATCAAATGAAATTTCAGCAAAAAAAGTTATGCTGGAACTTAAAAAGGATTTTCCAATTCTGGAGAATAAGATGCAATTGGCCTTTGTACTTTTATTTTCAAAATGGGAATCCAGAAATATATCCAAAGATTTTTCAATTTACAATGCTTCTGATTCCTTAATTTCTCTTGACAGTTTTGATCATTTATATTTAGAGTCACATCATTTAATAGACGATCAAGCCATATTGAGTAAATCTCATTATCAGGGTCTTAGCGATTTAATACGCCTTGAAAAAAATGGAAAAAGGGCAGTTTTTGAATTCGCCGATCAGAAGTTAAGTTTGAGTCCCTTGATTGAAAAATCAATTTTTTCATGTTCGCCACTGGCTTCCTATAAGGAGAAGAATAAAATGATCCATGAAATTTTGGATTGCGCTTACCAGTTTTGGATAGGGGAGGACGCTCAGGAAGATGAAATTCAGATTCGTACCGGCCAAAGTGAGTTGGATTCAGTCTTTGATTTTAAAAATTATATCAGTAGTTCAACCTATGCACTGGCCTCAGAGATTTTACCTGGATTCCTTTCTCAATGGATAGGTTCCAGTATGCAAAGTCAGGATTATGACGATCAACCCAGCGGTGAAGATGCTGTAGAAACAAAGAAACCTAATATATTGAAAAACAAATTAGGTTTTTCATTTGCCTTAGGTTTGCATGGACCTCAGTCTGCTATTGTGAAATTGAGAAGATATTTGCATCATAAAAAAGGATTGGCCTGTTCTCAAAGACAATTGAATGATATTGCTTCAAAAACGCCTTTCCTACTGGAGAATACAATACAGTGGTTATTCAAGGAAAAGACCATTTTTAATTCTGAAGATGATAGAATATTTTGGTTGAGAAAATTATACAACATTTTACATAATGAAGAGAAAAATGGTCCTTTACCAGTAATCTATGATGTGCAATGGAAGGAAAGTCAGATGCAGTTTAAGTATAAATTGCAGGACATAGATCTGAAACAATTACGCATTTTCGAGAATAAATCCTTCAGTATTTTAATTGAAAAGTATCAGTTAACTGCCAGTCAAATCCTGCAGGCATTGCAAGCAAATCATATCTATTTAAGTAATTTTCAATATAAAAATATAGAATTACAGGCATGTGTAATCATTGAAAGTTTGGAATTGGAAGAATTGGAAAATAACGCCAAGGAATGGGCTGCTGCTCATTATTTAAAATGGAAATCTGAGGCAGCCTTCCAGATTTTCATATATAAAGGTAAAATGCCTTACAAAATATATTTTGCTGAGCAGCTGATGAAAAAACATGAACTTGGGGATGCTGTATATGTAGATAAAAAAGCCTATGTAAACGCATCGGTAACAAATGTGGAAGAAGCATTATTTCAAATTTCAAACAAGAGCCAAATTTCAGAAATGATGCTTTTGCAATTACTCAGGTATAAAAATGAACTGGATAAAGATCAACCTGCCATTCCTGTGATAGAGAAAGTAATTGAGAAAGTGGTTGTTCCTGAAATCATCGGAGATAACCAAATACTTATAGAAAATCCTGGCATAGACTTACTGGTAAAAACACAGTCTGAAAAAGGTGCAGAACTGACTTTAACCGTAAATACAAAAGATTTTACAAAAGAAGAATTGGAAAGACTGCTTACAAATTCATCAAAGAGAAGATTAATTGTTGATAAATAAAAAAAACCATTCCCTTGTGGAATGGTTTTAAAGGTCTGTCTATGGTCTCAATGTACAAAAATATGATACTACCCGTCTTAATTTTTCATGATGCAGATACACTGATTCAACCCGAATTCCATGAAAGAATTAAGCATAAAAATAAAAAAATAAATGAGTCGTTGAAACGACTTTGATCTCTGTTGTTATTGCTTTAATAAAGTTGCGTGCGTGTAAAGAAATCGCAATAACGAATACTAATATATAAGTTAATTGTGAATTAATATAGTGTTATTCTATGTTTTTAAGGAGAACCTTAATGATTTTCTAAAAATATTATCAAATAAATTACAATATTGCTCTGTTTTAATCAAATTAGTGATTAGATTTGTGTTAAAATTATCTTATGTCAAAACTAATAAAACAGTTTTTTTGTAATTCCTGTGGTCACAATAGTCCAAAATGGGAGGGAAAATGTCCTTCATGTGGTGCCTGGAATAGTTTGCACGAGGAAGTAGTACAAAAATCTAGTAGCAGAGAAGAGGTTAAAAAAATATGGAGGCCACAATCAGGGATTGGTTCCTCACAGGCGAAAATGATTCATATTGACCAGGTGCAATCGAACAGGACATTAAGGATGAAAACCGTTGATGAAGAATTGAATCGGGTCTTAGGTGGTGGAATTGTTAACGGATCTCTTATTTTAGTAGGGGGTGAGCCAGGAATTGGAAAATCAACCCTTATGTTACAGGTGGCAATGCAATTTGAGGGTAAAGTCCTTTATGTTTCCGGGGAAGAAAGTGAAGAACAAATTAAAATGAGGGCTGATCGGATTATGCATAGAAGGTCTGATTGTTATCTGCTTTCAGATACCAATTTAACTCAGATTCTTGTACAAGCTGCAGAATTAAGGCCGAGCTTAATCATTATTGATTCGATACAAACGATACAATCTCAATTTGTTGATTCAGCACCGGGTTCTGTTTCGCAGGTGAGAGAATCTGCCGCAGAAATTCAGAGATTTGCGAAAGAAATGCACATCCCAGTTTTTATCATTGGTCATGTCACGAAAGATGGTACGATAGCCGGCCCCAAATTATTAGAGCATATTGTTGATGTAGTATTACAGTTTGAAGGTGATAATCACTACACACATCGAATTTTAAGAACGATTAAAAATCGTTTTGGTTCCACAGCTGAATTGGGAATTTACGAGATGCAATCTTCTGGTTTGAGAGAAGTGAGTAACCCATCAGAACTATTGATATCTCAAAAAGATAAAAACTTAAGTGGATCTGCCATTTCAGCAACTATGGAGGGCATACGCCCTATGTTAATAGAAACACAGGCACTGGTTAGCAGTTCGGTTTACAGCGCTGCACAAAGATCCTCAACAGGATTTGATCAAAAGAGGTTGTCAATGCTCTTGGCCGTACTAGAGAAAAGATGCGGAATTCAATTTTCAGGGTCGGATGTTTTCTTGAATATTGCAGGTGGTATCAAGGTAAGTGATCCAGGTATTGACATGGCAGTATTGGCAGCCTTAGTTTCTTCCTTGGAAGATATACCAATTGATGCGCATCTTTGTTTTGCCGGAGAAATTGGACTTTCTGGTGAAGTAAGAAGTATTCAACGTTTGGAGTTAAGAATTCAAGAAGCGGCAAGACTTGGGTTTAAACAAATCTTTGTCTCCAAGTTTAATTTAAAAGGAATTGATAGTAAAAAATATAATATCCAAATAACACCGATTAGTAGAATTGAAGAATTGTACCAATGGCTTTTTGGATAAATTATTCTTTTTCTTCTTTTATATAAAGCAAATAGGATACCATATCTTTTTTTGACAATAGCTCCATTTCCGGAATGTAATAAGGTATTGATAGTTTTTCTCCTGACTTGAAAGGACCTGAAAAAGTGTTTTTGTTGATTAAAATGTTATACCCATCATTAGAGGATATATAAGCCTTTTCAATTGTCCATCTTTTTCCTGCAGGTATTGTAAAGGAGGAACCTCCGAAAAATGATTTTACGAAAGAGGTATCTGAAATATCATAATTTCCATAAACAATTTGACAGGAAGTGAATAGTAAAATTAGAATAAATAACCTCATGGTATTATGTTAAATTCCAGAATACTCATAAAATCACCCGGGCATGTTGTTCTAAGTGTTTGGCCGGCTCTCAGCCAAATAGGAAAATCATTTTGAGGAAAAAAAACATAACTGGCTACACCCGTAGATACGCCACCTAATTTATAATAGGGATAGTTGTCTATGTAATAAGGTCTGGGTCTGCTTAAATCCGAACAGGTTGTAATGGTGCCGTTAGTAGTCCAACTTACTGTTTGTAACTGATAGGATTCGATTTTCCATACTTTTCCGCTAGGTACTGTCTGGACTTGATCACTAACACTTAAGACCTGATTAAACTGTAAATTTCCCTGTCCAAAAAGAATAGAGTTGAAGAGAAAAAAAACTAATAGATATAAAAATTTCATGGTACTATATTAAATTCGATGACACTAATTGAAAAAACATTTGAGTTAATTGCCAATGTACTGCCTGCTGGCAACCAAATCGGCAAGGTAGTAACACTTACGATTCCCGACCATCCGTTACAATAGGTATTGAATCCGATATCACTGTTCACTGAAACAGTGATTGGATTTCCGTTGATTGAAATTCTATGCATGGGTTGAGTGCTGCAACTGGAGCTAAGTACATCACCCAGAACAGATTCTATTTTCCATACCTTTCCAGTAGGCACTGTTTCAAGATTTGTTACCAATTTCACCTGATTGAATTGTAAATTTTGAGCGAATACAAAATTACTCAACAGTGTAAAAATTAAAAGGTATAAATTTCTCATGTTTAGGGTATGATACTAAATTCTAAAATACTAATCTTGAAAACATTTGTTGATGTCTGGACCGTAGTGCCCTCCTTTAACCAAATGGGTAATTTTTGTTCCCAAACAAAATAGCTGGCTGCATTGTATCCACCATTACCCGATCTTGCTGATCTTACGGTGACAAGATTTCCATCAATTAAGATTTGATCGTTTTGTGTTAAACTGCTGGATACACCTCCAATGGGAGAACTATACAGAATACTTTCGATTTTCCAAACCCTACCCGTTGGAACGGTTTGAATTTGATTTCCTACATCAATGACTTGATTGAATTGTAGATTTTGAGCAAATGACAGATGAGCTGTCATACTGAAAATCAAAAAGTATAAATATTTCATAACTAAGGAATAATGTTAAATTCAATTATACTGACCACTCCAGAGGTCAAGCCACCAAAAGAAATATTCTGTCCACCCGATACCCAATAAGGGAAAGAAGAAAATTCAGGTCCGTAACCTGTATGTGTATTTTTTAAGAAAATCTGTTGTCCGTTGATATTCATGAAAAAATAGGCAGAAAAAGAACTTAAACTGACATTTTCAATTTTCCATACCTTCCCGGCAGGTACAGTATAGGGTGTGTTATTATTACTAAAGCTCAAATTTAATACCTGATTAAACTGAAGGTTACCTTGGGCTTTTCCCAAGCAACATAAAAAAATGGATAAGATAAAAACTAGATTTTTCATTATGGAACCACATTAAATTCTATAATACTTACTTTTCCTGTTTGGTATATATAGAAACCAACATTTGTTCCAGCAGGGAGCCAATAGGGTAATAAATTACCGCCATTAGCATATGCTACTATGGCAACACTGGATCCATTGATACTTAATCCAAAATAACCAGAACCGCTACTAATACTGGCACTTTCTATTTTCCATACTTTTCCAGCAGGGACAGTATAGCTAGGTGTATTTGAGTTGCCATCCAGGATCAATACTTGATTGAATTGAAGATTCTGAGCTGAGATCAAACTACTTACAAATAAAAATAAGCTTAGGATAAATATTTTCATGGTATGATATTAAATTCAATGATTGACACATAACCTTTTTCACCATTGTTAGAACCAGTGTTAAATTGAATCACAGTGCTGGGCGCCACCCAAAAAGGTAATACGATAGGAAAAACACCGTAAGAACTATTGGCATCTTTGCAAATGTGTCCGTTTAAGGATCTGCCATTCATGTTTGTAATTCTTACAGGATAATATTGATTCGCGCTTACGGCAGATTCTATTTTCCAAACTTTTCCCGCAGGTACAGTATAAGATGTAGGGCTACAACAAGTTACTTCAAGATTCAAAATCTGATTGAACTGTAAATTTCCCTGACCCCAGAGTTGACTTACGCCAAAAATTAAAAAAAAAGAAAAGATAAATTTCATGGTACTATATTAAATTCAACTACACTGACCCATCTGTAGTAAGAACAGGACATCGCATAAATGTTTGTTCCTGCCGGTATCCAAATATTTTTTGACTCGCCTGCATAGGTATAACTTGCATTGTAAATATATACTGATCCTGCACGAAAGGCCACATTCGTTCCATCAAATGAAAATCTGCATTCATTATACCCGTCAGCGCTGGTTCCAAATGCTTCTATTTTCCATACTTTTCCAGCAGGTACTGTGCCCATCAGCGTATTAGCGCTATTAGTTGTAGATAACAATAAAGTTTGATTATACTGAAGATTACCTTGTGCCAGGGCATATCCACACATAAACAACAAAACAATTAAGTACAAATTTTTCATTAGGGTATGATATTAAATTCTAAAATGCTTAAAAAATTATCAGGACAGGTTGTCTGAACTGTATCACCTGACTTTAGCCATAGTGGTAATAAATTTGAAACAGCCATAAAAACACCAGAGCTGCCATGTCCAGGAGACCCATTCACCTGATAATATGGTTTTGTATTAATTAAAAAAGGATGTTGTCTATCAGGAAAGGTGCAACCCGGAAATTCATAAAACTCAGTCAAAACAGTTCTAGATTGCATATAAGTTTCTACCTTCCATACCTTACCTGCTGGTACGGTTTGTGCCGTTGTACCCACGCTTAATACCTGGTTGAACTGAAGGTTACCTTGCCCGAACAAAAAATAGGGTGAAAATAAAATGAAGAGTAATAAGATTTTATTAATCATGGTATTATATTGAATTCTATTACACTGATCCTAAATACATTCGTGCCTGCCTGTAAGCTTGTGCCTGCAGGAAGCCAGATGGGCAAATCAGTTGTTTCTATAGCAGATGAGGCATACGAACTACCCCATGATGATTTAACAACTACATTTGTTCCATTTATAACAATATTTGTAGTGACATTTTGCGTGGAAGTTGTACCTGTGCTGATGTTCAAAGAACTTGAGCTTAAAGCACTTTCAATTTTCCAGATTTTACCTACAGGTACAGATTCAGAAACCGTTCCGATTAGTTTCACCTGATTGAATTCTAAGTTACCCTGACCTAAAGCTGTGAAAGAATAGAATATGAAAAATGAAAAAATGATTCTCATGGAATTATATTAAATTCTAAAATTGAAAATTTTGGAGTAGCAGAAACCTGAGCTGGGGTATAGGGTCCACAGCCAACATAAACACCATCTATCCAATAAGGTGAGTAACAACCATTATTTCCGGGTGTTGAGGCTTGGATCGGAGTGGTTAAGGTTATGGGCTCTACTGTTGTTCCAGCGTTTAACCATAATATTTTATCACTGTAAACAATTTCTTCTCCATTGATTCTCATATTATTCTTACCAGCGAAAAAAGGAGCGAGATAATCAGTTACATATCTGGTCTTGGAATAAGAACTGGAAGAACTGCAACCACATGAACCACCATCCTGGGTTTGGTATTTAATAAATGGAGGACTTGGCATAAACATACTTTCAATTTTCCAAACCTTTCCTGTTGGAACAGTTTGCAGATTGGACAATATAATTACCCTGTTAAATTGTAAATTTCCTTGCGACTGTGCACTAAAGCAAATCAGGAAAAAAAATAAAAAATTGATATATCTCATGGTACAATATTGAATTCAATGACTGAAATATATGTTTTTGCCGTAACTGAGGGGGCGGGGCAAATACAACTGTTGCTGTAAGATCCACTTGAATTACTGCAAGTTTTAATGTCACCTGCTAAGGTAGAACCTGATGGTAACCATAATGGAGCCCCGGTATTTCCCAAACCAGATTTGGTGCCATTAACAATAATTGGAGTGGTTCCAGCCACCTGACATTGTTGCATAGTAAAAGATGTCCACATAGTGCTTGATCCATTACAAGGTGGACAAGCTCCTCCTGTTCCACTACTTGGCTGGTAATAGCTAACTGCATCGTAGATAATATTTTCAATCTTCCATACTTTGCCCTGAGGTACTGTCATAGTTTGATCGGATACTAAAATTACCTGATTAAATTGTAAATTCCCTTGTGCTATCAAGTTAAAACAGGAAAAAAGGAAAAATACAAAAGCCGCTATTCTCATGGTTGAATATTAAACTCAATGACTGAAATTTTATTAAGACAGGTGCCTCCTGAAAGAGTAGCACCAGCAGGTAACCACAATGGTAATATTGTATAGGAATGTGTGTAATTTCCACTAGAATAACCTAGTGGTGTTGTTCCCTGACCTACTTTTGTAGGAACTCCATCAATTACAATCGCTGCATTTTCATAATAATTAGGTCCACAAGCCCCAGAACCAGTTTGATAAGTGGTAGCATTTTGTGGAATATTGTAAATTACACTTTCTACTTTCCATACTTTACCAGATGGAACCGTTTCCTGATTGGTTACCAATTTGACCTGGTTGAACTGTAAATTTCCTTGACCAGAACAGATTACAGAAATAAATGAGAGACTAAAAATTAATATATATTTCATTGTACAATATTAAATTCAATAATAGAAACAAAACCTTTGCTTGAGCCAGTGTAAAAACTACCGCTGTAATTTGTAGGTAGCCAAAAAGGGAAACACTGATTCATATACATCACGTTTTGATTCGTTCCATTGTACAAATACATTGCCCCGTTGCTCGATGAATTTGCATTTTCAATCTTCCAAACTTTACCTTGCGTAACTGTAAATGTTGTTGGTATTCCAGCACTGCATTCAATTACAATAATTTGATTAAATTGTAAATTTCCTTGTGCGTAAATTATATCAACAATACATATAAAGCAAAATATCCACAAATATTTATACATACTTCTAGAACCCGTCTGTTGTGTAAATCAATGTATTCTGATTACTTCCACCAGTAGCTCCACCACCGCCACCGGTTCCACTCATAGCAACCCAAGCAGTACCATTGTAAAAGTAAAAACCTGGTGTATTGTCAGTTTGGAAAATTAACAAACCTGTAGCCGGCGTGTTGATTGAATTTCTCTGAGCTAATGTCATTGATGGCAATAAAATACCTTTTGAATTCGATGAAATTTCTAAAGCAGCAGAGTTATTAGGTGTTGTAGTTCCAATTCCTACAGAACTTCCATTGTTGTAGAGGTTATTTGTTGCCACCCAAGTATTTCCATCATTGTATAATGTTTGTCCAGTTGTACCTGTAACCAATGGTCCTGCAGGACCTTGAGGACCTGTAGCACCTTGTGGACCAGTTGCACCTGTTTGTCCTGCAGGACCTTGAGGACCTGTAGCACCTTGTGGACCTGTTGCACCAGTTTGACCAATAGGGCCTTGCGCACCTGTAGCACCTTGCGGACCTCTCACATAGCCTGTATTTAAGGTTTGTCCATTGCTTAAAACAACATACAAACTATCGCCTTGAACAAAAGAGTTGGTAACACTTACTCCATTTGTACCGGCCGGACCTTGAGCACCTGTAGCACCAGTTTGACCAATCGGACCTGCTGCACCTGTCAAACCAGTTGGACCCTGAGCACCTGTTGCACCCTGCGCACCAGCAGGGCCGGTTAAATTTGAAGTGGTGAAAGAAGAACCATCTGAATAGTTAAAAGTATAGGTTCCGTTTCCATTGTTAACCGTGGAAACGATTCCAACTCCTGCAGCTCCTTGAGCTCCTGTTTGACCAATTGGACCTTGTTGACCTGTTGCTCCTTGCGCACCAGCAGGGCCGGTTAAATTGGATGTGGTAAAAGAAGTACCATCAGAATAATTTAAAGTAAAAGTTCCGTTTCCATTATCAGTGGTAGAACTGATGCCAACACCTGAAGCACCAGCTGGACCAATTAAAGATGAAGTAGTATATGATGAACCATCTGAATAAAACAAGGTAAAGGTACCATTTAAGTTGTCAACAGTGCTTGTAATTCCAACTCCTTGCGGTCCTTGTGCTCCTTGTGCTCCATTACATACATTTCTGGTAAGGTTAGAAATAATTTCAGCATTATCTAATATTCCATTACGATTTGAGTCTAATCCAAACTGTAGTCTGTATCCACCACCTCTACATCCATA
>Ga0169931_10011619_pt1 | contig 12358 bp, 10 predicted proteins | sample Kivu_15m_20L_FD_129675 | JGI IMG/M metagenome (GOLD analysis project Ga0169931, IMG submission 129675) | Freshwater microbial communities from Lake Kivu, Western Province, Rwanda to study Microbial Dark Matter (Phase II) - Kivu_15m_20L... | ecosystem: Environmental > Aquatic > Freshwater > Lake...
ACTGCCAGATCATGGAGGGGGACCTCGCGGCGAAGATCCGGCGGGACCTCGCCCATGTCGGCCATGTCCAGGTCGCGGGCGTGCCGGAGCGGCACGAGCCGGATCGCGGCGAGGTGAACTTCCCGTTCCTGTTCGACCTCCTGGACGAGCTCGGCTATCGCGGCTGGATCGGCTGCGAGTACCGGCCGCGCGCCGGCAGCAGCGCGGGGCTCGGCTGGGTCCGCCGCTGGCTCTGAGCGTCGGCTTCCTCGAGGTGGACAAGCGGCGCGGCGTCGATCAACTTGCGCGCCCCATGTCTGGCGCAGGCGATGACGCACCGGTCCTCCGCGTGGAGGACCTCTCGGTCGAGTTCCGCGTGCGCGGCGCTTGGTGGCCCGCCGTGCGCGGCCTTTCCTTCGTCGTCGCGCGCAACGAGACGCTGGCGCTGGTCGGCGAGTCTGGCTGCGGGAAGAGCATCACCGCGCTCTCGGTGATGGGCCTCGTCCCCAGGCCGCAGGGGCGCATCGGCGGCGGGCGCATCCTGTTCGAGGGCCGCGACGTCGCCGCGATGCCGGAGGCCGAGCTCGAGCGCCTGCGCGGCGACCGCATGGCGATGATCTTCCAGGAACCGATGACGTCCCTGAACCCGGTGCTCAGCGTCGGCTTCCAGGTCTCCGAGGCGCTGCGCGTGCATCGCGGCATCGACGCCGCGGCTGCCGACGCGGAAGCGCTGCGGCTGCTGGAGGAGGTCAAGATCCCCTCCGCGCGCCGGCGCTTCGCGGACTATCCGCACCAGTTCTCCGGCGGCATGCGCCAGCGCGTGATGATCGCCATGGCGATCGCGCTCAAGCCGGCGCTGCTGCTGGCCGACGAGCCGACGACGGCCCTCGACGTGACGATCCAGGCGCAGGTGCTGGGCCTGCTCGCGGACCTGAAGTCCGTGCAGGGCATGTCGATGCTCTTCATCACCCACAATCTCGGCGTCGTGGCCGCGATCGCGGATCGCGTCGCGGTGATGTACGCGGGCGAGATCGTGGAGGTCGCGCCGGTGGCCCGGATCTTCTCGGCCCCTGTCCACCCGTACACGGAGGCGCTGTTCCGCGCGATCCCGCGCATCGACCGCGCGGAGCAGTCGCTCGACGCGATCGGCGGGCAGGTCCCGCCGATCGACCGCATGCCGCAGGGCTGCCGCTTCGCCCCGCGCTGCCCGGCGCGGCGGGCGTCCTGCGAGGCCTCCGCTCAGGCCCTGGTCGAGGTCGCGCCCGGGCACGAGGTCCGCTGCGGCGTGCGTGCGCCCGCCGGCGCGATGGCGGCCTGAGATGCTCTGGTACGTCGCCAAGCGCCTCCTCGCGGCGATGCCGACGCTGGTCGCCGTGCTGACGGTCGTGTTCGTGATCGTGCGCATCATCCCCGGCGACCCCGCCCTGACCGTTCTCGGCGACCAGGCGACGCCGCAGGCGCTCGCGGCGCTGCGCGAGAAGCTCGGGATCGACAAGCCGCTGCTGGCGCAATACCTCGACTTCATCTCGGCCGCGCTCACCGGGGACCTCGGCCGTTCGCTCGTCTCCGGCCGCCCGGTGATCAACGAGGTCGTGGCGGTCCTGCCGCATACCCTGGACCTGACGATCTCGTCGCTCGTCCTCGGCACCGTGCTCGGCGTGCCGCTCGGCGTCTGGGCGGCCCTGCGGCGCAACCGGCTGGCCGACTACGTGATCAGGATCGTCTCGCTCGTCGGGCTGTCCTTCCCGGTGTTCGTCTCCGGGATCTTCCTGCTCATGGTCTTCGCGCTGCACTACCGACTCTTCCCGGTCATCGGGACCGCGAACCTGTCGGACCTCGGCGACCGCACGTGGAAGCTGGTGCTGCCCACGATCACGCTCGGCCTGGTGATGGTCGCCTACATCACGCGCGTCACGCGCTCGGCCATGCTGCAGGTGCTGTCCGAGGACTACGTGCGCACCGCGCGCGCCAAGGGCGTGCCGGCGCGCCTGGTCATCAGGCGCCACGCGCTGCGCAACGCGCTCATCCCGGTCGTGACCGTCGTCGGCCTCTATCTCGGCATCAACATCGGCAACTCGGTCCTGACCGAGATCGTGTTCAACCGGCCCGGCCTCGGCAAGGTCATCGTGACGGCGCTCAACCAGCGCGACTACGCGATGCTGCAGGGGCTGATGGTCATCTACTGCTTCCTGATCGTGGTCACGAACCTGCTCACCGACCTCGCCTACGGCCTGATCGACCCGCGGGTGAAGCAGGCATGACCATGCGCATCCTCGCCCGCCTGCTGCAGGTCTTCGGGACGAACAAGACGTCCTGGGTGGGGCTCGGCATCTTCGCCGCCATCTGCGCGATGGCGCTGCTCGCGCCGTGGATCGCGGGCAGCGATCCTCTCGAGCAGGACATCATCGCGAAGCTTAGGCCGCCCTCGGGCGAGCACTGGTTCGGCACCGACGAGTTCGGGCGCGACGTCTATGCCCGGCTCGTCTGGGGCGCGCGCATCTCGCTGTCCGTGTCGATCTCGGCGATCTCGCTCGCGCTCGTGGTCGGCGGGACGATCGGCCTCGTCTCCGGGTATGTCGGCGGCCGCTTCGACATGCTGGTCATGCAGGCGATGGACGTCATCCTGTCCTTCCCCGCGCTGATCCTCGGGCTGATCATCGTCGCGCTCCTGGGGCCCAGCCAGACGAACCTCATCGTCGCGATCGCGCTGACCGCGATGGCGCCCTTCGCGCGCATCGCCCGCGCGCCGACGCTGATCGTCAAGGAGCGGCAGTTCGTGGAGGCTGGACGCGCGCTCGGCTTCGGCCATGCGCGCATCATCTTCGTGCACGTGCTGCCGAACATCCTGTCCGAGGTCCTCGTCATGGCTTCGCTCTGGATGGCGACGGCGGTGCGCGTCGAGGCCTCGCTTAGCTTCATCGGCCTCGGCGTGCGCCCGCCTACGCCGACCTGGGGAGGGATGATCCGCGACGGGTTCGAGAACATCCTCGACGCGCCGTGGCTGTGCATCTACCCCGGCCTCGCGATCCTCGCGCTCATCTTCTCCCTGAACATGCTCGGCGACGGGCTGCGCGACGCCACCGACCCGAAGCTGCGCGGCGAATGAGCGACCCCGTCCTCACCGTGCGCGGCCTGCGCAAGCACTTCGCGACCGGCGGCGGCCTGTCGCGCGCCGCGGCCGTCACCGTGCGCGCCGTCGACGGCATCGGCTTCGAGGTCAGAGCGGGAGAGGCCTTCGGCATCGTGGGCGAGTCCGGCTGCGGAAAGTCGACCGCCGGCCGCGCAATCCTGCGCCTGATCGAGCCGGACGCGGGCGAGATCGTCTATCGCGGCCAGGACGTGCGCGCGGCCTCCGGCGCGGCCCTGCGTGCGCTGCGCCGCAGGCTCCAGATCGTCTTCCAGGACCCGTATTCCTCGCTGAATCCGCGCCGCAGCATCGGCCGCGCGCTGGCCGAGCCGATCGAGGTCCACGGCCTGGCGGCCTCCGCGCAGGAGGTGCGCGCGCGCGTCGCCTCGCTGCTCGACGAGGTCGGGCTGCCGGCCGACGCCGCCGAACGCTACCCGCACGAATTCTCGGGTGGGCAGCGCCAGCGCATCGGCATCGCGCGCGCGCTGTCTGTCGAGCCCGAGCTCATCGTCGCGGACGAGCCGGTCTCGGCGCTCGACGTGTCGATCCAGGCGCAGGTGCTGGAGCTGATGCGCCGGCTGCAGGCGCAGCGCGGGTTGTCCTTCGTCTTCATCGCGCACGACCTCGGCGTCGTGCGCTATTTCTGCCAGCGCGTCGCGGTCATGTATCTCGGCCGGATCGTCGAGATGGGCACCGCCGCCGAGCTCTTCGGCGATCCGCTGCATCCCTACACGCGCATGCTGCGCGACGCCTCGCCCGTGCCGGATCCGGCGCTTCGCGGGCGCATGCCTCGCATCGAGGGCGAGACGCCTTCGCCGGCCAACCCGCCCTCGGGCTGCCATTTCCATCCGCGCTGCCCGCACGCGATGCCGGCCTGCCGCGAGCGCTATCCCGAGGAGACGAGGGTCGGCGGGCGCATGGTCGCCTGCCACCTGCATGGCCCGGGCGGGGGCTGACGGCGCTTCAGCGACCCATCCACGCCGCGACGGCGTCGCGCGCCTCGGCGGAGAGGTGCAGCCCGGCCTTCGTGCGACGCCACAGCACGTCCTCGGCCGAGCACGCCCATTCCTCGCGGCGAAGGAAGTCGACCTCGGCCTCGTAGAGGCCGGCGCCGAAATGCCGGCCCAGCCCGCCAGCGCCCAGGAAGGCCAGCGCGCGCGTGCCGTGGCGGCGGGCGATGGCGTGGACATGCTCCGCGGGGATGTCGCGATGCGCGCGCTGCAGTTCCCCGGCGAAGCCTTCGAAGTCGCCGCTGGGCACGTCGCCGCCGGGCAGGGTCGCGCCGCCGGTCCAGGCAGGGCGCAGCCCGGGCAGGCTTGGCGCGAGGATCTCCATCGCGTGCTCCGCGAGCCTTCGGAAGGTCGTGATCTTGCCGCCGAAGATCGAGAGGAGCGGCGAGGCGCCCGGGCCGCCGACCAGCTCGAGCACGTAGTCGCGGCTGACGGCCGAGGCGCTCTGGCTGCCGTCGTCGTGCAGCGGCCTGACGCCCGAATAGCTCCAGGCGACGTCGCCGGGGAGGACCGGCCGTGCGGCATGGAGGCTCGCGGCGCGGCAGAGATAGGCGATCTCCGCCTCGTCGATCGCGACACGCGCCGGATCGCCGTCGAAGGGCGTGTCGGTCGTGCCGATGAGCGTGAAGTCGCGCTCGTAGGGGATGACGAAGACGATCCGCCCGTCGTCGTTCTGCAGGATGAAGGCATGGGCGCCCGGATGGAGCCTCGGCACGACGACGTGGCTGCCCTTGACCAGCCGCATCGCGGCGGAGGCGCTCGCGCGCAACCGGCCGGCGAGCACCTCGCCGGCCCATGGGCCGGCCGCGTTCACCACCGCGCGCGTGGCCACGTCGCGCAAGGCGCCGTCCTGGCCGCGCAGGCGCACGCGCCAGCCGCCATCGACGCGATCGGCGGAGACCATCTCGGTTCGCGGCAGGATCGTCGCGCCGCGCGCGGCCGCGTCGACGGCGCACAGCACGACGAGGCGCGCGTCGTCGACCCAGCAATCGGCGTAGGAGAAGCCGCGGGCGCGATCCGGGCGCAGGAAGCCGGAATAGGGCGGGGCGAGCAGGTCGATCGCGCGCGAGCGGGGCAGGGACGTGCCGCGCCCCCTCGGCGACCAGGCGAGGTTGTCGTAGAGCAGCAACCCGAGGCGCAGCATCCAGGCCGGCCGGCCGTCCGGGCTGACCGGCAGGACGAACTCCAGCGGCCAGACGATGTGCGGCGCGCTGCGCAGCAGGACGTCGCGCTCGGCGAGCGCTTCGCGCACGAGGCGGAACGCCATGTGCTCGAGGTAGCGCAACCCGCCATGGATCAGCTTGCTGGAGGCGGAGGACGTGGCGCCGCCGAGGTCGCCGCGCTCGGCCAGCAGGACGCGCAGACCGCGCCCGGCGGCATCGCGCGCGATCCCCGCGCCGTTCACGCCGCCGCCCACGATCACGATGTCCTGGGGAGGTAGGTCTTCCGCCATCACGCAGTCCGGCGCGGCGCGGCGCCTTCGTCTCGAGGACCGCGCCCGGCCGTCCCTGGCCGGGCGCCGGAAAGGCGAAGGGCCCGCACGCCTGCGCGCGCGGGCCCCCCTTGAAGCTGGCTCCCCGGGTCTGATTCGAACAGACGACCAGCCGGTTAACAGCCGGCTGCTCTACCGCTGAGCTACCGGGGATCAGGAACGCGGCGGCTTATAACAACTCGGCCTCGCCTATGCCAGCCATCCGCGCACCGCGCGTCTTGGAGGCCCGGGGCGGAATCGAACCGCCGCATAGGGGATTTGCAGTCCCCTGCATTACCACTTTGCTACCGGGCCCGGACGCAACGGGACGCGAGGTATACGGGCGGCCATGGCCGGGGGTCAACAGGATGGATCGCCGCCTTCCTCCGCGCCGGCTCCGAGGACGGACCGCAATTGTCTCGACTCGGGCCGCGGGGTATATGTATCGGTCACGGCAAGGTTTTCGGCGGTTCAGGTAAATGACCGATCCAGCGATGCGGCGGCTCAACATGGTCGAGAGCCAACTGCGCACGAACAAGGTGACCGACGCGCGCCTGATCAACGCCATGGCGACGATCGCCCGCGAGGCGTTCCTGCCCGGCCGGTTGGCGGGCGTCGCCTATCTCGACGAGGACGTGCCGCTCGGCCGCGGCCGGTTCCTGATGGAGCCGATGGTCTTCGCCCGGCTCGCCCAGGCGGCTGGCATCGGCGCGGGCGACGTGGTCCTCGAGGTCGGCACGGGTTGCGGCTACGGAACGGCCGTGCTCGCGGCGCTTGCCAGCACCGTCGTCTCGGTCGAGGGCGATGCCGCGCTTCACTCCGCCGCCGGCGCCGCGCTCCAGTCCCAGGGCGTCGACAACGCCGTGCTCGTGCGCGGCGGCCTTGCCGAGGGCCATGCCGCGCAGGCCCCCTACGACGTGGTTTTCCTGTCCGGCGCCGTGGCCGAGCCGCCGCGCGCCCTCCTCGACCAGCTTGCAGAGGGGGGGAGGCTGGTCGCCGTCCTGCGCCCGGCGGGCGAGCCGGGCAGGGCGACCGCATGGACCCGGAGGTCCGGGATCGCGTCCGCGCGCCAGCTCTTCGACGCCAACACGCCACATCTCGCCGGCTTCGAGCCGGCCGAAGCCTTCGCGTTCCAGTGAGCATGACCGCCGACCTGCCGCTCGAGATCGAAGTCGCCGAGCTGGCCCGCTGGCGCGACGCGGGCTTGCCGCACCTGGTCGTGGACGTGCGCGAACCATGGGAGACGGCGATCTGCCTGATCCACGGCAGCATCGCGGTTCCCCTCGGCGCGGTCCCGGGATCGGTCTCCAGCCTTCCGACGGACCGGCCCGTCGTGGTGACGTGCCACCATGGGATGCGCTCGCTGCGAGCGGTCTCGTGGTTGCGCGCCAACGGCGTGCCGAACGCAGTCAACCTCGGGGGCGGCATCGATGCCTGGGCCCGCGAGGTCGATGCGGCAATGACCACCTATTGACCGGGAGACCCCGCGTGCAGACCAGCTTCCCCGAGAGGCGAGTGGCCGGGCCGGCGAGCGCCCTCCTGCTCGCGATGGTCGCCCTCCTTTCCCCGGGCGCTGGCGCGCAGGGGATCGAGGAGACGCTCGCCGCTGCCTACCGCACCAACCCGCTGCTCCTAGCGGAGCGGGCGCGGCTGCGCGCGACGGACGAGCTCGTGGCGCAGGCCATGTCGAACTGGCGGCCCAGCGTATCGTTCGGCAGCGACATCGGCCGAGCGCGGGACGAGAACTCGACGACGAACACGGTGACCAACGCGGTCACCGAGACGCAGCGCCTGCGCACGCCCACCACGACGGGCGTGTCGGTGAGGCAGCCTCTCTACCGCGGCGGCCGCACGGTCGCGGAGACCAGCCGCGCCGAGAACAACGTGCAGCGCGGCCGCGCGCTGCTGCAGGGCATCGAGCAGCAGGTCCTGCTCGAGGCCGCGACGGCCTACCTGAACCTGACCCGCGACACGGCGGTGCTCGAGCTCAACGTGGGCAACGAGCAGGTGCTCGGTCGCCAGCTCGCCGCGACCCGCGACCGGTTCCAGGTCGGCGAGGTGACCCGGACGGACGTGGCCCAGGCGGAGGCGCGCGTCTCCCGCGCGCGCGCGGATCGCATCCAGGCCGAGGGCAACCTGACCTCCACCCGCGCGAACTACCGCCGGGTCGTCGGCGAGGTGCCGGGCCGGCTTCAGCCGGCGCGGCTTCCGCCCGTGCTGCCGACGAACGAGCAGCAGGCGCTCCAGATGGTTGCCGAGAACCCGAACGTGATCGCGGCGTCGTTCAACGAGAAGGTGGCGAAGGACAATGTAGACGCCGTCGCCGGCGAGCTGCTGCCGACCGTCAACCTCCAGGGCTCGCTGACGCGCATCGAGGAGACCCAGACCCGCGGCGTCGACCGCGACACCGCGCTGGTGCAGGTCACCGTGGCCGTCCCGCTCTACCAGCAGGGCCAGGTCGAGGCCCGCATCCGCGAGGCCAAGCAGGTCGCGGGGCAGCGTCGCATCGAGATCGAGGACGCGCGCCGCCGCGCCATGGAGGACACGACGCGCGCATGGGAGGCCCTCAACACGGCGCGCGCGCGCATCCAGGCGATCCACGCGCAGGTGCGCGCCGCCCAGGTGGCGCTCGACGGCGTGACGCAGGAATCGCGCGTCGGCTCGCGCACCGTGCTCGACGTCCTCGACGCCGAGCAGGAACTCCTCAACGCGCGGGTCCAGCTCGTCCAGTCGCAGCGCGACGAGGTGGTCGCCGCCTACCAGCTCGCTTCCGCGACCGGCCAGCTGACCGCCGCGAAGCTCGCCCTCCCGGTGGACGTCTACGACCCGACGCGCAACTACAGCGAGACGCGCGGGCGCTGGTGGGGCACGTCGGTCGGCGAGGGTGGTGGTGCCGGCGGCGGGAAGCGTCAATGACCTCTTGGATCGTCGCCACGGGGATCGGCGCATGAGCGACACCAAGGCAAAACCGGAGGGCCAGGCCGAGCCGTCCATGGAGGAGATCCTGGCGTCGATCCGCCGGATCATCTCCGAGGACGCGGAGCCCGCCAAGGAGGCGGCTCCGCCGCCACCTCCGCCCCCGCCGCCCAAGCCGGCCGCGCCGCTGACGATGGACCTGCCACCGCCGGCTCCGCCCCCACCGCCGCCTCCGCCACCCCCGCCGCCGCCCGCGTCCGACGTCCTCGAACTGACGGACATCGTCGACGACCGGTCGAAGGGCGACGGGCTGGTGGACGAGCTCGTGGCCGCGACCGCATCGGACACGCTCGCGAGCCTCGCTTCCGCGCGCCGTCGTCCCGTCACCGATCCCGGCCTGCTGCTCGGCAATGGCGCGGTGACGCTGGAGGACCTGGTGCGCGAGGAATTGCGGCCGCTCCTCAAGGCTTGGCTCGACCAGAACCTGACGCCCCTGGTCGAACGTCTCGTGAAGCGCGAGATCGAGCGCATCGCGCGCGGCGTCGATTGAAGGGGCGGCGTGGCCTCGCGGCCGCGCCGCGTGACGGAAAGACGTGACTCGGGAAAACGCAATCGGCGGCGCGGAAGCGCCGGCGCTGGAAAAGAATTTCGACGCGGCCTCGGCCGAGCGACGCTGGGCCGAGGCCTGGGAACGCCATGGAGCGTTCGCCTGCGGGCGCAAGGACGGGCCGCCCTACGCAATCGTCATCCCGCCGCCCAACGTGACCGGCAGCCTCCACATGGGGCATGCGCTGAACAACACGCTCCAGGACATCCTCGTGCGCTGGCGCAGGATGCGTGGCGCCGACGCGCTCTGGCAGCCAGGCACCGACCACGCGGGGATCGCCACGCAGATGGTCGTCGAGCGCCAACTCGCCGCGAAGGGCATCTCGCTCGCGCGCTCCGGGACCGAGGCCGCGCCGGGATCGACGCTGATCGGCCGCGACGATTTCGTCGCCCGGGTATGGGAGTGGAAGGCCGAGTCGGGCGGGATGATCACCCGCCAGCTCCGCCGCCTCGGCGCCTCGGTCGACTGGGAGCGCGAGCGCTTCACGATGGACGAGGGGCTCTCGGCCGCCGTCCTGCGCGTCTTCGTCGAGCTCTACCGCGAAAAGCTGATCTACCGCGACGCGCGGCTGGTGAACTGGGACCCCAGGCTCCACACCGCGATCTCCGACCTCGAGGTCGAGCAGCGCGAGGTCCGCGGATCGCTCTGGCACGTCGCCTACCCGGTCGAGGGCATGCCCGCCACGACGATCACCGTCGCGACGACCCGCCCGGAGACGATGCTCGGCGACACCGCGATCGCCGTGCATCCGGAGGACGAGCGCTTCGCCGCGCTGGTCGGCCGCCACGCGATCCTCCCGCTGGTCGGGCGCCGCATCCCGATCGTCGCGGACGCCTATTCCGACCCGGCGAAGGGCACGGGGGCGGTGAAGATCACGCCGGCGCACGACTTCAACGACTTCGAGGTCGGCAAGCGCCACGGCCTGCCCGCCATCAACGTTCTGACCGCCGATGCGCGCATCAACGACAACGCGCCGGAGGCCTACCGGGGCCTCGACAGGTTCGAGGCGCGCAAGCGCATCGTGGCCGACCTCGAGGCGCTCGGCGCCCTGGTCAAGGTCGAGCCCCACCTGCACATGGTCCCGCATGGCGACCGCGGCGGCGTGCCGATCGAGCCCTGGCTGACGACGCAGTGGTACGTCGACGCGCAGCGGCTCGCCGAGCCGGCGATCCGCGCGGTCGAGGAGGGGCGGACGAAGTTCGTCCCGCAGGCCTGGGAGAAGACCTATTTCCACTGGATGCGGAACATCGAGCCGTGGTGCGTCTCGCGCCAGCTCTGGTGGGGCCACCAGGTGCCGGCGTGGTACGGGCCGGACGGCGAGGTGTTCGTCGACTACGACGAGGCGGGCGCGCGGCGCCAGGCGCAGGCGCATTACGGGCGCGACGTCGAGCTCTCGCGCGACCAGGACGTCCTCGATACCTGGTTCTCCTCGGCGCTCTGGCCCTTCTCGACGCTCGGATGGCCCGAGCGCACGCCCGAGCTCGCGCGTTACTACCCGACCGACGTGCTGGTGACGGGCCTCGACATCATCTTCTTCTGGGTCGCGCGGATGATGATGATGGGGTTGCACTTCATGAAGGAGGTGCCTTTCCGCACCGTCTACATCCATGCCCTGGTCCGCGACGCGAAGGGGCAGAAGATGTCGAAGTCCAAGGGGAACGTGATCGATCCCCTGGACCTGGTCGACCGCTACGGCGCCGACGCGCTGCGCTTCACCCTCGCGGCCATGGCCGCGCAGGGCCGCGACGTGAAGCTCGCCGAGAGCCGCGTGGAGGGCTACCGCAACTTCGCGACCAAACTCTGGAACGCCGCCCGCTTCTGCCAGATGAATGGCTGCGTCCTGCCCACCGCCTTCGACCCGTCATGGGCGCGCCTGACCGTCAACCGCTGGATCCTCGGTGAGTTGTCCCTAGCGGCGCAGGCCGTCGACGCCTCGCTCGCGGGCTTCCGCTTCAACGACGCCGCGGGCGCCGCCTACCAGTTCGTCTGGGGCACGTTCTGCGACTGGTACCTCGAGTTCACGAAGCCGGTCCTGTCCGGCGGCGACGACGCCGCGAAGGCTGAGACGCGCGCGGTCACCGCCTACGTGATTCGCGAGGTGCTCCGCCTCCTGCACCCGATGATGCCCTTCGTGACCGAGGAACTCTGGGAGAAGCTGGGTCACGGCGCCGCGGGCATGCTCGTCCTCTCGTCCTGGACGCAAGCTGGCGACCTGCCGCGCGATGCCGCCGCCAAGGCGGAGATGGACTGGGTCGTGCGTGCCGTCACCGAGATACGCACGCTGCGCTCGGAGATGAACGTGCCGAACGCCGCGCGCCTGCGCCTCGGCGTGCGCGACGCCTCCGACGAGGTCCGTGCGCGCATCGCGCGGCACGATGGCGTCATGCGCATGCTCGCGAGGCTCGAGGCAATCGAGGACGGCATGCAGGCCGCGCCGGGCTGCGCGCAGCTTGCGCTCGCCGATGCGACCTTCGTCGTCCCGCTCGCGGGCGTGATCGACGCGGCGGCCGAGGGGTGTCGCCTCGCGAAGGAGATCGACAGGCAGCGTGCGGCGATCGAGAAGTTCGACCGCAAGCTCGCCAACGCCGACTTCCTCGCCAAGGCGGATCCGGAAGTCGTCGAGGAGCAGCGCGAGCGTCGCGCGGAATCTGCGGCCGCGCTCGAGCGGCTCGAGGCCGCGGCCGCTCGCCTGCGCTCCATGTGAGGGTCCTGATCGGGGCCGCGAGGGCGGGGCAGAATGGCCCCGCCGGGACGCGGACGAACCGCATCTGACCGGCGGGGCTCCCCCTCCCGTTCGTCCTCGCGGACGATCCGGGCCCCCCGGGGGATCTGCTGTGAACCGCCCGGAAGGGAGGTTCACATGTTCGTGATGATACCGGAAAGGCCCGGCCTGACAATTGCGACCCGTGCGGCTTTTTCGCGTGGCGGTATCCAAGGCGCGCATGGCTCGCGCCGGCGGTGGATTGGCCGGGGGGCATTACAGCGAATTCACTCGCGCTCCAGCCCGGCGCAACCGCGACTCGCGCAGTGTGTCGCGCAGGCGGCGATCCACGCCGCGTTTCCCGACGGAGACCTCGCCATGTTCGCTCGCAAGCTCGCCCTGATCCCCGCCGCCCTCTTCGCCCTCGGCCTGATCGTGGCCGCGCCGGCGGAGTCGTTCGCGCAGCAGTCCGGCAACAAGCCGGCGGCCGCGCCCAAGAAGGACGCGGCGAAGAAGAAGGACGCGGCGAAGAAGAAGGACGGCGCCA
>Ga0169931_10011620_pt1 | contig 12358 bp, 8 predicted proteins | sample Kivu_15m_20L_FD_129675 | JGI IMG/M metagenome (GOLD analysis project Ga0169931, IMG submission 129675) | Freshwater microbial communities from Lake Kivu, Western Province, Rwanda to study Microbial Dark Matter (Phase II) - Kivu_15m_20L... | ecosystem: Environmental > Aquatic > Freshwater > Lake ...
AGCATGATGATGTTGTGGTTGCCGGCCGCGGCCACCACTAATGCGCGTTTGGCGAACTCCTGACCGCGCACATCGCCGAAGTCGATCGCGTACTTGTTCAGCCGCTCTTCCACCTCCGCGGTACTCGGCGAAACCGGGTCGATGGGCGCGAGTCCGGTCACAACGCCGACCGCCTCCGCGAGCGACCCCACCCCGAACACTTCCACTTCGCGCACGACAGCCGCTTCGCGGGCGTTCGCGGTGGGAACGAGCAGCTTCGTGAGGCCGCGCGTGCGCGCCTCCATCGCCATCGAGAGCGCGCCGACAATGGGGCGCACGGTGCCGTCGAGCGCGAGTTCGCCCGTGACCGCGAACGAGTCGAGTTTGTCGGCGTGAATCTGGCCCATCGAGGCGAGCAGACCGAGCGCGATGGGCAGGTCGAACGCCCCCGCGTCTTTCCGCAGGTCCGCGGGCGCGAGGTTGATGACGGTGCGCCCGGTGGGGAGCCGGTAGCCGAGGTTCACGAGCGCGCGCTCGATGCGGTGGATGCTCTCGCGCACCGCGAGTTCCGGCAGCCCGACGATGACCGTTTTCGGCTGCTGGGCGTGCGCGGTGTCCACTTCGATTTCGACCGGCACAGCGTCGATACCCATGAGCGCGAACGAGCGGAGCTGGGCGAGCATCACGGCACCGGCGGCGGGGTGGCGGGGACGTGCGCACATCATACCGCGGCCCGACGCGCGAAACGAGCCGCCCCGCACGTTCGGAGCGGATTTCCGCGCCGGGGGCTGACGCCCCGCGCGCCAACCGTATAAGAACACCGAAACAGCTTGTGACAACCTTCACGAACCCCGCATGACCCTCTTCGCGCTTACCCCTACGCAGGAAGCCGGCGGGCAAATCGCCCTCGCCGCGGCGCTCGGCGTCGCGGGGTTCTTCCTGCTGCTGCCGCGCCCGAGCGGGCGGTTCGTGCCCGGCGGCATCGCGGCGCTGCTCGCCGCAGCAGTCGTGTTCGGGTCGTTTCTGTATCGGCGGTTCGGTCAGCCGATGCCGAACGTGATCGAAAGCGCGCTGTTCTGGATGTTCTCCGCGGGCGCGCTCGTGTTCGGGTGCGTGCTCGTCGCGCAGAAGAACCCGGCGCGCGGGGCCATCGCGTTCGCGTTCGTCATTCTCAGCACCTGTGGCCTGTTCCTGCTGTGTGCCGCCCCGATGCTGATGGCCGCGACGATCATCATTTACGCGGGCGCGATCATCGTCACGTTCCTGTTCGTGCTGATGCTCTCGCAGACCGACGGCCCGGCGGACGAAAACGACCGCTCGCGCGATCCGCTGTACGGCGGGTTCGCCGGGTTCGCGTTCGCCGGCCTCGTGCTGTTCGCGCTGTACCAAACGAGCCAAGCCGCGAACGCGAACCAAACGCGCACCGCCGACAACCGGCTCGACACGCGGTTCCCGGCACCGGTGCTGAAAGCCGAAGACCGCAAGGCGCTCGCGTCCGGGCTGGCGGAGCTCGACGCCGCGAGCGCGGAACTCGACGACGCGAAGACGAACGCCGACCGCGCGAAGATGGTTCTCCGTTACCTCGCCGCGCAAGCACACTTCGCGGAAGTGGCGGGCCAATCGAAGGACGGCCGCAACGACGCCGGCACGATTCGCACGCGACTGGAAAAGATGCCGGAGAACGGCCCGGTGCCCGCGGTCCTGTTCCGGCCCGACCAACAATCGAAAGAGGCGCTCGACCGTGCCGCGAAGGTGCGCGCCCTCGCGTTCACCGAACGCGAACTCGAAACGATGCTGATGAAGGACAAGCCGGACACGGCCGCGGTGAAAACCAAAGCCCAAAAACTGCGCGACGAAGTGGCGCTCCTCTACGGCACGGGCGATCTGCCCGCGGCCAACGTGCGGGCGCTCGGCCTGTCGCTCTACTCGGAACACCTGTTGGCGGTGGAACTGGCCGGTACGCTGCTGCTGGTCGCGGTCATCGGTGCGGTCGCGGTCGCGCAGCGCAAGGGGGTGGCGAAGTGACGCTCTCGCTCTGGCACTTCCTCGCCGTCGGCGCGGCGGTGTTCGGCGTCGGGTTGGTCGGGTTCCTCACCCGGCGCAACCTGATTACGATGTTCCTCTGCGCCGAGCTGATGCTGCAAGGCGTGGCGATCAACCTCGTCGCGTTCGCCCGCTACCACGGCAACCTGCAAGGGCAGGTGTTCGTGATGTTCATTCTGGCGGTCGCCGCGTGCGAAGCCGGGGTGGCGCTGGCGCTGTTCCTGAACCTGTACCGGAAGCGGCGCTCCCTCGATTCGAGCGACTGGCAGGAGTTGCGCGAACTCGGTGTGCCGGCCGCGACCGACACCGAACCGCTGCCGAAGCCCGTTGTGGAACCCGACCCCGTGCTGACGCCCGCGGGCGCGCGCCCCGAACCGACCGCCGAGGAGGTCGCCCGTGTCTGACCCCCTCACGCTCGCGGTCATTATTCTGGCGCTCCCGCTGACGGCGGCGGTGCTCGCTTGGCTGTGCGCGGGCAACGCGAAACTGAAGCACTACGCGCACGTCCCGCTCGTGGTCGCGTGCGGCACCGCCGCGGTGCTGAGTGCGCTCCTGCTGAACAAGATGCTCGGCGCGCCGGACAAGGCGAGCTACGTCTCCGAACCGGTCACTTGGTTCGCCGCCGGGAAGCTGAAAGCGACGTTCACCATTACCGTAGACGCGCTCAGCGCGACCATGCTCGGCATGGTGTCGTTCATCGCGACGTTCATCGCGCTGTTCTCGTCCGGCTACATGCACGGCGACAAGGGCTACCCGCGGTTCTTCGCGGTGATGGGCCTGTTCGTGTTCAGCATGTTGGGCCTCGTGCTGGCGAACAACTTCTTCCTGCTGATTCTGTTCTGGGAAGGCGTCGGCCTCTGCTCGTACCTGCTGGTGGGCTACTACTTCGAGAAGCCGAGCGCGGCCGCGGCGGCGCGGAAGGCGTTCTTGGTCACTCGCATCGGCGACACCGGGCTGATTCTCGGCACGCTGATGGTGTGGCACCTCGGCGGCTGGCACACCGACCTGACAGCGGTGTTCGAGCACATCGCGAAGAACCCGCCGGACACCGCCGCGCTCACTACGGCCTGCCTGCTGCTGTTCTGCGGCGCGGTCGGGAAGAGCGCGCAGTTCCCGCTGTACGTGTGGCTCCCGGACGCGATGGAAGGGCCGACGCCCGTGTCGGCGCTCATTCACGCCGCGACGATGGTGACGGCCGGCGTGTACCTGCTCGCCCGGTGTTCGCCGCTGTTCGTGCTGTGCCCGGACGCGCAAATCGCGGTGTCGTGGATCGGCGGCATTACGGCGCTGCTCGCGGCGTTCATCGCGCTCGCGCAAACCGACCTGAAGCGCGTGCTCGCGTATAGCACCGTGAGCCAACTCGGGTTCATGTTCCTCGCGCTCGGCACCGGCGGGGCGATCAGCCCGGCGTTCGCGGTCACGGCCGCGATGTTCCACCTGTTCACGCACGCCTTCTTCAAAGCGCTGCTGTTCCTCGCGTCCGGTAGCGTGATGCACGCGATGGGCGGCGTGATCGACGTGCGGCAGTTCGGCGGGTTGCGGAAACTGCTCCCGGTCACGCACGTCACGTTCCTGTGTGGCGCGGCAGCGCTCGCGGGCTTGCCGCTGCTGTCGGGTTTCTGGAGCAAAGACCTGATTCTGGAATCGCTGGTGGAAGCGGGCGAGAGCAAGCGCCCGTATTCGGCCGGCTACTTCCTACTGTTCGTGGTGGCCTGCACCGCGGCGCTGATGACCGCGTTCTACACGACCCGCGCGTACCTGCTGACGTTCTGGGGGCCGGAGCGCATCCCGCACGAAGCCGGGCACCACGCGCACGAGTCGCCGAAGGTGATGACGGTCCCGCTCATGGTGCTCGCGGTCGGCGCGGTGTTCGCCGGCGCGGCGCTGCAACCGTTCACGCACTGGTTCGGCGACTTCCTCGGCACCGCGCCGTCGCTGGCACAGGCCGATCGCGTGCCGGGCGCGCGGGCGGTCGAACACCACCTGAACTGGACGATGATGGGCGTGAGCACGGCGCTGGCGCTGTTCGGCGTGGCGCTCGCGGCGGGCGTCTACGGGAACGGCGGCGCGGAGAAAGCGCCGACGGGCCTCGAACCGGTGTTCGCGGCGAGCCGCAGCAAGTTGCTGGTGGACGAGTTGTACTACGCGGTGTTCGTGAAGCCGGCGGAAGTGCTGGCGTTCCTCGCGCGCGTGTTCGACTCGGTTCTGGACGGCTTCACGCGCGTGGTGTCGTCGGTACCGCGGTTCGTGGCCGAGGCGGTGCGCCCGATCCAGAACGGGCTGGTGCAGTTCTACGCGCTCTCGATGGCGCTGGGGCTGATGGTGTTTCTGTCGTTCGTGGTGTTCAAGATCGCGCGCTAATTGAACCCGACGCGCAAGCGCGGGTTGCGACCGCACGGTGCGAAGTGCCCTCGCTAACGCGCCGGGTTTAATGTCCGGACCTTCGGCACTCGGAACTTCCCGCAATGTCTATTTACGCCGTCACCCGCGTGTTGGTGCTGCTGCTGGTGCTGCTGCCGCTGCTCGCGGCGGCGGTGCTGCCGCTGTTCGGCCGGTTCGCGCGACGGGCGGCGCTGCTCGCGGCGCTGGTGAACGTGGGGCTGGTGGTGCCGGTGTGCGCGGTGGGCGCGCTGTGGTTGGACGAGCAGAGCAAGGCGGACGCCGGCGGACGGGGCGACGAGACGCTGATGAAGTTCCGCGCGCTGTTCGTGCCCGGCGAAGTGTCGGCCTCGTCGGACGCGCCCGAGACCGGCACCGCGGGCCGCACCACTTGGACGCTGTTCCGCATCAGCGCCGCCGACGCCGCGCCGGACAAACCCGGCCCGCGGGTGCAGGCGTTCTTCGGGTTGGACGGGTTGAACGTGTGGCTGGTCGCGCTCGCGGCACTGCTGCTGCCGGTCGCGGTGCTGGTTTCGTGGGAGAGCGTGCGCGAGAACCCGCACACGTTCTACGCGCTGCTGTTCCTGCTCCACGGCGGGATGGTGGGGGCGTTCCTGTCGTTCGACGCGATCCTCTTTTACGTGTTCTTCGAGCTCACACTGGTGCCGGCGTTCTTCCTGATCGGGCGCTGGGGCACCGGGTCCGGGCGGCGCGACGCGGCCCGCAAGTTCTTCCTGTACACGCTGGCCGCGAGCCTGTTCACGCTCGTGGGCATCGTCGGCGTGGCGGTCACGAACCCGACGCCCCTGCACCCGGCATCCAAGGTGCGCGTCGCGTCCGCGGTGGTGCCGCTGGACCCGGCCGTCGGCGCGCGCACGGCCGAGGTCGTCTCGGCGGAGCGCGGCCCGATCACGTTCTCGATCCCGGACCTGATGCACAACGTGCAGGTGTGGGCCGGGGCGAGCACGGCCGGGCGCACGATGCTGGCGAACGCCGAAGCGCAGCTCGCCGGCGCGCGTGCCGCGCTGGTGCCCGCCGAGAGCGCCGCCGCCGCCGCCCGTGCCGCGCTCAACGACCTGCGCGCGAAGAAGGCACCGCCGGAGCAACTCGGGGCGGCCCAAGAGCGCGTGGTCGCGGCCGAAACCGCGCTCGCCGCCGGGCGCGCCGCCGTCGCCGCGCAGGAGCGCGGGCTGGCGAGCGCGCGGGTCGCGCAGGCCGAAGCCGACCGCGCCGCGGCGCGCAGCAAGGAACTGCAGTTCTGGTTCTTCTTCGCGCTGATGGCCGGGTTCCTCGTGAAGGTGCCGGTGTTCCCGTTCCACACGTGGCTGCCGGCCGCGTACGGCGCGGCCCCGGCCGGCGTCGTCGCGATCCTCTCGGCGGTCATGGCGAAACTCGGCACGTTCGGCATCATGCGGCTCGTGCTGCCGCTCACCCCGGACGCGGTCGCCGAGTACGGCCTGCCCGTGATCGGCACGCTCGCCGCGATCGGCATCGTGTACGGCGCGCTCTGCGCGTACGCGAGTACCGACATCAAGATGGTGCTCGCGTACAGTTCCGTGTCGCACTTGGGGCTGCTCGTGCTCGGCCTGTTCGCCTGCAACAAAGAGGGGCTGAGCGGGGCGGTGCTGCACATGGTGAACCACGGCATCAGCACCGGGGCGCTGTTCGCGGCGCTCGGGTTCCTGATCGACCGCTACGGTACCACAGAGGGCACGAAGTTCGGCGGCCTCATGGGCCAGTTCCCGGTGTTCGCGGTACTCGCGTTCGTGCTGTGCCTCGCGAGCGTGGGCCTGCCGGGGCTGAACAACTTCGTGAGTGAAATGCTGCTCCTCGCGGGCGTGTTCACCGCCACCGTGCCCGCGGCCGGCAGTTGGGCGCTCGTGACCGTCGGCGCGGCCGGCGTGTTCCTCAGCGCGTGGTACACGTTCACCATGATGCGCCGCGTGTTCTTCCAGCAGTTGAAGGAACCGGCGCTCGCGGAACACGCCCCGACCACCCGCACGAAAGAAGAAGGCGCGGCGCCCCGCGCCGCCGACGTGTCGCGCCGCGAGTTCTTCGCGGTCGGTTCGCTGGCGGCGCTGTGTCTCGTGTTGGGGCTGCTGCCGCAGGTGCTACTCGACACCACCGCGCCGGACGTGCGCGTGCTCGCGAACGTGGGCGGCGCGGCCCGCGCGCGACTCGCGGGCGTGCCCTACGTGTCGGACGAACCCCGCGCCACGGTGCCCCTGCAACAGCAACAGCAACTGGTGCCGATGAACCCCAAAGGCGCGAACCCCAAAGGCGCAAACCCCAAAGGCGCGAAGGGCGCGAACCCCAAAGGCGCGAAGGGCGCGAACCCGAAGGCCGAAGAGTAACGTTCCCGCACCGCACCGCACAACCGATTCCCGACGCGAGCCGCCATGACCGACCCGCTGCTGCAACAGACGCTCACCGGCGTGTTCCGGTTGGCCGTACCGGAGATCGCGCTCGTCGGCACCGCGTGCGTCGTGTTCCTCCTCGGCTGCGTGGCGAACCGCCGCCCGCTCGCGTTCGCGCTGTCGCTCGTCGGCACGATCGCGGCGCTGGTGCTCGCGGGCGTCGTCGATACCGAACTGCCGCCGCTCGTCACGGCCGCGCCGCTCCTGAATGACCCCGCGGCGGCGTTCGTGCGCTGGCTCGCGCTGATTAGCGGGGCGGTGCTGCTGTTCGTCGCGTGGGGCGAAACCGGCACCGGGCACGCGTGCGAGTACTACGGCTGCACGCTGGTCGCAATCGCCGGGGCGTCGCTCGCGGGCCGCGCGAACGACCTCGTCACACTGTTTCTCGCGCTCGAACTGCTCTCGATCCCGACGTACATCCTCCTGTACCTCCCGGCCCGCGACCGCCTCAACCAAGAGGCCGCGGCGAAGTACTTCCTGCTCAGCGTGATGTCGTCGGCGGTGCTGCTGTTCGGGTTCAGCTACCTCTACGGCCTGACCGGAACCACCAACATCACGGCCATCACGCAGGCGCTCGCGAAGGCGGACGGGCTGAACCCGCTGGCGCTGATCGCGGCCGTGATGGTGATTGCGGGCATCGGGTTCCGCGTCACGGCGGTGCCGTTCCACTTCTACGCCCCGGACGTGTACGAGGGCGCGCCCGCGGGCGTGGTGGCGCAGCTCGCGTTCCTGCCGAAGGTGGCCGGGTTCGTCGCGCTCGCCCGCGCGTTCGGGCTGTTCGCCGCCGACCCGCTCCAACTGCCCTTCAATTCCGACACGCAAGTGCCGCTGCTGCTCTGGATCGTCGCCGTGATGACGATGTGTATCGGCAACGCGCTGGCGGTGGTGCAAGACAACGTGCGGCGGATGCTCGCCTACTCCGGCGTGGCGCACGCCGGCTACATGTTCATGGGCGTGCTGGCCGCGCTCGCGCTGCCGGACGCGAAGACCGCGCCCGGCGTGGGCGGCGCGGACGCACTCCTGCTCTACCTCGTCGCCTACGGCCTCATGACGATGGGCGCGTTCGCGGTGATTCTGTACCTGAGCACGCCGGAGCGCCCGGTGGAAGCGATCGAAGACTTGGCCGGCGCGGGCCACTCGCACCCGGTCGCCGGGGCGGCGCTGGCGATCAGCCTGTTCAGCATGATCGGCCTCCCGCTCACGGCCGGGTTCGCCGGGAAGCTGCTGCTGTTCGTGGGCGCGTTCGACGCGCCGAGCGATTCGCCCGCGATGCGCAACCTGTACATCGTGTTGGTCGCGTTCGCGGCCGTGAACGCCGCGATCGGGGCGTACTACTACTTGCGAGTGATCGGCGTCTTGTACCTGCGTTCGGCGCTGCGGCCGCTGGGCCGGTCGAAGGCAATCCCGACACTCATGGCGGCAATCGCGCTGGCCGGCGGCACGCTGTTCTTCGGCGTCTACCCCGAACCGCTGGCGAAGGCCGCGCGCAAGGCGGCCCCGGTGCCGACCGTGCCCGCGAAGGCCGTCGCCGACGGGCGCTGATCGCAAGAGTAGGCCGCTCGCTCCGCGAGCGGCCATTTCTTCTCGCCCGACTGATACCAACCCCAATGGTCGCTCTCGGAGCGAGCGACCTACTCTTATGTCCATCGTGTACCGCCACCGCCCGGTTCCGCCGTCGCCGGTGGCGCGCTGGGACGCGCGCTGGAAGCTCGCGGCCGTGGCGCTCGCGTGCGGCGCGGTCGCGGCGCTGCACCAACCCCTTCCCTCCGCTCTCGCGCTCGCGGTCGGTCTCGCGCTGGTTGCTCTGTCGCGCCTGCCGCGCGCGTGGGTGCTGTCGCGGCTCGCGCTGTTCGGCGTTGCCACCCTGCCCTTCCTCCTCGTGCTGCCGTTCACACTGAACGGCGACGGCTGGTACCTCGGGCCGGTGTTCGTCTCCGAGCGCGGGCTGCTCGTCGGCGCGGCGGTGGCGTGTCGCGGCCTCGCGGTGGGGTGTTTCGCACTGGTGCTGCTGGGCACGGCCCCGGTTCACCACACGCTGGCCGCGGCGCACAAGCTCCGCGTGCCCGGGGTGCTGGTGCTGCTCGCGCTGCTCGCGTACCGGTACACGTTCCTGCTGGCCGAAGAACTGCGCCGCGTGTGGGTCGCGCTGCGCACGCGCGGGTTCCGCATGCGCGCGACGCGGCACGGCTACCGCACGCTGGCGCACGCGACCGGTGCGCTGCTCGTGCGCGGCACCGACCGCGCCGAAGCCGTGCAGGCCGCGATGCGCACACGCGGGTTCGACGGCTCGTTTCACACGCTTTCCACATTTCGTACCACCGCCGCGGATATACTGGGGTTCTTGGCGCTGGCCGCGACTGCGGCGGCGCTGGTGACGTGGGACCGCGCGTTTTTCTGTGGTCCGGTCACTCCGTGACCGGTCTTCAAGAGTAGGCAACTCACTCCGCGAGTTGCCATTGGCGCTCGCAACCACGCACGCGCGATTCCCACCGCGAATGGTCGCTCGCGGAGCGAGCGACCTACACTTGAGGACCGCAGGAAGACGCAATGCCGAACGCGGACACCGACGGCGCGGGGCTGAGCGCCTCGGCGCTCACGCACCGCTATTCGTGCGGGCGCGTCGCGCTCGATTCGCTCACGTTCGCGCTCGCGTCGGGCGAGTGCGCGGCGCTGGTGGGTCCGAACGGCGCGGGCAAAACCACCCTCTTCCTGCGGCTGTGCGGCGTGCTGGCGGGCAAGCCGGGGCAAGCCCGCGTCGGGCCTCTCGACCCCGCGGTGCCGGAGCACCGGCGCAAGTTGCCGGAAGTGGTCGGCGTGGTGTTCCAGAACCCGGACGACCAACTGTTCAGTCCGACGGTGGAAGAAGACGTGGCCTTCGGTCCGCTGAACGCGGGCGCGTCGCCGGCCGAAGCGCAGGCCCGCGCCGCGGAGGCGCTGGCGAGCGTGGGCCTACCGAACGCGCGCGACCGCGTGCCGTTTCAGCTCTCCGGCGGTGAGAAGCGGCGGGCGGCGCTGGCCGGCGTGTTGGCGATGCGCCCTTCGGTGCTGCTCTTGGACGAACCGAGTATGTTCCTCGACCCGCGCGGCCGGCGCGAACTGATCGCCGTGATCCGCGCGCTCCCCGGCACGAAGCTGATCGCGACCCACGACCTCGACTTGGTGCTCGACCTCGCCCCGCGAGTACTGGTGCTAGACGCCGGTAAGCTCGCGGCCGACGGCCCCACCCGCGACCTACTCGCCGATAGCGCGCTCATGGAACACCACGGCTTGGAAGTGCCCTACCGCTTGCGGTGAGTGAACTTGTAGGTCGCGGTCGAGCGGCGCTTCGCCGCGAGGCCCGACGGCGAATCGCCTTCGATAGGAACGCTTGCGTGCGTTGAAGCGCGAAGCACGCAAGCGTGAACCGCGTTGCGTTCTCGCCGTCGGGCCTCGCGGCGAAGCGCCGCTCGACCGCGACCTACGAGAACGCGCTACGGGTTGGGGCAGAGTACGCGGAAACCGTAGCGGCAGTTGCGGCTCGTCGGCCCGTTCCAATCGCGGTGCGCCGCGCGGCAGTTGTCCGGATTGTTGTTCCAGCTACCACCACGCAGCACGCGCGAGTGACCGCACTCTACGAGAGCACCCATCGGCTCGCAGCGCGCCAATGGGTGCCCCAAAAGTCGCATTTTTTCTTGCGCTCGCTACGCTCGCAAAGGCAGGAAGAGAAAATAGCAAAACAATCAAACAGAAAATAGTAAATTTAGTCCAAGCGGAAGCAGACCCGAAACCCGTAGTCGAGGCTACGAGACGCGGGCGCGCGCCTGAAGCGGAACGCGGCGCGGCAGAGGTCCGGACTGCTGCCCCAGCTACCACCACGCAGCACGCGCGAATCATCGTTTGAATTTCCAACCGGATCGACTTGCTCCTGCGCGGTGTACGTTCGCTTGTCGTCGTGGCACCACTCCCACACGTTCCCGTGAACGTCGTAAAGGCCCCACGCGTTCTTCGCCAGCTTCCCTACGGGTTGCGTTTGTCTCTGGCTGTTGCCATCGAACCAACCGGCGCGCCGAAGGGCGGCTTCGTCGCTGCCGCTCCAGTAGTCGGAAGTGGTGCCGGCGCGGCAGGCGTACTCCCATTCGGCTTCCGTGGGCAGGCGCACGGTCACGCCACTCATCCCGCCTTTGCGCATTGACTCTTGGAGCTTCTGGCAGAACTGCTGCGCTTCGTCCCAAGTAACCGAATCGACCGGGCGCTCCGGCCCCTTGAAGTGGCTAGGAGACTCGCTCCCCATGACAGCTTTCCACTGTGCCTGAGTGACTTCCGTTTGCCCCATCCGGAAGCCCTTCGAGATCGTCACCTTGTGCGCAGGCTTCTCGTCGTCGTAACCTGTCCCGCCCATCTGGAAGTTACCGGGCGGAATCCAGCAGAACGCCATCTCGACCGCTGGGTTGCCGACGCGCAGCGTGTACTCGTCGCCCGCCTTCGGATTTGCGGGGAACGTCGCCACCTTCGGCTTCGGGTCCGGTGAATCGCCCTTCGACTTCGGCGCAGGAACCTCCGGCTGATTCTTCGCCACTTCGTTCGGTTTGGGGTCGCGCAGCGCGACGAACAACCCCACGACGAGCGCCACACACGCAACCACCAGCACCGCGAGCAACCCGCGGCGGCGCTTGATCGCTTCCTCCGGCAACTCTTCGGCGCGTTCGGTCTCGATTTCGGGTTCGCTGCCTGCGCGCGTCGGCAACGGCGGAGGCACGACGTACGGCTTGCTCGGCGAGCTGGTGTTCGTTTGCGCCGGCGGAACGCTCGTCGGCACCAAGCCCGGCACCGAACCCGATTCCGCGATCAGCACCGGCACGCTCGCGGTACTCGCTTCGGGTTGCGAGCGAAAGCGCGCGATCAGCGCGGCGAGCGTCGCTTCCCATTCGCCCCCGTCCTTCGGCCGGCGTTCCGGGTTGAAGGCCGTGCTGCGCACGATCAGCGACGCCAGTTCCGTTGGCACTTTCAGGTCGCGCAGCTCCGCGAGCGCGTCCGTACCGGGTTGGCCGTAGGCGTCGCCGCTGACGAACTGCCACGCGATCACGCCCAGCGCGAACACGTCGTCGCGCGGCGACGCGGGCGCGCCGAACCGCTGTTCCGGCGAGGCGTACAGTGCTGTACACAAACCGTGCATGTCCGTTGGCAGACGCGCCGTGAACGCGGCTTCACTTCCTTCCGGCAGGGCCACGCTGCCGATGCCGAAGTCGGTGATGCGCGGGGTCGCGCCGGCCATCAGGATGTTCGCGGGTTTCAGGTCACGGTGAACGATGGGTGGGTTCAACCGGTGCATCGCCGCGAGCGCGCCCGCGATCTGGTGCAGCACCTTCACCGCGCGCCCCAAGCGCTTCGGCAACGGCAGCGCCTGCCACTCTTCGGCGAGCGCCGCGAGCGTGCCGCCCTCCAGGGCTGTTTCATTGTTGAAGCTGCGTGCTGTTGAGCAGCTCGAGTGCCTCGTCGGGTCGAACTTGGAACCGGTGAGTAGCGGCGCGGGTGCTCACCGCGTCCACCCCGCTCAACAGGTG
>Ga0169931_10011621_pt1 | contig 12357 bp, 9 predicted proteins | sample Kivu_15m_20L_FD_129675 | JGI IMG/M metagenome (GOLD analysis project Ga0169931, IMG submission 129675) | Freshwater microbial communities from Lake Kivu, Western Province, Rwanda to study Microbial Dark Matter (Phase II) - Kivu_15m_20L... | ecosystem: Environmental > Aquatic > Freshwater > Lake ...
CGGCGGTGCTGCTGGCCTGCGCCCGCGGCGACCTCAGCGCCGCCCCCACGCTCACGATCCAGCCCGGCTGCAGCGCCTGCGTGATCGCCGCCGCCGCCGGCTACCCGGGCGAGGTGCGCCGCGGTGATCCGATCGCGGGCAGCCTGGATGCAAGCGACGATCTGCAGCTGTTCCACGCCGGCAGCCGCCTCGATGCCAGCGGCAGGTGCGTGACGGCAGGTGGGCGGGTGCTGGCGGTGGTGGCCCAGGCCGACGACTTCGATGCCGCCTTCGCCAGGGCCTATGCCGGCCTCGAGCAGGTGCGCTTCGAGGGCATCACCTTCCGCCGCGACATCGGCCATCAGGTGCGGCGCCGCCCGCCCCTCGCCAGGCCATGAGCAGCGGCGACCTCTCCCCGCTCCCCAGCGGCGCCGTTCCCGTGGAGCCCGCCGCGGTGCCGTCCGGCGCCACCTGGCCCCCGGCCTCCCCCGCCGGCTCCTCCGCTATGGCGGGCTGGCGCCTGGCCCTGGCGCGCTGGTGGGCCGAATTCACCCTGCAGACGAAGCTGCTGGCGGTCGCCACCCTGGTGGTGAGCCTGCTGATGACGGGCATCACCTTCTTCGCGCTCAACGGCATCCAGCAGGACGCGCGCATGAGCGACACCCGCTACGCCCGCGATCTCGGCCTGCTGCTCAGTGCCAACGTGGCGCCGCTGGTGGCCCAGGGCAACGATCGCGAGCTGGCGGCGGTGGCGGAGCGCTTCTGGCGATCGAGCCGCAGCCTCCGCTACATCGTCTTCGCCGATGCCGAGGGGGTGATCTACCTCGGCATTCCCATGGGCAACGGCGTGGATGGTCTCTCCCCGGTGGGCGCCGAGCTGCTCAGCCGCCGCCTGGAGCTGCCCGCCGATCTGCAGCGCCGGCCCGACAACCCGCTGATCCGCCAGCACCTCACGCCGGCCGGCCAGGTCACCGATGTGTTCGTGCCGATGCTCAGCGGCGACCGGTATCTGGGCGTGGTGGCCCTCGGCATCAACCCGAACGAAACGCTGCTGGTGAGTTCCGCCCTCACCCGTGAAGTCACCGTGGCGGTGTTCGTGTCGATCTGGGTGCTGGTGATCCTCGGCTCGGTGATCAACGCCCTCACGATCATCCGGCCCGTGAAGGAGCTGCTGCGGGGCGTGCGTTCGATCGCGGGCGGCAACTTCGAGACCCGCATCGCCCTGCCGGTGGGCGGCGAGCTGGGTGAACTGCTGGAGGGCTTCAACACCATGGCCTCCCAGCTGGAGGCCTACAAGGCGGCGAACATCGAGGAGCTGCGGGCCGAGCAGGGCAAGCAGCAGTCGCTGATCGCCACCATGGCCGATGGGGCGGTGCTGCTCGATGCGGAGGGTCGGATCGTGCTGGCCAATCCCACCGCCCGCCGCCTGTTCCGCTGGGAGGCCCGCAACCTCGAGGCCAGCGAGCTGCTCGATGTGCTGCCCGACCGGCTGGCGATGGAGCTCGGCAGCGCCCTGCAGAACCTGATCAACGGCGAGAAGGAGAGCAGTGATGTGCGCTGCAGCCTGGGCGAACCGCCGCGCACCCTGCGGATCGTGCTGCAGTCGGTGCGGGATGCCAGCGGCGAAGTGCTCAAGGGCATCGCGATGACCATCCAGGACCTCACCCGTGAGGTGGAGCTCAACGCCGCCCAGAGCCGCTTCATCAGCAATGTGTCGCACGAGCTGCGCACACCGCTGTGCAACATCAAGAGCTATCTCGAAACCCTGCACGACCTCGGCGACCAGCTCAGCGATGCCGATCGCCGCGAATTCCTCGGCATCGCCAATGCCGAGACCGACCGTCTCACCCGCCTCGTTGCCGACGTTCTCGACCTCTCCCGGCTGGAATCGGAACGCGGCTTCCGCGTCGAACCGCTCGATCTCGCCCCGGCGATCGAGCAGACCCTGCGCAACTACCGCCTCAATGCCGCCGACAAGGGCGTGACCCTCGCCTTCGAAGCCGAGGCAACACTGCCGCCGGTGGCGGGCAACTGGGATCTGCTGCTCCAGGTGCTCGACAACCTGGTGGGCAACGGCCTCAAGTTCACCCCCCGCGGAGGCCGCCTGCAGCTGCGGGCCTACCCCTGGCCCGATCAGTGCGCGATCGATCCCGGCAGCAGCAGCGACGACGGCCCGGTCTGCGCCCTCAGCTCCCCGCTGCCCCGGCTGCGGGTGGAGATCGCCGACACCGGCTGCGGCATCAGCGAGGCGGATCAGGAACGCATCTTCGATCGCTTCTACCGCGTCGAGAATGCCGTGCACACCGAGGCCGGCACCGGCCTGGGGCTCTCGATCGTGCGCGGCATCCTCGAGAAGCACGGGGCGCGCATCCGGATGACCAGCGCTCCCGGGGTGGGAACCACCTTCTGGTTTGATCTGCCGCTCGAGCATGCCGACAGCGATGAGCTGGCCCTGCAGGCGGAGCGCCGCGACCACGACCGCCGCGGCCGCGAGCTGCTCGGCGCGGCGGCATGAGCGCTGGCGCTGCCGCCCTGCTGGTGGCCGCCGCCCTCGCCGCGGGGTTTGTCAACGCCCTGGCCGGTGGCGGCTCGCTGCTGAGCTTCCCGGCGCTCACGGCGGTGGGGGTGCCGGCGCTGGCGGCCAACGTGTGCAACACCCTGGCCCTCACTCCCGGCTATCTGGGGGCGAGCCTCGGGCAGGGGCGCGATCTGGCGGGTCAGCGCCAGCGCCTGCTGCGGCTGTTGCCCGCCGCAGCCATCGGCGGCCTGATCGGCGCACGGCTGCTGCTCAACAGCGATCCGGCCCTGTTTGAACGGCTGGTGCCCTGGCTGCTGCTGAGCGGCTCCGGCCTGCTGGCCGTGCAGGAGCCGCTGCGCCGGTGGCTGCTGCCGCGCGGGCCTGCGCCAACGCCCGAGGATGCAGCGGCGGAGTCGCCGCCCCCCGGCTGGGGCCTGACGGCCGCGGTGCTGCTGGCCTCGGTATACGGGGGCTACTTCGGTGCGGGGCTGAGCGTGATCCTGCTGGCGGTGCTGGGCACCGGCCTGAACGACACCCTTCCCCGCCTCAACGGGCTCAAGCAGCCCCTCTCGCTGGCTGCCAACCTCAGCGCCGCCCTGCACTTCGCGTTCAGCGCACCGGCGCGCTGGCCCCTGGTGCTGCTGATGGCGGCCGGCGCCTGGCTGGGCGGCCTGCTGGGCGGCCGCTGGGCCAGCCGGGTGGATCCGCTGCTGCTGCGGCGCCTGGTGGTGGCGATGGGGATCACGCTGGCCCTTCTGGCCGCTGCATCGCAGGGGCGGCCTTGAGGGCGGCGGCGCTGAGCACCTCGTGGCCCCGTTCGCTCACGGCCACATCGTCCTCGATGCGGATGCCGATGCCCTTCCAGCGCTCCGCGATCGCCGGCTGCCCCTCCGGCACCGGCAGCCGATCGCTCACGTACAGCCCTGGCTCCACCGTGAGCACCATGCCGGGCTGCAGGGCCACCGGGTGCTCACCCAGCCGGTAGGCACCCACATCGTGCACATCGAGGCCGAGCCAGTGGCCGGTGCGGTGCATGTAGAGGTGGCGGTGCTGCCCCTGCTCGATCACCCCATCCAGCGAGCCCTGCAGCAGGCCCAGCTCCAGCAGGCCCGCCACCAGCACCCGCAGAGCCGTGTCGTGCACGCCCTCGGCGGTGGCCCCGGGCCGCACCGCCGCCACCGCCGCCTCCTGGGCGGCGAGCACCAGGTCGTAGAGGGCCCGCTGCTCGCCGCTGAAGCGGCCGTTGATCGGGAAGGTGCGGGTGATGTCGCCGTTGTAGTAGTCGGGCAGGGAGCAGCCGGCATCGATCAGCAGCAGGTCGCCGTCGCGCAGCTCGGCGTTGTTGGCGGTGTAGTGGAGCACGCAGGCGTTGTCGCCGCCGGCCACGATCGAGCCGTAGGCGGGGCCGCGGGCACCCTGCTCGAGAAAGTGCTGCTCGATCACCGCCTGCACCTGGCGCTCGTTGAGGCCCGGTCGCGCCACCTCGCGGGCTAGTTCGTGGGCTTCGGCGGAGATGCGGGCCGCCACCCGCAGCCGCTCCAGTTCGGCGGGCGTCTTGCAGAGGCGCAGCTCATGCAGCAGCGGGCAGGGGGCCACCAGCCCGAGGGCGGCACGGCCCGTGCGGGGGGCGCGATCGAGCTGGCTGCCCCAGGCCTTGAGCACCAGGGGCTCCACCGCCGGATGGCGGCCCACCCGGAAGGCGATGCCTTCGGCGCCCTCGAGATACTCGCCCAGCCGCTGCGCCAGCTCCTCGATCGGATGGGCGAGATCGGCGCCGAACTGCTCCACCGCACCCTCGCAGCCCCAGCGGAAGCCATGCCACACCTCTGCGCTGGGCTGCTTCGGCGCCACGAACAGCACGAAGGGAGTTTCAGGGCGGTGCGGCAGGAAGAGCGCCACGGCGCCGGGCTCATCGAAGCCGGTGAGGTACCAGAAGTCGCTGTTCTGGCGAAAGGGATGCTCCACATCGGCGTGGTGGGTCACCAGCGGCGCCGCCGGAATCACCGCCGCCGCACCGCCGAGGCGCTGCAGAAAGCGCTGGCGACGGTCGGCGAAGGCCTGGCGATCCAGGGGGGGGCTGAAGGGGTCGGGCACGGCGGGGGGAGGGCGGCTGAGGAGGAGCGATCCGGATCGGTGCTGAGGGATCTGCTGAGGGATGGGCAGAGCAAGCAGCGTCTGGTCAGGGCGGCGCTGCGGCAGAGGGCCAAGGCGGAATGCGGTTTCCGCACCAGCGTGAATCAGCCTGAACCGATTAAATACGTGCAATCATCCCGCACCCGCCCGTGCCAGCCGAACCGCCCGCCACCCGATGAACGATCTGCTGCTGCTCGCCTTCGCGGTGGTGCTGATGCTGCTGGGCTCGTTCTTCTGCTCCGGGGTGGAGGCGGCGCTGCTCACGGTCAATCCGGTGAAGGTGCACGAGCTGGCCGGTCGCGAGCGGCCGCTGGCCGGCGCCCGCCAGCTGGAGAAACTGCGGCTGCGGCTGGGCCGCACCCTGGCGGTGCTGGTGATCGCCAACAACATCTTCAACATCTTCGGCAGCCTCATGGTCGGCGGTTTCGCCGCCGAGGTGTTCGCCCGCCAGGGCGTCAGCGGGGTGGCCCTGCCGCTGTTCTCGGTGGGGCTCACCGTGCTGGTGATCCTGCTGGGCGAGATCCTGCCGAAGGCGATCGGCAGCCGCCTGGCCCTGCCGGTGGCCCTCACCAGCGCCCCCGCCCTCGGGCTTGTGGTGCGCCTGATGACACCGCTGGTGCTGCTGCTGGAGCGGCTGCTGCCGGCGATCACCGCCGAGAACGAGATCAGCACAGACGAGGAGGAGATCCGGCTGCTGGCGCGGCTCGGCTCGCAGAAGGGGCAGATCGAGGCCGATGAGGCGGCGATGATCGCCAAGGTGTTCCAGCTCAACGACCTCACCGCCCGCGATCTGATGGTGCCCCGCGTCGCGGCCCCCACCCTCGAGGCCGATGCACCGCTGGCCTTGCAGCGCACGCTGCTCACCCGGCACAGCGCCCCCTGGTGGGTGGTGCTCGGGGAAGAGGTGGATGAGGTGCTCGGGGTGGCCAGCCGCGAGCGGCTGCTCACGGCCCTGCTGGAGGGTCCGGGCGAGGCCAGGGTGGCCGATGTGATGGATCCGGTGGAGTTCGTGCCGGAGATGATCCGCGCCGATCGTCTGCTCACCAGCTTCCGGCGCAACGGCACGAGCGTGCGCGTGGTGGTGGATGAATTCGGCGGCTTCGTGGGCGTGGTGGGGCCCGAGGCGGTGCTGGCGGTGCTGGCGGGCTGGTGGCGGCGGCCGCTGCCCACGCCGGAGGGTGCCCCGTGAGCGCCCCCCCCACCCCCGAGCGCTGCCGGCTGCTGCTCGATCGCTGGCGCGGCCGGCTGCAGCTGAGCGGCCGGGAGCAGAGCCTGCTGGGCCCGCAGCTCACCGGCCTCGATCGCCAGCTGCGGCGCCTGCAGCAGCGCCGACCGCGGGTGGTGGTGTTCGGGCGCGTGGGGGTGGGCAAGTCGAGTCTGCTGAATGCGCTGCTGGCTCAGGAGCACTTCGCCACCGATGTGGCGCACGGCTGCACACGCCGCCAGGAGGCGATGGCCTGGCCGCGCCCGCTGCCGGGCCTGAGCGGGGTGGATCTGGTCGACACGCCGGGCATCGATGAGATCGGTGCCGCCGCCAGAGCCCGCCTGGCGCGCCGCGTCGCCCTCAGCGCCGATGTGGTGCTGCTGGTGATCGATGCCGACCTCAGCCGCGGCGAAGGGGAGGCGCTGGAGATCCTGCTGGCCAGCGGCAAGCCGCTGCTGCTGGTGCTCAACCGCAGCGACTGCTGGCCGGCGGAGGAGCTGCCCGCCCTGCGCGCCAGCATCCGCCGCCGCCTCCCCCCTGCCGCCGCCCATCTCGATCCGATCGTGGTGGCCGCCGCCCCGCGCGAGCCCCGGTTGCGCAGCGACGGAAGGGTGCGCAGCGCCACCGGCCCCCCCCGCATCGCCCCCCTGGAAACGGCGCTGGCGGAGCTGCTCAGCCAGCACGGGGAGCTGCTGCTGGCGCTCAACGCCCTGCGCGCCGCCGACCTGTTCAGCCAGGAGCTGCATCGCTGCCGCCTGGCCCACGGCCGCCGCCGCGCTCAGGATCTGATCGGCCGCTTCGCGGCGCTCAAAGCCACGGGCGTGGCGATGAATCCGCTGCTGCTGCTCGATCTGGCCGGCGGTCTGGCCTGCGATGGCGCCCTGGTGGCCCAGCTCTGCCAGCTCTACGGTCTGCCGATGAGCCGGGGCGGCGCGCGTCAGCTGGCGGCGCGGCTCTCCGGCCACAACGCCCTGCTCGGCGGCGCCCAGCTGGGCCTGCAGCTGCTGCTCGGCGGGGCACGCCAGCTGCTGCTGCTCGCGGCACCGTTGAGCGGCGGGCTGAGCCTGTTGCCGGCAGCCCCGGTGGCGGTGGCCCAGGCGGCTCTGGCGGTGCACACCACCCGGCGCACCGGCCAGCTGGCGGCGGCGGAACTGCTGCGCTCGGCCACCGCCGCCGGCCAGCCCGGCGCCCTGCTGCGGCGGCTGACGGCTCAGGACCCGGAAACGCGCCGCTGGCTCAGCGCCTGGGATGCAGCGGCGCCCGGCATGGCGCCGAGCCCCTCGCTGCTGCCCTGAATGCGATGACCATCGCCCTGTTCGGCACCAGCGCCGACCCGCCCACCGAAGGCCACCGCGTGCTGCTGGAGGGCCTGCTGCGTCACTACCCGAGGGTGGTCACCTGGGCCAGCGACAACCCGATGAAGCAGCACGGCCAGCCGCTGGCGGTGCGGATGGAGCTGCTGGCGGCGCTGGTGGCGGCGATCGGCGATCCGCGCCTCAGCCTGGAGCCGCAGCTGAGCAGCCCCTGGGCGATCGAGACCCTCGGGCGGGCGGCGGCCCGCTGGCCCGGCGAGCCGCTCATCTTTGTGGTGGGCAGCGATCTGCTGGCCCAGATCCCGCGCTGGCGGCAGGCGGCGGCGGTGCTGGCCGGCTGCCGGCTGGCGGTGGCCGCCCGGGCCGGCTGGCCGGTGCAGGCGGCGGATCTGGCCCGCCTCGAAGGTCTCGGCGCCCGGCTGGAGCTCCTCGATCTGCAGGTGCCGGGCACCGCCAGCAGCCGGGTGCGCGGCAGCGGCCCGGCGGGAAGCAGCGCCCTGGAGGAGGTGCCGCCGGCCCTGCGGCCCGTGCTGCTGGAGCAGAATCTCTACGGGCTCGCCGGCGATCGCCTGGCCCAGGCACCGCCCGCCATGGCGGCGGCTGCCCACACCCCCGACCCGGCGACTGCCTCGGCCCCTGGGTCCGCGCCGGGCTCTCCGCCGGCCGCTGTGCCGTTGCCGGCAGCCGGGGCCCAGATCTCACGGGCGGCCGCGGCGGCTGGCCCGCCAGCCCATCCCCAGCCCCCCGCAACCCCCTGATGCGCCTGGCCCTGGCCCAGCTCAATGCCCTGGTGGGCGATCTCGCGGGCAACACCGGCCGGATCCTGGCGCGCTGCCAGGAGGCGGCCGCGGCCGGGGCCGATCTGGTGCTCACCCCGGAGCTGTCGCTCTGGGGCTACCCGCCGCGGGATCTGCTGTTGCGGCCAGCCCTGCTGGAGGCGCAGCGGCAGGGCCTGGAGCGGCTGGCGGCGGAGCTGCCCGAGGGGCTGGCGCTGCTGGTGGGCATCGCCGAGCCGCTGCCGGGCGCCGAGCAGCCGGCCCTGCACAACGCCGTGGCCCTGGTGGAGCGCGGCGGCTGGCGGGTGGTGGGCCGCAAGCGGCTGCTGCCCAGCTACGACGTGTTCGATGAGCGCCGCTACTTCCGCCCCGGCGACCGGGCGGCGGTGCTGGAGCTGGAGCGCGGCGGCCGGCTCTGGCGGCTGGGCCTCACGATCTGCGAAGACCTCTGGGTGCAGACCACCCCCCTCGGCGGGCGGCTGGCGGGCGCCGATCCAATCGCCGATCTGGCGGCCCTGCAGGCGGCGCCGGGTGAGGCGCCGCTGGATCTGCTGCTGAACCTCTCGGCCTCCCCCTACGGCCAGGGCAAGTCGGCGCTGCGGCGGCAGCTGGCGGCCCGGGCGGCGGCGCGGCTGGGGGTGCCGGTGGTCTATGTGAACCAGGTGGGCGGTAACGATGAGCTGATCTTCGATGGCGGCGGCTTCGTGTGTGATGCCGCGGGTCGCCTGCTGCTCCAGCAGGCCTGGGCCGGAGAGGATCTGAGCCTGTGGCACGTGGCGGCGGCCCGAACCGGGGCTCCAGCCGAATCCATCGAGGACGCTGCAGGACAGAGCCCGGCAACGGCGCCGGAGACCGCCGCCATTCAAGGAGCCATCGCCCACGCTGCTCTCGCCACAGCCGCAGCCTCGGGCTCAGCCTCAGCCTCGGGCTCGGGCTCGGCTGAGGCCAGCCGCGCCGGCGCAGCACGGGCAATCAGTGCCACCGGCGCCGGGGAGACAGGTCTGAGCCACCCTCTGCCCCCCGCCGGCAGCCTTCCCCCCGATCCAGCCTGCGAGGAGCTGCTGCTGCGCGCCCTCGTGCTCGGCGTGGCCGACTACGCCCGCAAGTGCGGCTTCCGTGGCGCCCTGCTGGGCCTGAGCGGCGGCATCGATTCGGCGCTGGTGGCGGTGATCGCCTGCGCGGCGCTGGGGGCGGAGCGGGTGCGGGCCCTGCGCCTTCCCTCCCCATGGAGCTCGGCCGGATCCCTGATCGATGCCGAAGCCCTGGCGCAGCGGCTGGGTCTGCGCTGCGACACGGTGCCGATCGCCCCGCTGATGGAGGCCTGCGATGCCGCCCTCAGCCCCGCCCTCGGGGGCCCACCGGCGGACCTCACCGCCGAAAATCTGCAGTCGCGGCTGCGGGGCACGCTGCTGATGGCGGTGGCCAACCAGCAGGGCCAGCTGCTGCTCTCCACCGGCAACAAATCGGAGCTGGCAGTGGGCTACTGCACCCTCTACGGCGACATGAACGGCGGCCTGGCGGTGATCGGCGACCTCTACAAGACCACCGTCTTCCGCCTCTGCGCCTGGATCGACAGCCCCGCAGCCAGCCCCTGCCGATCCGCCCTGGGCCTGCCCGCCGAGGGCGAGCTGATCGGCGCGGCGATCCGCCACAAGCCCCCCAGCGCCGAGCTCCGCCCCGACCAGCGCGACAGCGATTCCCTGCCCGATTACGCCGTGCTCGACCCGATCCTGCGCCGCCTGATCGAGGAGCTGGCCAGCCCCGAGCAGCTGATCGCCGCTGGCGCCGATCCGGCGCTGGTGGAGCGCATCTGGACCCTGCTGCGCCGCGCCGAATTCAAGCGGCGCCAGGCCGCCCCGGCCCTGAAGGTGAGCCGCCGCTCCTTCGGCAGCGGCTGGCGCATGCCGATCGCGGCGGGGTGAAGGGGCCTAAGCCTGCGGTTGCCCGCACGCCGCCTCAATCTCCCGACACCTCTCGGGGGACAGCGTGAGCAGGGAGGCCACCTCCGTGAGCAGGCTCCCCTCCTCCGGCGTGGCGGTTCGATCGGCATGGATGAGGCGGGCGGCGAGGGCATAGGCCTGCTCCTGCTCCTCGGGGCTGAGCAGCGCTGCGGCCTCCACCAGCAGCGCATCACGGCGGTCGCGCAGGGAGAGCAGCAAGGCGCTCACCATCGTTGCGAAGGCAACGGGGTCCATCTCGCCCCCTGAGATTGCTGTTCAGCAGCTGGGCCTCTTCGCTCTGGAGCCTGTGATCGGCGCAAACGGCGGCCAGGGGAATCACGGCGAAGGCTTCGGCAGGGGTCATGGCCATGGCGGCAGGGGTCCCACCATGGCCAGGGCGCGTTAGCGGGGCGTTAAGACGCCCTGGCGCTCCGCCCAGGCTGGGCTGAAGCCCGCGACGGATCTAGGGTCAGGGCTCCAGCCCCCTCTCCAGCCCATGGCCCCCCCCGGCACGGCTCCCCTGGCTTCGCCGATGGCCACCATCGGCGTGCCGAGGGAGATCAAGCGCGATGAGCAGCGGGTGGCGATCACCCCGGACGGGGTGCGTGAGCTGGTGAGCCAGGGGATGGAGGTGCGGGTGGAGGTGGCTGCCGGCGAGGGTGCCGGCATCACAGACGACGACTACCGCGCTTCAGGTGCCTTGCTCGTGAGCCGAGAGGAGGCCTGGGCGGCCCATCTGGTGGTGAAGGTGAAGGAACCGCAGGCCGAGGAGTTCTGCTTCCTGCGGCCCGATCTGGTGCTGTTCACCTATCTGCATCTGGCCGCCTACCCGGAGGTGGGCCGCGCCCTGCTGGAGGCGGGCAGCACGGCGATCGCCTACGAAACCGTGCAGCTGGAAGACGGCAGCCTGCCGCTGCTGGCGCCGATGAGCGAGATCGCCGGCCGCATCGCCGCCCAGGTGGGCGCCCACCTGCTCGAGAAACCCCATGGCGGTCGCGGCATCCTGATGGGCGGCTGCACCGGGGTGCGGCCGGCCCGGGTGGTGGTGCTCGGCGCCGGCACCGTGGGCTGGAACGCCGCCCGCATCGCCGCCGCCATGGATGCGGAGGTGTTCCTGCTCGATCGCTCGCCCCAGCGGCTGCGGGTGCTGGAGCCCGACCGCCGCGGCCGGCTGGTCACCCTGGTGAGCAGCCGCGGCCTGATCGAGCGGCTGGTGCCGGGGGCCGATCTGCTGATCGGCTCGGTGCTGCTGCCCGGCGGTCGCGCTCCCACCCTGGTGGAGGAGGAGCTGGTGAAACGCATGAAGCCCGGCTCGGTGGTGGTGGATGTGGCGATCGACCAGGGCGGCTGCATCGCCACCAGCCGCGAGACCACCCACACCGATCCGGTGGTGACGATCCACGGCGTGCAGCACTACGCGGTGGGCAACATGCCCGGTGCCGTGCCCTTCACCTCCACCGAGGCGCTGGTGAGCGTCACGCTGCCCTACATCCTGGTGATGGCCGGCCGCGGCCTGGCCGAAGCGGTCACCGACCGGCCCGAGCTGCTCTCCGGGCTGAACACGGTGAACGGGTCCGTCTGTCATCCGGGTGTGGCGAAGGCGCTGAATCTCACCCCCCGCCATCCGATGGCCTGTCTGCGCTGACCGGGCGCGCTGGCAGCGGCCACGCAGCCGATGGCCGGCCGGCCGGCAGCGCATGGAGCAGCGAGCCAGCCATCGGGGAGCCCGGCGGGGAGCCCGGCGGATCCCCGATCGCCAGCGACACTCCAGCCCCGAAGGCGCTGGCCAGCAGCAGGAGCGGCAGGCTGGCGGCGTTGCGCTGCAGCACAAACACAAACATGGCGGCCAGCAGCGGCGTGCGGCAGGTGGCACTGAACACCACCGCGGCCCCGAGGGCGATCAGCACCGCCTGCTGATCGATCGTGAGGCGGTGAACCAGGGGCGCCACCAGCAGGGCACCGAGCGTCATGCAGTCGTGGGGGAGGCCACCGGGGGCGCCGGTGCCCACGGCCAGCAGGGGGCTGAGCAGCCGTGGCAGCACCGCCCAGGCGGGGGTGAGGGGCCGGCCGGCGAGGGCGGGGCCGAGATCGAGGGCGCCGTCATTGAGGCTGATGCCACCGCTGAGGTGGGCCAGGAGGGTGAACAGGCCTGCGAGCACGAGCGCGGTGGGCAGGAAGCGGCGCTGCAGCAGCTGCCCCAGCCGCGGGCTGAGCCAGAGCAGGGAGGCCCGCAGGCCTGAGCCCAGCAGCGCCGCCAGCAGCGTCAGCAGCACCGCCCAGGGCAGCCACTGCGGCAGCAGCCCCAGCTGCAGGGGCAGGCCCAGCTGTGCAGAAGCCGCCAGCGGCTGCGGCGGCGCCGCCCCGAGCTCCTGCGGCAGGGAGCCGGCCAGCCCTGCCAGGGGCAGCTGCGCCGGCATGGCCGCGGCAAGGCTGAGCAGCGAGGCGGCGCCGGCCAGCAGCAGGGTGGGCAGCAGCAGCGGCAGCCCGCCACTGC
>Ga0169931_10011622_pt1 | contig 12356 bp, 10 predicted proteins | sample Kivu_15m_20L_FD_129675 | JGI IMG/M metagenome (GOLD analysis project Ga0169931, IMG submission 129675) | Freshwater microbial communities from Lake Kivu, Western Province, Rwanda to study Microbial Dark Matter (Phase II) - Kivu_15m_20L... | ecosystem: Environmental > Aquatic > Freshwater > Lake...
AATCGCGGGAATTTTTTTGACTTATTGGAGAGGTGTCAGAGTGGTCGAATGTGCCTGATTCGAAATCAGGTGTACCGCGAGGTACCGGGGGTTCGAATCCCTCCCTCTCCGCAAAAGCTCAGTCAGTATTATTGAGTTTCTTCCTGCGTTGGCTCCACATATAGCCGTACAGTTTTGGGAAGAACACCGCGTACAGTAGAGCTATTACACCAAAGGCAATTGTCAGCGCATTGATCCCGATTCCTTTTGAATCGAGGAAGGTGTACATGATGACGAATTCGCCAGTTACCCCTAACGGGTATAAGACGATGAATAGGGAGTATCGTGCCCACTCTAATAGGGTAGGGGTGACCCCACGCAGATTCTGGCGGTAATAAGCGTAGCGAACGACCTCCGTCAATCCCCAGGCCACACTGACCATAATGGTGCCGTAAAATCCGATCCGACTTGAAAGCCCTTCCAAAGGCAACAGGTTCATAAGAACAACCACCAGGATACGTGATGCAACCTGCAGGGCGGTGAGCCACCAACTGCCACCTGCCCATCCCATGGCTGCATGAAAGACCTCGAGCAGCGCCACACCCTGAGCAATATTCAGCATCATGCGGCTATTCGCATCAAGAACGAATCCGCGGCCAGCCACCATCGAAACATAAAAGAGCCAGGCTATGAGTGCAAATGTGTTGTAAGCGCTGAGGTAACGTTGGAGATTGGTACTATTCATGTGGGAGGCTTTGAGGGCAAAACTACCCACCCATGGCGTAGGTCTAACTTTGCCGAGTAATGAGGAGATTCATTTCAATTGCTTTGATGCTCGTTCCCGTGCTGCTTCTTGCTCAGGACGAGGAGTATTATACTGAACAACACCAGCGGTACTACGACCATATCCATGTGCCTAACATCCGTACCGTTGTGTTCGAGATCAAAGAGGTGGAACTGAGCATGCCTGTGATCATGCTCAACGGAGGTGAGCAACTACGCCTTTCGTTCGATGATCTGGAGGGCGAATACCGTCCGTATAGCTTCAACCTGACTCATTGCGACCGCAACTGGCAACCCACCGATCTGCCCCGTGCCACATACATACGCGGCATGCAAGACGAGATGCTGACGGGGTACCGATACTCGTTCAACACAGTACAGAAATACATCCATTACAGCTTGCTAGTGCCTAGTGTCAATATGCAGATCACCCTCTCAGGCAATTACGTACTAACGGTTTTCTCTGACTATGACCCTGAGAAGGTTGTGATAACAAGGCGGTTCAGGGTGTACGAGAATCTTGTGAATCTGCGGCCCGAACTGCGCATGCCCCTTGAGGTGGAGAAACGCCAGACTCACCATCAGTTGGGCCTAAGCATCGACCATAGCAAGTACGACATCAACAATCCGCTCCGTGACCTTGCGGTGCACATACAACAGAACTACCGTTGGGATAACATGATTACCGATGTGAAACCCATTTTCATGCGGCAGGGGGAGCTGACTTATGACAATATGGGAGGGATCACATTTGAGGGTGGCAATGAATATCGTTGGGTTGACATACGCAGCTTGCGCTATCAGCCAGAGAACGTGCGCAACATCTGGTACGACCCAGATTCGGCCATGAACCACGTGTTCCTGATCAACGACAAACCTCCGAGAAAGAACTATTATGTGACCCGGGGCGATATGAACGGGGCTTTTAAGATAGACGTGCGCGAAGGCACGAACCCTGATTCCGATGCGGACTACGCCATGGTGCATTTCACTTTGGAATGGCCCCAAGAGGAGACAAACGGGTCATTCTATGTTTTCGGTGGATTGAGCGAGTGGCAACCGCAACGGCCATTCCGGATGGATTATAACCGTACCATTCGTGCATACGAGGCCGAGGTGTACCTCAAGCAGGGCTATTACAACTACCAGTATCTATTCGTTCCCGATGGACAGACTACGGGCGGTGTGGAGCCTGCTGAGGGGTCGTATTTTGAGGCGGCACAGCTTTACACCTTCTATGTGTACCACCAAAGCATGGGTATGCGTTATGACCGTTTGGTGGGTCATGGGATAATTGCCAGCAGAAATTGAACATGTGTGGCAACCAAATGGTGCACTAAGGCGTTATTGCTGCATATTCGCCCCAGAGAAAATGGTGACCAAGACCACATCCGGTGTGAACGTATCTGTGCAGGTCGGTTATGCCGAAAGCCAGAGCGACCCGAACAACATGCAGTTCGTTTTCAGCTATCGGGTGCGGATAATCAATCGCAACGCATTTGCTGTTAAGCTGCTGAGCCGTCACTGGGAGATTTTTGACAGTGCTGGACAGCGTACAGTGGTCGATGGCCCAGGAGTAGTTGGTCAACAGCCTGAAATCGCACCTGGCGAGGTTTTCGAGTATGAGAGCGGGTGCCACTTGCACTCGACCATTGGCACCATGCAAGGCTGGTATCTGATGGCTGAGAGCGAAACGGGGCGCAACTTCAAAGTTGAGATTCCCGAGTTCAGCCTTGAGACCCCCTTTGTGCTCAACTGAGCCGAATGAGAATCGCGGCTCTCGTTAAGCCGTGAAAGTTGCTTTTCGTACCCTGTTTTATTGATTAAAGCTGACGTAGCAAGCCGAATGAATCCATGAGGGGACTTTGGTAAGGGGAGTCGATGGATTCCGTCCAAACTCACAATAGACCAGTGCCCTAAAACAAAGATACCCGACCATGATGGCCGGGTATCGTGTCAATCATCAGATAGGTCGAAGCCTCAGGCTTGAGCCTCCTTTGCAGGGTTGCGGTAATAGATACGGTCTTCGAGCATCTCTTGTACAGCGAGGTTCGGTGGCTTTGGCATGCGCTCATACATACGGCTCATTTCAATCTGCTCGCGGTTCTCGTAAATCTCGTCAAGGCTGTCAACGGCTGGTTGGAACTCCTCCATCTTGGAGTTGATCTCTTCCTTCAGGTCAACACTGATCTGGTTGGCGCGCTTGCTCAAAATGGCAATCGATTCGAAGATGTTGCCAGTTTCTTTATCCAGCCTGCGCAGGTCGCGGGTCTCGGTGTTAGCTGCTGCGCTTGTTGTCTTGTAGTCCATTCTTGCTCTCGTTTATTCTCAGTTTCTCAATTCTCTTGAGTGAATTCTCTTTGATCACATCTGCATCTCGCACCTGCCTCGAATCAGGAAAACGCGAGACGAACTCGTCATATTCCTTAATGGTCGCCTCGTATCGCTCTATCTGTTTGCTCTCTATGCTGTTCTCGGCCCAAAGGAAACTTGAACGTAAGATCATGAAAGTCATCTCCTCGCGGTATCGCGACTCGGGGAAATCCTTGATCGTATTTCGGAGCGCGAAGATAGCTGCTTTATACTCACCTACCTTGTAGTATAGCTTCGCTGCCTTATAGCTCTTATTCTCAAGCTTATAGCGCAATCTATCCATCAGATTGTTGCACTCTTCGACCCTTGGACTGGTCGGATAACGGTTAATGAAGATCTGCATCTCGGTGAGCGCCTTGCGGGTGAACTCCTGATCCAGATCGGGGTCGGGCGAGCTGAGGTAATAGCTTTTGGCGGTCATGAACTGACACTCCTCGGCCCGCGGTGCCTTTGGGAATGTCTTGACATAATTGCCGAAATGGTAGCTGGCCAACTCAAGGTCGCCCATGTGGAAATGGGTGTAGGCATAGTAGTAGTATACCTCTTCGGCCCTCGAAGTGCCTTTGTAGAAGTTGATCAGCTCCTCGAACAACGGGAAAGCCTTGGCATATTTCTTCTGGTCGAAATAGACCTTGGCCATTTCGAGTTTCTTCTCGAAATCGTTGCTCTTAACGATTTTCTGATACTTGCTGCACGAAGTGGTGAACATCGCCACGGCAAGGAGGGCCACCACGGGCCATGACTTGAACATGGGCGCAAAGGTAGTACGGCCCATGCAGGCGTAGAAACGGTACCTTGCGCCCGATTCTCCGGATGCGATACTGGCAGACTTACGTGGCCATTGGGCTGTTCATTGCGGCCGTTGTCTGGTCAGCCTCTCAATGGGACCTTGATGCATTCGGGCATCTTGGCATTGGCGGTCTGTTGGCCTCCACAGCTGTGGGCCTGCTGACCATGGCCACGCAAGGGTTGGTGCTCCGCTACGTGCTGCACAAGGGTAATGGTACGCGCATCAGTTGGGCCGATACACTGAGCCTACCGTTTGCAATGCACCTGTGGACTTTTATCATCCCGATAAAAGGCGGTTTCATGTACTCGAGTTTTATGGTGAGCCGTAAGTACGAGACCCCTTTCAGCAACGGCTACTCATCGGGTTTGGCCATGTTCATCGGTTCGCTGTTCGTCAATGGCCTTTTCGGGTTGATCCTGTATAACCTCACGCCAACGGAATCAAGGATATTCCCTCTGTTCTTCGCATTGTTCCTGAGCGTTCCGTTGGCTGTGGCCATTGTTTCTCGCATGGTTGTGGATCTGCAGTACACGGGCAGCTCGCAGGTAGTGTCATTCCTGCTTCGGGTGTCGTCAGATCTGGCGGCTTTGACCCGTGCACCCAAGGCACTTACTGTGGTCACGCTGCTCAGCGCCATCAATATGTTGCTGCACTGCCTGTGGTTCTATAACGGTGCCGAAGCCTTGGGTATTGAAGTTAGCGTGGTGAACATAGGCGTGGTAACGTTGGTGCTCCGTGTGCTTTTCCTGATCAGGTTATTGCCTGGTAATCTGGGCATTCAGGAGGTTCTTACCGCGGGGGCTTTTGCTGCGGCTGGAGTTAGCTGGGCCGATGGCATGGCCATGGCTCTGTTGCTCCGCATGGAAGCCGTTCTACTCACCATGGCTATAGGTATTCCTGCCATGATGCTCAACGCGCATCATCTCAACGTCTCGTCAGTGCGTGAGATGTATGATGAGATGATGAAAGCTTGAGGATGTGATTCCCTTTTTTCAGTGATAAATGAACTGGCAATTTGGCGATGAGTAATCGCTGAATCGGCCTTTTCGTCAGAGAAATGCGGCATGTGCCTGACTTTTTTTCTGTTTTGATTCAGTGGATAGCGGTTTGACCAAAGCAGCGCGAAACCGGAACCCAACCCCGACCAAATCATGAACCTGAACAACTTCACCGTACGCAGCCAGGAGGCCGTGCAGCAGGCATCGCAAATTGCTATGGCCAACGGCCAGCAAGGCATTGAGACCGGACACATCCTTAAAGGCATTCTAGAGGTGGATGAGAATGTGACTCCTTTCCTCTTCAAAAAACTCAATATCAACCTGAATACATTGAAACTGGCCCTTGACAGTCAGGTTCAAAGTTACCCCAAAGTGCAGGGCGGGCAGGCATATCTCGCACCCAAAGCCGCAGAAGCACTCACCAAAGCATCGACTTATCTGAAGGAGTTCGGAGATGAGTTTGTCAGCATCGAACATCTGCTGTTAGCGCTCTTGAACATGGGTGATACCACTTCGCGCCTATTAAAAGACAGCGGTGCGAACGATAAGGACCTGAAGGCCGCCATTCATGACTTGCGCAAGGGAGGCAAAGTGACAAGCCAAACGGCCGAAGACACCTATAATGCCCTGAACAAATACGCCATTAACCTGAACGAACAGGCCAGCAACGGCAAACTCGACCCTGTTATTGGGCGCGATGAGGAGATACGCAGGGTGCTACAGATCCTGACTCGCAGAACCAAGAACAACCCTATTCTGATTGGTGAGCCTGGCGTGGGAAAGACCGCTATTGCTGAGGGATTGGCTCATCGCATCATCAGTGGCGATGTGCCGGAGAACCTCAAATCGAAACGCATTTTCTCGCTTGACATGGGCGCACTGATTGCAGGTGCCAAGTACAAAGGAGAGTTTGAAGAACGGTTGAAATCGGTGGTGAAAGAGGTCATCTCGGCCGATGGCGAGATCATTCTTTTCATTGACGAGATACACACTTTGGTGGGCGCTGGGGGTGGCGAAGGCGCCATGGACGCGGCCAACATCCTCAAACCTGCCTTGGCCCGTGGCGAGTTACGCAGCATAGGTGCCACCACCCTCAACGAGTATCAGAAGTATTTCGAGAAGGACAAGGCACTTGAAAGGCGTTTTCAGAAGGTGATGGTCGATGAACCCGATCAGGACGATGCAATCTCCATTCTGCGCGGCCTGAAAGAGAAATATGAGACCCACCACAAGGTGCGGATCAAAGACGAGGCTATCATTGCCGCTGTGGAACTCTCTACCCGCTATATCAACGACAGATTCTTGCCCGATAAGGCCATTGACCTGGTGGACGAGGCCGCATCGAAACTGCGAATGGAGATAAACTCATCGCCTCAGGAGCTGGACGAGTTGGAGCGCAGGATACGCCAATTGGAGATTGAGCGTGAGGCCATCAGAAGGGAAAAGGACGAAGAAAAGTTGACCCAACTCGGTAAACAGCTTTCTGAACTGACTGAGAAGCGCGATGAACTCCGTGCCCGCTGGCAACACGAGAAAGACACGGTCGAGGCAATACAAAAGACCAAAGAACAGATTGAGAATCTGAAGTTTGAGGCTGAACAGGCGGAGCGCTCAGGCGATTATGGCCGTGTGGCCGAGATCCGCTACGGTAAGATGCGCGAGACCGAAGAGCAGCTTCAAGCACACATGCAGCACCTGCAAGAACTCCAGCACGATTCGCCACTCATAAAAGAAGAGGTAGATGCCGAGGATATTGCCGGTGTAGTTAGCCGCTGGACGGGTATTCCCATCACCAAGATGTTGCAGAGCGAACGCGAGAAATTGTTGCACCTTGAGGACGAGCTACATAAGCGTGTTGTGGGGCAGAACGAAGCCATTGAGGCTGTGAGCGATGCCGTGCGCAGAAGCCGCGCTGGCCTTCAAGATGAGAAGCGGCCTATCGGTAGCTTCATCTTCTTGGGCACAACGGGTGTGGGAAAGACTGAGTTGGCCAAGGCGCTGGCCGAGTACTTGTTCGACAACGAGAACGCTATGACGCGCATCGACATGAGCGAGTATCAGGAGCGCCATGCAGTTAGCCGTTTGGTGGGTGCGCCTCCGGGATATGTGGGCTACGATGAGGGCGGTCAGCTTACCGAGGCAGTGCGAAGGAAGCCGTATAGCGTAATTCTTCTCGATGAGATTGAGAAAGCGCACCCCGATGTATTCAACGTCCTGTTGCAAGTGCTTGACGATGGACGCCTTACCGACAACAAGGGTCGTGTGGTGAACTTCAAGAACTCGATCATCATCATGACCTCGAACCTTGGCTCGCACGTGATCCAGGAGAAACTTGAGGACCTGAACGAGCGCAACCGCGACATGATCTTGGACGACACCCGTGCCGAGTTGTACGAACTGCTAAAAAAGACCCTAAGGCCCGAATTCCTGAACCGCATTGACGAGGTGATCATGTTCACCCCGCTGGTCAAGGCCGATGTGGTGCGCATCACCCAACTGCAACTTGACCTGATTGCCAAACAGTTGGAGCGCAACGGCATCAGCCTCAGCTACACACAAGAAGGCGTGGCCCGCTTGGCCGAACTTGGCTTCGACCCACAGTTCGGGGCCCGTCCGCTAAAGCGCGTGCTGCAACGAAACGTGCTCAATGAACTGAGCAAGCAGATCCTCTCAGGCCGTGTGAACAAAGATTCGGCCCTTGTACTGGACAGTTTTGACGGGAAGATTATCTTCAGGAATGTGGAGAAGGCTGGGGTTGAGGCTTGACCTTTACGATGAACCTAATCAAGCGAAGTGAATTCTGTGTAGGAGTTTGGAATTGCCTAGGCTCTCCTTCTGAGGAGGTTTAGACCTCCACTCCCAACAAGAGGATATCGTCAGTCTGTTCGTTTGCGCCCTTCCATTCCAAATGCTTCGAAAGGAGCAGCTGGTACTGTTCTTTCATCGGCACGTTGTGCGTGTCTGATAGCATATTCAAAATACCTCGGGTCTGGAAACGTTTGTCACTTGGCCCACCGAACTGATCGGGGTATCCATCAGAGAACAGGTATAATCTATCGCCTTGGCTGAGGTCCATTTTGTGGGTCTCGTATTCCTTGCTGTCGTCATACTGGTTACTGCCCACAGGGAATCTGGAAGCGCGGATATTGGTGACCATGCCGCCCTTGCGAACAATCAGTAATGGCATTCGGGCACCAGAGTATGATAGCCTGTTACCATCCAGTATGACCACAGCCATGTCCATACCATCGTTGACCCTTCCGCCTAATTCGGTACCATGTTCAAACGCCTTTTTCACTTCGGTGTCAAGGCTCTCCAAAATCCTCTTGGCATCGGTGATCCCCTGCTCAACTACCACGCGGCTAAGCAGCCCTTGCCCCATTACGGTCATCATGGCTGCTGGCACCCCGTGGCCCGTGCAATCAGCTACGGCTATTATGCGGGTGCCGCTATTCGCATCTTCATGGAACCAATAAAAGTCTCCGCTCAGAACATCCTTTGGAAGAAAAAGCAGCATTGAATCTTTGAACCATTCCTTTATCACACTGCCGGTTCCCAGCATCGATTTCTGAAGTCTCTCAGCATAGCGTATGCTCTCACTGATAGCCTCGTTCTTGGCCCCTATCTCAGCCTTTTGCCTGACCAGTTCTTCATTGGCAGCCTTCAGTGCAAGGGTGGCTTTGATCTCCCGAATGCTTATACGTCTGCGGAATTCGATCACAACTGCCATGAATACAGCCACGCATGTGATCAAGAGTCCTCCGTTCTCCAAATAGGCCTCTACTGTGATCTTAGGATTGAATCCTGCAAAGAAGCACGTGGCTAACGCCGATGGTATGAGTACAGCCAATGACGTGCGCAGATCCCACATAAGGAACATGCCTGCACCGATCATAAGGGCGATGTAATTAAGTGCGTGCTGAACTATCTGATCCTCATTCAGGTAGCGGAAAGTAAATGAGTTCTGGAAAGAGATGAGAAAGAATGGAATCGCTGCGAACACTGCGGCACTCAGATGCCAACGTTTGCGGTTAAATATCAATAAGAGACAGATGAGTGAATTGAATATCCGCAGATAGAATATCTCGTGCCAATGGTCAGGAATGTTGATGTAATCAGTGATACCAAACACCGGCACGAAAACCACCGCAACCCAAGCGGCAATATTGTGGAACTTGATGGAGCTCTGTTCTAGCTCATTTCGCCAGAGGTTCTCAGGCACCGTCTCAATAATGGACGGTGCCACCTCCATGCGCCACTTGTGGTTGCTATGAGGCATATATCGGCCAGCTCACTGAAGGCGCCATCTACGAGATAAGCGCTCAAGGGTTATAAAAAAAACGGGCCGACCCATCTGGGCCGACCCGATTAATTTAATGAATCGATAAATCAGTCAACCATCAGTTTCTCGCTCATCATGAGTCGAGTGCCGTCCCATACCTGAGCCAAATACATACCCGAAGCCATGCCTGTGCGGTCTATGACTACGCGGTCTGTGCTGATGTTTCCAAGGTCGCGCACGATGCGGCCAGTGGGGTCGGCTATACGGATGCTCAGATTGCGGCCGTAACGATTACCGAGTTCGATGGTAGTAGTCTGGCTGAACGGATTCGGGAAAGTGCGCATCGTCACCCCGAACTCCTGCTCGTCCACACCTACATGGTAGCTGAAACAGCCATCGACCACCTCGGTCATTGTCTCCTCATAGTATTGGTTGACAACGGCTTTGATGCTCGAGATGCAAACAGCAGTATCTGTGAGTTGGAAGTAGTGCACACGGCAAAGTGGGGTGGGCACCATGTACTTATCAATCAGCGAATCCTGATAGCTGATACCGATTACACGGCCACCGCCTACTTGAGCCTGAGGGGTGATGGGGTACCAAGTAGGATCAATCAGATTCTCAACAGATGTGATCTCAACACCTTCCAAATCGAACTGATAAGCCACCACGAAGTTGTCGGGGTTGCGGATGTATACATCGAAATAATTCTCGTTGAAATTCACAGCACCGATGCTCAGCTCAACAGTATCAAAAATGTTAGTGATACCATAAGGGAAGCTGCAGTGGTCATGGGGTGAACCGGTCGTGTGCGCATCATTGATGAACAAAGAACAGTCCACCAAAAGAGTGGCATCATAAACATCGATTTCCCCGTCAGCATTCAGGTCATTGCACAGTGTGGTTGGTATGTCATCAGCCAAAATGTGAGAGACGTACGCTTGGGCATCCAATCCGTTCTGCGTGTTGTTCTCGTCAAGGTCGCCACGTAGGGCTATGCCACCACATTCACCTAAGCAGTCAAGCTGGGCATTGCCGAACACCTCACCGGTGCAGTCAACAAATAGCGGGCAGTCGGGCACCTGTTCAACAAACAGGACACCATTGTCATCCCTTCCGAGATAAATGCACACTTGCGCCCAGTTGTTGGTGTGACTCAGTTCCAATCGGCCAAGGGCGTCCGGACTCTGATCCCAGTTTGTGCGCACCACCATGGTGTATGTGCCTGTATCAACATCAGTGATGTCTATCCATTGGCAGCTCAGACCGCTCGAGTAGATGTCGCCACAACCGGCAGTGATGCCCATTGTGCTGCATCCATATTGGGCAGTACCGCCACCACTGCACTCAAGGTCCATTACGCAGAATCCGTTCTTGAATCCGATCGGAATCTCGTTGCCTGCCAGATCATATAGCAGGTATTCGGCATAGCCCTTATAGTGAACGTGGTTGTGGCAGTTGACAAAATCGAACTGACCCGGATTGGCGCTGGGAGATCCAATATAATAGTCAAGGTTACCGATATTCTTGATGTGTGTGGTGAAACGGATGATGTCTCGCATGCCATAACCGTTCATGCAGCCCTCAGCCACATAGCAATCGTTACCAGGCACATTCTGTGTGCTGAGGTACATGGATGTCTCAATGGCTGATTGTACAACGATAAGATCAGGGCCATCAGGGCAGTTGGGATCGCCAGGAAATATGCAATCATCGCTGCTCACACTGGCCAAAGGATTGTAGTTACATGCAGTAGGGTCCATGCAGCCTACGATCGGGCCATTGTAAGTTATGCTGAAGTTGATGTTCGGGCCGCAGTCACTTACGATTGAGGCCACTCGGACATAATAAGTGACACCACCCTCGAGCAACGCGGCCGGGATAATGGCCGTTTCGCCACATCCACCTGCATTGTCATCGTAATAGATAGTTGCCGCATTGGTATTGTCCCACACCAAGTTGTTACAATGGTCATAAACCCACAGCTTGGTATTGCAATTGTTGCCTTGCTGGCAGGTGCTTATCTCATAGTTCCCGTTCTGAGCAGGCACGAAAGTGTACCACTGGTTGTTGAAATCGGTAGTGAATGTCCCCTCCCCGATCGGAACCGAGTTGCTGCAGCTTGAACCTGGAGGGCAGTTGAATAGTTGGAAATCCTGAGAAGTGAACTGACCCCCCGTGCCGACTTGAGCCTCATCGAGATAAACCGTGTAGGAACCCTGCCCGAATCCGCAGCAGATTCCATCGCCATATGAATCAATGATTCTGAATTCGACACAGGCATCGGTAGGTATGCACACCGAGTCCATGTAAACAGTTGCCTGGTCGGCAAAAGGCCCTCCGCTCATCAGCACCGCACCCGAGCTGTTGGTCACCTGCCAGGTGGTCTCTTGCGGGTAGTTGTCAGTCAGGATCGATACTTTGAGTTCCGTGGTCCCATTTGGACACTGCGCCTGAACTTGGGCCGATGCCAAGATGCACGTCATTGCAAGCGTAGAGCGTAGATATCTGTTCATGTGTGAGTTGTGCTTTGCAACAAAGAAACGGGTAAATCCGCGAAAGGATGCCTTTATGTTGACACACAGTGTTTTTTTCTCATATTTACCCTGACAATGGCCGCACAGGACAATGTTGTGAACAGGCGATGCTCAGACATCTTGCTGCTCGAGCAGGGTATAGTCCGCTCGGCTGCCCGCGAAGGCGTTGAAATGGAATTGACTGGCCTCTTAGAGAATATTTCTGCCGTGAAACGTCTGGCCAATGGTCAAAGAGTGGGGCTTTTGCTCGTCTTCCCTCAATTGGCCAACGTATCCATGGAGGCACATCGACATAACGACCCTGGGTACGAAGCTATCAAATTGGCAGAGGCAATTGTGATCAGGACTCTTGGCCACCGCCTCTTAGCAGATGTTTATGCCCTGGTGCGAGGCAAAGCACATCCTATCAAGGTTTTAGGAGACGAGGAAAAGGCGCTTGTCTGGTTGAGTAAGCAGATGGCCTTGGTAGGTTGAATTTTCTAATCAAGGGAATTATTGCTTCGGAACGATTTGGATCGGATTTCAAGCTGCGTATCTGACATTGGTTGTCAAGAAGAATTTCTTGACCCTATCCGGATTGGCTTGTAGTGTCATGAGGTGTTGGTTTACGGCAG
>Ga0169931_10011623_pt1 | contig 12356 bp, 7 predicted proteins | sample Kivu_15m_20L_FD_129675 | JGI IMG/M metagenome (GOLD analysis project Ga0169931, IMG submission 129675) | Freshwater microbial communities from Lake Kivu, Western Province, Rwanda to study Microbial Dark Matter (Phase II) - Kivu_15m_20L... | ecosystem: Environmental > Aquatic > Freshwater > Lake ...
CGAAGCAGTGATACAGGAACTGCAGTCTTTATATCAGACGTCTGACAACGCTGGCGTGCATGCGGCTGCCGGCTGGGCGCTGCGTCAGCACGGGAAGACGATGGAAGAACTGGAGATGCTGATTGCTGAGAAGACTGAGTATCAACTGACGGGCTCCCGCGACTGGTATGTTTCAGCCCAGATCGCAGGGCAGCCGGGGCAGGCTGGAGTTGGTGCCGCACCTGGTTTCACGATGGTACGCATCCGCAGTGATGCCTCGTTTCAGCTGGTGGCTGTGGCAGGTGATGGGGCCCGCAAGGACCCGGGTGAGGAGGATCAGTTGGGCTGGACTGCTGAAGACAAAGCTGCGGTTGGGGAATTCTGGCTGTCGGACCGGGAGGTGAGTCTGGGTCAGTTTCGGGCGTTGTGCCCGGAGCGGTTTCAGTTGACGGACGATTTGCCGAAGGAGCCCGGTGAGGAGCCGAAAGATCTGGGTCCGATGAATAATGTGAACTGGTACGAGGCGTTGATTTTCAGCAATCGTCTGAGTGTATCCCACGGCCTTGAGCCGTATTACGAGGTGGATGAGTCTGGTTATGACTGGGAGGCGAGGAGTTTCAAGGACGGTGCGAAGTTTCCTTCAATACCAAATGCGGCGGGGAGTGGTTACCGTTTGCCGACGGAGCGGGAGTGGGAGTATGCGTGTCGGGCATTGAGTGCTGTCGAATACAGTTTTGGCCAATCGGAGAAAACACTGGATCTGTTTGCATGGTGGGATCGCAAAGATTCACCGCAGAAGTGCGGCAGTCTTCGTCCGAGTCGCTGGGGCCTGTATGATATGCACGGTAACGTGTGGGAATGGTGTTGGGGTCGTGACGATGCGACGGAGGCAGAGGGTTCCGATACCCGTCGCGTGTTGCATGGCGGCTCGTTCACCGACAACGAACCGGACCTCCTCTGGCCGGCGGTCGGCTACAGCAACTCGCCCGACTACCGTAACGACGACAGCGGTTTTCGGATCTCCAGGACTAAGTAGCGGTCCGCGATTTTGCGATTTGTCGCTTTGCGGTTTTGCGATTTTACCCTTTTGCGATTCCTGCGATTTTGCGATTTTGCAGACCTGCGGCACGCGCAGCGTGGCGTGCGAATTTGAAGTCGAGGTCCGCGTCAGGCCACACCACGCAGCGACCGCCGATCCCGGCAGATAATCGGCGGCTGGTGCATGGCACCCTGGTCATGCTTATCGCTGGCAATCCGATAGAGGTCCGCGGTGCGGGCCCGGTAGACCTTCAGAAAAGCACCAAACACCGCGGCCACAAGAATCGCACCTCGCGCGTGCGCCTCTCTGGTCGTGTTCAGAGCGAACACATCCGGTTGATGCGGCTTCCATTTTCCGGTCTTCTCATCGATGCCTCCGAGAAAATCAAGCAGAGCTGAACCACGCTCTGATGACTGACCGAACTGCTGCGCCAATTGCCCCAGCGGGTTTTCGCTGGCAAGGTTTCCCCGAGTTCGCACGATTTGATCACGCAGCACTCCCGGGTACGCAAAGTGCTGAAAGAGTGCCAACAGATCTGCAAACGCCTCGTGAAACGCGTGCACATCCGGATTCACGGGTTCGTAGAATCGAGGATGCACGGCATCCAGCAGCGCGTAAGTTGTCTCGTGAGCCACAATGTCATGCGATAAACACGTGAAAACGATGGTGCCTGGGATGCTGCTGGCATCCTTCACACGCACCGGAAAGTAGCGCCTTTTTTGCAGGACTGTAATAGGCATTGCGATCCCTCAGTGCATGCGGATAGATCCGCAGTCGATGCACAAACTGCTCTTCGTAACGCTCACCATCCCGATATCTGTGAGTCGCCCAGAGTGCAACACGTCCGAGGGCCTGCTCGAAATGGGTAATTGTCGACATCGCCACCGCAGATACCATCTGCTGATGAAACTGCGGATTTGACTCGGACGGCGCTAGACCATTCTGAGCCAGCAGGCGCGGATCATTCAGGTCCACAGGCCTGTAGAAGCAGCCACTGGCAGGGTCCGCATCAACGACCTCGATGTAATCTCCCACCGGACCGAGCTTGTGATCCTTATTCCCATGAAACACTGATCTCGATCCCACTGATCTATGATCTATTTTACTGTGCTGAAATGCAGGGAACAAAGGCAAAGATCCGCAGCTTTCTGGACACGGGGTCAGGTATGAGGTCGTTCGCCGGCATGACTGTGCCCTGAATGGAACACGGAATGCCGCCAGCGTATTCACGCAGAACAATCGGGAAAACTATAGATAAACGACATCACCTATGTCCATGCTGACGCGTGGCTTTCTGCGAACGGTGGTTAAAGACAGGAGCAGACATGGCGAGTTTTAATCGTGGTCTTATTCCGGGCGTTTCAGACTGCGGATTTCTTCGAGCAGTAACTTGTACTCCGGATAAAATTCCTGAAGCATGTCAGACTGCTCGTCAAGCCCCCGCAACGTGCTCACCCAATCATCATCCCACTCCCTTTTATACCCAGTGGCCATCAACCGAACGCAGGAGTCAAACGGCAGCACAGGCGATACCGTGCGAACCGATTCGTCAACGGAACTATCTGACTGATTCTCAGCACTTACCTTCACCGCAGCGTCATACTCACCACTTCGAATTCGCGCAAATCCAAGTGTATTTCGCGCCCAGGCGACTTTCTCCCATACTCGACTTCTTTCAGCCCTCTGCAGATTCCTCTCTGCCATCCTTGCAGCCCGCTCGCTTAACGGCTTGTCGAGCCCAAGGTTGCAGACAACGAAAGCCCGGCACAATGCGTCGTCGCTGTCGTCCGGCCTCAGCATCCCATCAGCCAGTAACAGTTCAGCAAGCCCCTTACCGATCTGCCGTTCCTGATCCGTCAAGACTCCATCCTGCCACATCGCGTTCAGCAGCCAGCGAACCTTCTGCTGATCCGCCCCTTCAACGTGGCGGCGAGGAACCACGCTGATCAATGCCTTAACAAAGTTCACCACAAGCTCTGCAGACACAACCCGCAGAAACTCCGGACGGCTGATAAGGTCCATGCCACCGGACCAAAGCACCTGTTGCAGCAGTGTTCGCGGGCCGTGGCGTTGCAGCGCACGCGGATTTTTGAGAATGTCTTCCATGCAGGTTTTCAGAAATCCGTCAGCTTTTGCATCCCGCCCGTCCGCAGGAGACAACGCGCGCATCACGCCCAGTCGCATTTCAATACCTGCCCCGGAGTTGGCTGGTACCCTCGTCAGCAACAACTGGAGCAGCACATAGTGCACACTTCCGAGAAGTGGTCGTTCATCTTCGATGGGCAAGGAAAAATCGCCCAGCCCCTGAGAGTTTTTGTCGAACTGCTCAGCATTTTGGGGACCGCGAAACCGAGTCTTACCAAGCCCTTCAGCACGGTCTTCCGCTGCACTGAGAACTGCTCTGGCAACTTCGCACGCAAACTCGATTTCCCCAATGCCCGCTGGTCTACTTGTCTCGAGCTGACGCCAAACCTCAGCGGCATCCATGCTCTCCTCAAGCAGCTTAACGGCGGAGACGATGGCTTCCGAATCTGCCGGCCTGATGACACCTGCGGGTGTGGTCCGTCGATCTGCCGGTGCGGCCGTTGCAAATGAGAACCGGCTCTCCAGGAACGGTGCGGAGGCTTGAAAATCGCCCGTTGAGATTGACTTGAGGCAGGCATTCAGATTGCCATCCTGCCAGTCCTCAGAATCAGCCTCTGCTGGATCAACCATAGGCGACAATCGCAGCCGCCTGGTCCTGAGTTCCTGTCCATCAAGGGTTGTAACAGTGAGAACATCCCGATTCGGGCTAGCCAGCGACACGGTGCTGTACCGGGCTCCAGGAGTTTCGCCTGGAGATACGGCGACCATTCGCAGCTTCACTGGCAAGGCTGATGACCTGCCTCCACTCTTAGGGGAAACGATATCCAGACACCAGAGTCCGACAGCACTTCCAGACAGCCCAAACAGCCAGTTCCTCTTCGCATCGTAGGACAAGGTACGACGGGCAGCATCCACAAGCAGATCACCATGTGGACTGGCTCCGGTATATTGTCCGTCAAGGAAACTGGTCAGGCTCAATAATTCAGCATCGCTGTACTGCTCATACGAAACCACCAGCCACCGGGCCTCTTTACTGTCGTCCGTCAGTGGGCTGATGTTCCGAATGTTTGTGGGGAATCGCAACGAGCGACATGCAGTCAGTTTTTTTGCACTTTGGTTCGCCGACGACGCGGCAGTCGATTCGACATTGAACAAATCGACGAAATCCGCATCGCTGCCAAGGGCAAGGTATGATTGACCGCGACACCTGAAGTACGTGGCTGACGTCACACTCTGAATGCTTTCGGGAACGCTCGGCTGGAGTGACGTCCGTTGCAGTTGCAGGGGTGATTGTGTCTGTTTCCGGCTGGGTTTCATACCGTCTGCGCGGTCTGTCGCATTGGTACAGGTCCAGTTTATTAATTGAAGTCCATCGTCTTGAACAACTTCCTGAAACAGAAATCTCCCATCATCGCTCCAGATCACCTGTCTTGTTTTGCCACTTTCCACGTTTAATGGATCTGTCTGGGATGCCCAGTCTCGCGCCTGCAGGTCGTAGACCTGCAGCGAACCGCGGATTGTAAGGGCCAGCAGGTTGGATTCGGGTGAGAACACACACGGGCCATCGAAGTATCCGAGCACCCGTTCTTCGCCATTCCTGAAACAACAAACCAGCGCATCCTCCGTGCGGACCATCATGTCGCCATGTTTATTGACAGCCACGATCTCTGAATCCCAGGAAACCTGAAGACTTCGCAGAACGTTTCCGCTGTCATCCGTTTGTATGGCGTTGAGAGACGCTTCGGACTCTGCGAGTCCAGCAAAAATCTTTCCTGTTTGATCGATCTCACGCGGGTAGAAGGGAAGGGTAGTGTGACTGGAGCTTTTCGTGATTTCCGCCTGCGGCAGGTGCAGGAGTTGCCACTCTGAGCCGGATGCAGGATGTACAGCCACGATCAGAGCAGACGCGTCACCCGTACCCGCCCACCTCAAGGCCGCGGCCTGAGCTGGCAGGCGGATGGGCACTGCAGCGAACCTGTCTCGATGCACGTCGTACAGCCGAAGAGTACTATCACGGCAGGCGAGGGCGAGTATCTGACGATTCGGGGACAATGCGGCCCTTGTGAACTCAACACCAGTTGTGTAGGGCGTCCCCAAAAGGTTAGAGACTTCGGGTTCAACCTCGTCTGCCTCGCCAGCTTGCCTCGACCAATCTGTGAACGACTCTCCATGAATTGACTGGTCCGTCACGATCACGATATCGACATCAACAGCGTTCTCTGAGGGAGATCGTCGTGTTTCATAGGCATCGATGATGGCGCTGTCTGTCATCAGGGAGGTGGAGCTTGCAAGTGTTCTCACAGACACGCCATCGGACTCTGAGCAAACAGCCAGTTGCAGTGGACTTGCCGGCCGGCTCATCGAAGCCGACTCCGGCTGTCCCATTAGTCCTTTCAGCCGCCAGTTTGCTGACCGCAGCGCAGGATCCGATAGTACGCTTGTTTCAGGTTCATCGAACGCGCTGGGAACCAAGATGCGACTTGAAGTCTGTTCTGACGTTCCTTCTCGGAGAAGTATCAGCGTTTCAGAGTCCGTCTCCCTCGCGGGTTGAACGAAGCGAATGAACTTTGTTTCCGGACCATCAAATTCATGTCCTCGCAGATCCTTGGGAGCCTGGCTCTGAAGCCAGTGGACGAAATCCTTTGTTGTCAAAACAAACAGTGTTCCGGAAACGTTGTTTACGGCCGGCTGCTCCTCGGGTTGCGCATCAGACAACGGCTCCGAAGTTTGTGCTTCCAGTATTGATTCTTTTTCCGGTTTTGGGTTCTTTTGCTGAGGTGGCTCCTGAGGCGGTGAGGCTATTGTCGGTCGCTGCTCTGGCTGCAGTTCGAGGACCACAAATTGCCTGTCGGGGCTGATATGTATCGCGTTCAGAGCATGGCTGTTGCCATCGGCGTCGGCAGGGTTCGGATCGCTGGACGCATTTTCCGGCTCCGTACGGCGAATGAGCTTGACCGGTTGGACGGGCTTGAGGGTAAGGACTGTATTTGGCTTGCCGGTCGCGAAGTGAACTGTCGCCTGCTCCCTGGGGCCACTGCCGCCCCCGGCGTTCGCATCCCTGATTGCGAGCAGGCAATACGAATCGTCAGTTGTCCTGAAGATTTCAATTCGTGCAGTGGATGCCGGAAAGTCGTGGATTTGAAGAGTTTCCGGCTGCGCCTGTGAATCCGTATAAACTTCAATAAAGTACCCTTCTGACTTACCTCTCTTCAGCAGCGCAAAACCGGACTCTGCGAGCTGACTGCCGAATCGCACCGGGACTTTGTTTTTGAGGTCCAAATGTGATTCAAAGTTGCGCTGACCACTGACTGTCCCGTCAGGTCCGACGGCGAGATAGTTGCAGGTCCTGGGGCCATCAGTTGAAGAACCAGCGTTTTCCAGCAGATAGGCCACGTGACCATCGGGGCGGGGCCACAGATTAATCGTCGTCGACCTCCGAACCTCACCGGCGATCTTTTTGATGATCGGCAACTGACTGAGTGTCATGCTGGTGTTGGCATGCACCAGCAACCGAGTTTGCTCGCCGTCGGGATCCTGCTTCCAGTCTTCGCTTTTTCGGTAGTACTCCGTCATTTTTCCGTAGGTGCTGGCGAGTTCACCGAATTCCTTCGTGACATCAAATGAGTGGCCTGCGTTGAGAGTTCCCGCTGCCAGATCAGCGAGTAACTGCCGTGTTTCCTTTCTGCGAAAGCTCTGATTGAGCGCTGCGGTGGCCTGGGCCTCATTGCCTTTGATTCGGAGATATACAGTCAGCAGTATGACCACGGCGACGACTGCAACCGGAAACCAGCGAAGGACAAACTGCTTGAACTGACTACGAAAAATGAAGGTTCTGGCGTCCGGCGAAAAGCAGTCCGGATTCACTTTCTGCAGATTCAGGCAGTTTGCGATTTCCTGCGGAGTGAGTCCCAGCTCAGACCAGCGGCGTCCACCACGGACCCAGGCGACAGTATCACGTTCGCGTTCGCTGATCAGGGTTGTTCGCTCCTTCTCATCCCGCGCCCATGCTCCCACCGCCTGCCAGTTCCGGATCACACTTTCATGCGACAGGTCAATTGCCTGTCCACTGTCGATGTCCTTGTCCGCATCAATCGGCGGGTAGAGAAAATTCATCCCGGAAGCACTGAAGTCAGCCAGCACTTTGTGAAGTGCCTGATTCGGGCTGGTCCTCAGTTGTTGGGGTGCAGTCTCGATGATTTTTTGCCATGTGGGAGGGGGTGTGCGGCGAATCAACTGTCCGGCGTCGCCGACGTCACTGACCTGTCGGAAGATATGCTCCACCGCTGCCAGTTCGGCCGCGGATCGACTTGCGTCCCTGCACCAGGATTCGGCCTGCTTTCCAATGGCACCGGACAGGCGACCAGCTTTCAGGAAATGCTCTCGAGTGAGTTTTTTGCCGCTGACAGCCGAGCTTCGACCCGCTGTGGTGTCCAGTTGTGGACGCGCATTTCCGCCCCCAGCGTCTTGCTCAGGCATGAGCCACATCTGCATCAGCAGGTTTTGCATCAGCGGAAGCTGATCCGGGTCGTTTCCCATTTCATTGAGAATTTCATTCACAACCTCTGATTCCACATCGCAGGAATGCATGCGAGCTGGACCAAGGATAGCCTCCCGAGTCTGCTCTCGCGTCAGTCGTGGGGTGAGATACTGGCTGACGCTGATTTTTTCCGGCAGTCCAGCGAACTGGGTGCACTCGCCGAGGAAATCCGTGCGCATCGTGATGATCACGTAGGCGCTGATGCCTGTCCGCTCAACCGTGTTCAGCAGCAGCCTGACAAAGGTGCGTGCTTCGTCGAACTGCGCGGATTTCCGGGCGGCCTCGGTCTGCGCAATCGACACGTCATTAACTGACGTGCTGGATCCACTGAACCGAAACAACTCCTCAAACTGATCGACCAGAATCAACAGACAACGCTTTTGAGCAAAGTTGTTGATGGCAAGGAATTCTCCGAGGCGTTTCGGACCAGGCAGCAGATCCGCGATTAGCCGATCCACTGCCACCAGGTCCGGTTTCGGAGTTTGGGCAGACGCGGTTTCGCTCTCGTCACCATTGGCGTTGAAAATTCCACAGGTCAAAAGCGCTGTGGCAAGATTTCGCATTGGCTGACCACCCGGTCGGAGCACTGCGAACCTCCACTCGTCCTGTTCTCCGGTGAGAAAACCCTCGCGCAGTGCAGGTAGAACACCAGCTCGGATGAGCGAACTTTTGCCGCAACCTGACGGTCCGGTGATCGCGATAAACCGATTCTTGCGCATGCGGTTCAGGATCTCCGCGACATGGCTGTCGCGCCCGAAGAACAGGTCGGTCTCGTGCTCCTCAAAGGGGCGCAGGCCTGGATACGGACAGTGAATCTCTTCGTGGTCAGACCCGAAACTCATAGGATCCTCAACAATCTTTTCGGCCAGATCCAGAGCCCTCATTCCACTCACGACTTCGGTCAGGCCGGCTTGATGCCAATCTGATCCAGCAAATTACCGAATTTCTCTGCGACAAATCCGTCCTGAAAATCGAGGATTCGGAGGTGTTCATTCCACCACGATACGTCCGGCAATTGGCGTGAAAGTTTCTGACGGGCGTCCCCTGGTATGCGAAGCAGAGACTGTCGGTCTTCAACATCCTTGCCCGGCGGTGGTGCGGCAATTACGCAAACGGGTTTGGGGGGATCATTGTCCCATGTGAACTGGGACATCCTTGCCAGCCTTCCGCTGACCCATTTTCGATTTCTGATGTCACCGAACACCACAAAACAAGCAAGGGCCGAGCGCACATTCTGTTTGAATTCCTGCAGGAAGTCAGCGTCATCTTCTGTTTTTTTAAGTCGCTTCCAACAAACACCACTGCCACTGAGAAAATCAAACATGTCCTGGATTACTTCATAGTCCGGAGCCTCTTCATCAGACGGGTAATCAAAGTACACGTAAGGCGCGACCTGCTTTGAATTCGCCGTGATACAGTCGAGAATCTGTTGATGAAAATCGTCCCAGCTATTCATCGCGCGACTGAACAGCAGGTGTTCGTACTGCTGAGCCAGAGCATCCGTCGAGTAAACGCTTCTGATGAATTTGTCGAATGATTCCCTTGATATCTCCGGATCCCTGCAGAGAAGCAGTGTCTTTCCGGCTTCATCTGCCAGTTGTGCCTGGAGCAACGCACAAGTCGATTGCTGCGATCTCCACTGAAGCAGATTCCCAGGGTTTGCATTGACAGGAAGTGCGACAAGGTCGCAAACTGCAAGTTCCTGCCGAAAACTCTCAGCGAATCTCGCCGTTTCTGCTTCACTGATAACCGCAGTGGGCGAGTCGACAGTGGCTCTCGACAACTGGACCTGAACACCCTCAGTTTCGAGAAATGATTTCAGTCGTTCCTGCTCGCCACGCAATTTGCTGTGGACTGCCGGAAGGAGCACCGTTGTTGCTCCCTGCGGCACAACCGGCGGGGGCGACGAGACTGCAGGGCCCGGGGGCGACGGTTGGGGTGCTTGAATTGAATTTTTTTGGCGTTTCGGGATCAAGGTCACGGCAACCTGAGTCACCAGTTTCCGAAATGCGTCTGAGGCAGGTTCATACAGCATGGGCGGTTTCGACAGATCAGTCAGACTCCCCTGCCATGCCTCGAATCGATAAACTTTCCTGAGGACCTCGGGAAGTCTTGCTGGTTCGAGTTCGTAAGTTTGGACGACAATGATATTACTGTGGTTTGGGAGGCCCCTGTGCCTGACAAAGTAATCCAGTTCATCGGGACACCAGGTCGAGTTCAGAAAACCATTCGATAATACAGCGAGATAGTAATCCGAGTTCGACAGCTCACGTTCGAGTGCCTCTGTCAATTCGCCACTTAAGCCTTTTTCATCCATCCAAACTGTCACATCCGTGTCAGTTCCCATCAGGAAGCGAAGTTTCTCCTCCAGGGCATTTCGGAAACAGGTCACCCATCCCTGATTCTGAAAAACCATTTCTTTGTTGTCGTGATGACTGTAACTGATGAAAACGCGGCATAGAGGGTCTCCGGTGCCCATAAACATGCGTCCTCTGCGTACCAAAAGGTCTGGAATTCGGTTCAATGCCAAATAGGGTGCGCGGCCTGGGGAAAATGAATATGGAGTGTTTACAGAAAGGAGTGTGACCGGACTTGCGGTGTGAGCCCAGCGAAAACTGGTAGTGTGGAAAATTGGCGTTCATGCAATTCTCTGCGGGTGCAACGAACCGTATGACGCAAGGCATCAAGGCGGATGATAAGCATGACAAGTGGAGATGAATTGGGCAAGTCAGATGTGTTTGTGAAATTGGCCGTGACGCTGTCTCCCGTGGTCGAGGAAGCCGTGCGGCAGGGTATCACAATCAAAGAGTTCGAACGTGGACTGTTGGTAGGATTGCTTTGTGCTGGCAGACAGGTGATCAACCAGTTCCTGATTGCTCAGGGGGTTGGCGACGCTGGCGAGACGACCGCTCATCCCGCCGACAGCGACAATGACCAATCGACCGAGCCTTGAAAGATCCACCGAAGCCCGGAACTGGCTGCAAGAATGCTGCGAACAGTCTTTGGCGAACATGAGTTTTCCGCCTACATGTATCGCGAAGGAGAAGATCGCCGCAGTCCGATCGTCGTGCGAAGGCCCGTACCACAGCACTAGCATTTGATGGCAAAGCTTCCCGGGCAGATACAGGATCCGGGTGACGAGATTGTTCGCGGTTCCATCCTTGCGTTGTCGTGGGCTGCGCGGGAAGTCCAGCAGCGTCGCAAGGCGAATCAGTCGCTGGTACGTCTGATGGATGGTCAGCACAGTCTGTGGTCGGATGCGGATGCGTGTCTGAAGCACTGCAGCGCGGGCGATGTCATCGATATTCTGGACATCATGCATGTTGCGGGGTACGTCGGGAAAGCAGCGAAGTTCCTGGTTCGGGGTGAGACGGCCCAGGAGGAGTTCGTTCAAGATCGCATGCTGTGGATTCTGAGGGGCGACGTACACGGTGTTGTTCGCGGCCTGCGTCGCATGGCGCCTGTCGCCATCTTGTCAAAGACCGCCTCGAACGAACCGGCATGCGCTGGTCCGCCAGCGGTGCTCAGGCGATGCTCAGTCTCAGATGTCTGAAAGCTTCCAGCGCCTGGGATGAATTCCAGCAGCAGTTCCTCAACCCGATTCCCCTCGAGGCGTGACCGCCGCAAGTGCGGTCACACTCGATTCTAAACCAGGGAGGCGATCATAAACCAACGGCGGAGGCGGTGGAGCTGGCAACGACTTGGCCGCTGTCCCGTGAAGCACTGGCGGCTCCGGCGATCGCGGCTGCCTGCCGGTGGACAGCACAGAAAATACCAAATTAATCAGCTGCAGCCGTGTCTGCAGTCCCGTCAACTCGCCCCAGAATTTACGCCGCAGATCTTCCGGGTTGAGTCGCCCGGCGAGCGTTCGTTCGTGCCATCGGGCTGTGAGCGGTCGCAGAATCTGATTCAGCAGCAGATCGGCAACCTCCATCGCCACCGACGCCTGCGGACCTGCCCGGCGACACGCCTCACGCACAATTTGAAATAACTGCACGAGGCTCTCCAGAGCGGTTGCCTCGTCGCCATCCAGATAATGCAGTCGCTGAGTGGTAATTCGAGTCCGCAACTCGACGTGAATCTCCCACGCACACTGCTGATCGTTTTCTGAAGGCTGCCAGGGCGTCGGAAGGGACTGGAAGATATGGTGCAAGGATTCCAGCAACTTCAGAAGCAACCGTTCTGTGTTTGGATGCCTGAAGTTGGCAACCGCATCCAAAAGCTGTTGACGCATGTCGTGTCACTCGCAGGAGTCACCTTTAGAACGCGTCAGGACCACTGCCGTGGGTTGAATGGCAGACATAGAAAATCCAGGGTCATGTTATCGTGCAACGCCGCCGGGGGCTTCCGCCCAACCGCTCCCCGCCTCGCCCGCCCATGTTTGCACTCGTCCTGCTGCAGTGTTCCAGAGACCTTTACAGAGCAGGCTCTGAGTGCCGGCTGATCCCACCCCGCGGGCTGGTTTGCCTGCCCGCCTCCGCTTCTGTAGCCTGTAGCGCGCAGAATGGGCGTTTTGTACCTGCCGGGGGTTGTACACCATGTCGGATGCTGCTGCACAATACGATGTTTTTCTCAGTTACAGTTCAGCCGATAACGTGGCTGTGGAACGCCTGGCGAAAGAACTGCAGGCCCGCGGCTGTCGCTGCTTTCTGGATCGCTGGTATCTGCAGGTTGGGCGTGACTGGGTGGCGGCTCTGGAAAGGGCGTTGTCCGGCA
>Ga0169931_10011624_pt1 | contig 12355 bp, 22 predicted proteins | sample Kivu_15m_20L_FD_129675 | JGI IMG/M metagenome (GOLD analysis project Ga0169931, IMG submission 129675) | Freshwater microbial communities from Lake Kivu, Western Province, Rwanda to study Microbial Dark Matter (Phase II) - Kivu_15m_20L... | ecosystem: Environmental > Aquatic > Freshwater > Lake...
CTAATCCAAATACATTTTGATAGGTAGTATTGCTTAATGGATTTTGCCAAACACTTTCAAATAAGGACTTATCTACATCACCTTCGGTTATTTGTATTACATAATTCATACAAATGCCTTTCAACACTAACTTGCCTTTAAAACAATTTATTGTAGGATCTTCTGATTTATTGCAAGAAATATTTAAAAGAATAATAAAAGCGAATAGGTACTTTACCATAAATGTTGATCCGTTTGCCATAATTTTTATATTTTTTTATTCCTCAGTATCTGACTCTTCTTCTTCGTCTATTTCCCCATCGTAACGGTATATAACCTCATCTCTGTATGATGTAATGTCTTCTTGATGTTCTACACCATCACAATCGTCCCAAGGACAATCTTCAACTATTTGTAACGCTTCTTCTTCGGTTTCAGCCTCAACGTGAAGGGTCCAAGCCTCTTCTACATATCGTTCTGCGATAATGATAAATTTCTTCTTTGCCATAATTTTTTTTAACTTTAATAATTTATTTTGATATTGTCAAACAAATACAGAAGGAATATCCTCCCATGATGTTGTATATTTTTGTGAAATGAAATCCTGTTTCATCTCCCACTTCTTTTCCACATTTACTGGCGGTTGAATCAATTGTATCGGTTGGGTGAATAACGATGTTTGTTGAATTGATTCGGGCATCAAGTTGTTGAATATAATCCCACATTTCTTGTATTTCCTTGTCGTTCTGAACATGTTCTTGAGTTGAGGATATACTTGAGACCAAATCTCTTCAACGTCTCTTGTTTGGGTTTGAAAACTGATTTGCTTGAAGGTATGGTGTTCGTCTCCTTTGTGTCTGTTTCCCGTCAAAAATATGGTTGCCTTATTGGGAGATATTCCATTATCTCTCAACTTCTTCGCCCCGCTTGTAATATAGGAATACATCGCCTCGGCAACTTGGTCGAACGAATCAATGTCTTGACCAAATGACCTTGTGGATGCAATGTTTCTTTTTAACTTTGAAATCTTCTGAATTGGGAAACAATACATTCCTGTTAATTCCATCTTGGTCTTCAATCCATTCACGTTCATTAACTTCTTGACAACCATGTCTGATTGCATAATGAACTGTCCAACACTATCAACACCAATTGCTCTTAACTTCTTTGACCACTTTCTTCCTATCCCCCAAACATCAGAAGCGGATATGGTGTATAATGTATTTCTGAAATTTGGTAGGGACCAATAAGAGCATATCCCATTATATTGTGGATGTCTCTTTGCAATGTGTGAGGTGAGTTTTGCCAGGGTTTTGTTTGGCCCAATACCAATTGATACAGGAATCCCCGTCAACCTCTTCACTTCATTTCTAATGAAATGGAGTCTGTCCTCCAACTCTTCATCAGGAATGTTGGAGAAGTCCACGAAAGCTTCGTCTATGGAATATACCTCCACTTCTGTCGCATACTTCTTAATGGTGGTCATGACTCTATCTGACATGTCACCATAAAGATTGTAGTTGGAGGAGTATACACAGAATCTGTGCTCTTCCATGAAGTCTCTCTTCTGAAAGAAAGGTTCACCCATCTTTATCCCCAAATCCTTTGCTTCTTGGGAACGAGCAATAACACAACCATCGTTGTTGGAAAGCACAACTGTTGGTCTCCCGATTGAAACAGGATTGAATACCCTTTCACAGGAAACATAGAAATTGTTGCAATCAACTATACCGATTTTTTTGTTCATTTTTTTCCTAAGAAAAATAAAACGATAAACCCGATAATCAAATATCCCAAAAAGTTTGGAATATTGGTATATCCCCAGTAAATAATGAACCCAACGATTAATACATTTAGAAGTCTTAACATGATTTATAGTTTGTTTAATATCCAAGAAACTTTTCCCCATACATTTGATTGATCTTCGAATTTCCGTATCTTAAAACAAGATGTGTCAGAAAGAACAACCAAATCATCCTCCACAGGATCCACTGATTTGTCGATGACAAGAATGTTTCCATTCTTAACACCCAATGTATCAGGACCCTTGTACCTAAAATAAAATGTGGTCAAAGGGTTGATTGCGATTAGTTCGTTTAGATCCAATCGTTTATCAACATATGATTCAGCTGGTGACGCAAATCCCGTAGTTCGAGACTTAATAAACAACATATCTTTTTGTATGGTGGACATGAACCAAATATAAGAAAAAATATTAGATAAAAAAACATTGATTAAATAAGATTTGTAACCTCATATCATGTTTTTATTCATCGTGTAATTTGTATGACCAATGTCCCCATTCCTAAGTCTATGTCTCTTGTCTAATCTGTCGAGATGAATTGGTTTTTTTATTTCCAAATAATCTAACAACTTACTTATGTCATTTTTATTCTCGAATATCCCATCGTAAGTTGTTCTTATACAATTTACATTAAGATTACTTATTGATTCGTAGATAGGTGAAATGTGGTTTAAAACATCATCAATTTTACTTTCATTCTCCAATATCCAAGTATAATCAACTTTGTAGGTATGATGCCAATTAAAGTCTTTTTTATTACCAAGTTCAAAACCTCGTGCAGTACTAATTGCAACATCCAAACGATTTTCTCTTATATGACAAATTACTTTATCGAATGACTTGCAAAATTCTTCAGTATCGATTTCATATTGAGATAAGTAATTAGGGAATGTTTTGACTACAATATTGTCATCATTCATTACCCCTCGTAAAATTTCTTCGTCTTTGAGATACGGTTCGTGATATACGTAAAATCTTTTTTCTTGGGAAATCCAATCCAACAGTGATTTACCTCCACTTCTCCCATGTGTAAAAATCAAAACTCTCATCAACAATAAAAATAATTATTCTTCGATATTATATCTTTGAATAGCGTACTTCAGATTTGCAATTCCCGACTTATCAGGATTTGTAATCGAAATATATTTTAATACATCAGGGTCACTTAATTTCTTAATAAAACTTTTGTTTTTAGTTTGATATATGGGGACATCAGGTCGTTTCTTATCTTTGATTCTAACAACCTCCAATTGGTCAATCATCTTTTTGTATAACCAATAGGGGATTTTGATATAGTTAAACCCTTCCATTTCTTCATCTTTACCTAAAACTTCTATTTGTGATTTTGGTAAATTAAATTTTTGGATATTCAAACTGTATTCTTTTGCATTATCCATGTAAATTCTATTCTCACGAACCATCTCTTTAATGTTCATTACCTCGATCTTGTTCTCATCTTCACCAGTAATCATATAAGCCCCAGTGATTGACTTGTCCTCAGGATTGTATACGGTCTTATAAAAATCATATACAGGTTCGATTTCAGGTTTCAAAACCACTCCCATAACTTCTTTGATTCTATTGATGTCTTCCTGTAAATTCATGTTATTTTTTCTTCTTAACGCAATTTGGGTATTTCTTACCGAACATGGTTTTCATCCCTTTCTGAGTATAACCTTTCCAGCATCTTTCAGTAATTTCACCTTCGAATAAATCTTCAATATCTTCCTCACAATTACGGGTAAATGCCGTACGTATCATAAGTGAAATTTCAAAGTAACTACTGATAAGCGTCCAAATCTCATCTATTATATTTTTCGCTAAGTCACGGTCCGTGATATGATTATCAGTGACTTTGAACACCACTGAAACCCAATATCTTGGATATTGAACATTTTTAGTATTACCCTCAACTACAACTTTACAAATATCTTCAGGGTATTTGGAGACGATACTTCGATTAATTAGTTTCTGCATCAAACGAGTATAATCTGGATTTCTCTCTTCTCGTAAAATTTTTCGGATTAAATCTCTCATTGTATATAAATACAACTAAGTTAAAGAATCAAAATAATTTACGATAGAAGTTCAACTTTTTTCTCTCCCAATCAGTCAACCCTTTTCTTGTCCAAAGTTCCTTGTCAATCAAACTATCATACTTGTTGTAAAGATAATTTCTTAAGAATAAAAAATCCCATCGATCTAAAACAAATCTTTTTACGTTTGTTTTATTCGGAAGTCTGAATGACCATGCTAATAATGAACTCGTACGTAAACGATTGGTGATACTGAAGAATGCAAAACTTACAGCAGAATTCGATCCATCATATTTAGCCGAGAATAAAACGACTTTGAAATTTATTCTGTGTAATTTCCAAGAAACTTTCTCTAAAAATTCATTAACTTTCATATGATACAATTTACTAACAAAAAATAAGAATAATTATTGAAATAATAAAGTATTGAATTTCATTCATGCACCCAACATTTCTTACCTCGGTGTTTACTGAAAACTTTTATTTGTGTATATTAGAAATAAAAAATGTCATATCTAAATACTCCTATCCCGATTGTTGAAGCTTATATCCGTGGGAACTTCTTGAGAAATCAAGAAGATTCTTTCGATAAAAAATTCCCATGTTATATATTTGGAATGTCCTCAATTCCCGCCCAAGCTCCTTTATTCCATTTCATTATGGAGGATGGAGGAGTTTGGTGGAGAATGCCAATACACGCATTTTGTTGGAAAGAAGATGCTCCTCAACAAGAATTAGATGAACTTGTTTTATGGGACTCTTTTACTTATCACGTAGGTGTCACAGCGTTTCCAATCCTCAAAAACAAAACCTGTAAATTTACATCAAGAAGAAGGGTTCAATATTCAGGCCGTTATTTATTCACATTAGATTGGGGGAGTTCAACTGATATGTCAGATACTGATTTCGGATTGAGTGAATTCCCATCCCAACATAAATGTGGGCATTTTATACAAATGGATAATGGTAACTTCGCAATACAACCTAATAATCGTTTGATAATACATGACCCATCTTTCACAGTGAAACAAGATATTGTCATACACAGAAAATATAATACAACTCTTTGGACAGCAGAAAGAAATGGAAGGTGGGTAACCCCTGATACGGATGTATTTAATTACGACCACACCGACTTGGAATCTGGTGAATCCAACAAAGATAGGTCTGAAGAATACGACAGGTTAGACTTAAAATATGTAAATGAAAATAATCTTTGATCATAGTCATGGACATATTATAAACAATAGAGTCTTCTGTGAAGCCTTCGTTTTACCCGAAGGTGAATCAGAGGATTTTTTATTGGAAAATGGCTGGCTCCCATCGGTTCAACCCCCAATTTATTGGTATCAATCTCAGAGTATCAGAATCAACTCAGATAAAGTTTCATTGAAAAGAAAACAAAGGAATACGTTTTCAAATGTAAAGTGTGAAGTCTTTGACTATAATCGACAGAAGGAGGTTGATTCCTTTTTCTTTAATTTTTTTGACACAAAAGACCTTGAATTGGAAGAATTTTACAATAAAAATTCAAGTTTCTTTAATTTGAAAGTTTTATCAGTAAGTTTGAAAGGTGAAATCATTGCCTATACTAGGTTTGTTCAATACGAAAATTCATTATTAGGAGTTGAGAGTTCCTATAAACCAAATTTACCGAAACATTCGTTAGGGATAAATTCAATATTACTACTTTCTCAATACGGGAAGTCTCAAAATATAAAATACACCTATATCTACGAAGGATATAAAGATTTGTTCCCACACAAACTTTCTATAACAGGATCTGAATATTGGGAAGGAGAAAAATGGATTTCTACGAATATTTAGAATTATGAAAGGAGCAAACTATAAGTCGATAGATACAACTATACAAAAACTTTCTAAATTCAAAAAAGTTTTGTTTTTGACTTGTTCAAACAGATACAAAGTCATAGAAAAAACACAAACACCAAAATCTACAATTTTAGCAGAAGTGATTGCAGAAAATTTGGATAATGTTACAATTATAAATATCCCCGACTTAATAATTCATCCTTGTGAGGGAAATGTTTCTCGTGAAGATGGAAACAAATGTGGAATCAAAGCTGCTTTATTAAAAGATGAAGAAAAAAACCCTTCGGGGTTTCATAGATGTTGGGCATCAATACATAATGAGGATGATGAACTTTGGAAAGTATCTAAAGAATTGTTTGAATCAGACTGCGTTGTATTTTTCGCTTCAGTAAGATGGGGACAAGCCAATATGTTTTACCAAAAATTAATTGAAAGATTGAATTGGATAAACAATCGATACATCCCATTGGGGGAAAGTAATATAATAAAAGACATAACTTCAGGTTTTGTTATTGTAGGTCAACATGAAAATGCAGACAATATTTGTAAACTACAATATGAAGTTCATGATTATTATGGTTTCAAAGCAGATAAAGACCTATATTGGTATTGGATGGCTGAAGACATAACTTTGGACGAAGAGACTTTACGCGGTTATCTCGAAAGTTATCCTGAATTTTACAAAGATTTCAAAATAAAAAAAGTTGAGTAGTATTATATTTCACCAATCAAAACCATAGGAGTCATCCCTAATGCCGCAGCAGTTGAAAGTCTTGTATTACCTGCAACCAAGTAATATCTATCACCAAACTTAAGTATCATTGGCCTATCATAAACTCCACCCATGAGAGCTTTCGATAATTTAGTTGGATTGGCTTTGTTGAATTCTTTAGCAATTTGCCTTACCTTGTCCATTTCACCCACCTTGATTTTGTTGGAATGTGTGTTCTCCAATTTACTCCACACTTCATAAGGAATTTCAATTTCAGTGCCGTTTCTGAATGCTCTTACAATATCTTTAACTGATGTATCAACCCCATAATTCCTTGATAAATCCTCCACTGTTCTTTCGATTTCTTCGATTTCGTCTTCAATGAAATCCTTTTTCTTTTTTTCTTCACCTTCGTAAATTCTATTTTTGAAGTCGGGATTTTGTTTGTCAAACTTTTTGATAAAAATACCTGAAAGAATATTACTCATATTCTCTTCAGGTCCACCAATGTCTTGTATTTTTTGTTTGTCATCCAATCCCATCTTTTGGTATTGATATTCATGAACCCACTCATGGGAAATAGTTCTTAGAATGTCAATCAACATTCTACCTTTAGCCAAAATATAAATTTTACTACCTGGCTTTCTTACGCCAGTAGTGCCTGTGGTGGATTGGTCATTAGTAAGATTAACCTCTACATCTGAAAACAGTGGGAGTTGGCTTTGTAGAAATTTAATAAATGAAGAAATAACCTCTAGTTGTTCCTGATTAACTTCTGACTTTGGACTTTTGATACAAACTTTCATCAGGTATAAATATTAAGAAAAATGTTTATTTCTTATAATCTGATTTATTAATAGCTTTGATACAATCTTTGATTGCTTTAAACTCTCCATATGTAAAATGAAGTTGTCTTATTCCATCATGTGCAGAAATATAGACATCGTATCCTTCACGGTTAGACCATTCAGTCACTTCCATGAAATCACCTTTATCTTTCCTATCCGACCCCATGGACATGACACAATAGTCTTTTAGTTCCACAAATGTGGACTTCCTATTTTCTACTTTGATTAGTTTTTTCATTTTAAGTTTTCGTATGATTTGGGAGAGGGTAATCCGCTATACTCACAATAAAGTTCATCACGTTTCTTTTGTAAATCGTCTTTTACTTTTTCAGGGAAATAAATCCCATCAGACTCCATGTCTGCCATAGTTCTGTCGATTGTCTTTATCAAAGTCTTTTTGTCAGTTTTAGAGAGTGAAACATCTTCGAATAAAGTTTCCAATAAGTAATAGATTCCATCACGCCCGAATCTTTTTGCATCAGGATTGTATTTGTACTCCTCTTTACCCATCTTTGAGAATTCTCTGATGGATGTAACAATGAATACCACAAAGGCAATCATCACAACTATAGATAAAATTACTATTTCAATATTTTCCATTTCTTTTCTTGAGGTTAAAAATGATTATAAATCCTAAAATAGTAGGACACCACAATCCAATGAAAATAGCTTTCAGCGGTTCATTTAAAAAAACAAAGTAATACTCTGATATTCCAATCAGTATAATAACAAGGAGAAGTAATACTACTTCGGAGGTTTTGAAGTTTTTCATATTTTTATGTTTGAATTCAAAAATAAGAAAAAAAATCAAGACTTCAAAATAAGTTATACTTATGTACTTTTTTTCCTTAGTGAATACATCACTGAAATCACTCCAAGAAACATACAAATATGAACAGGAAACATCGGAAGTCCCTGTAATTCATGTAACATCCAAAAAATATTCATTGAGACCCAGCTTGAAAGTATTAGATTTGTATCTCTTTGGTCCTTCTCTGTAATCAATAAAAAAAGTGTAAAGAAAATGGTCGGAAACACCATCAGAGTCGCCAACCATTTCAATTTCAAACACCAAAATAAATCCTTAATTAACCAACAGGTAAAATGGGACTTTTGTAAAGACAATCCTGAAAAAGCATTCTTTATTGCCATACCCCTTCAGAAAATATTGAGGGTTTATTGTTTCTGTCAATCATAATCCACTCAGCCTTGACTAATCCAAATGGTTGGAAACATTTCATCACCTGTTCCAATGTAAAAGACTTACAAGAATAAATGTCAAACTGCAACATTGGTAATTCCAAATTGTCCCAAATGTGAATTGAAGCGTGTGAAGTCGCCAAAGTTACGGTTCCCGTCAAACCTTCATTACCTAAATCTGAAACATAAACACTTGTTGGTCCAGCAACTACCTTCATTCCCACCTTTTCAACTAAGTTTATGAACCAATCATTCAATTCTTCCTCTTTTTTGGGAGGATTAGTTGCCCAACCTCTAATTAATAGATGTTGGTGATAAGGTGTAAATTTTTCCATCAATATAGTATGTAATTTCTTACATATATATCAGTATTTTGAAAAAAATTAAATACAGTTGGAAGGATCGGGACATGTCTGACCTGCTCCCTCAACATATCCATGTCTTAAGTCGATATGGGTACTTTTGAGATAAGGTGTTTTCTTACCGCAAAGGACACATGTATCATACTCCTCAGAGTGATGGATTGCGGTCACCAAACCATCTTCATTAATTGTTAAACCAACATGTTCATCATCGAACCTTGGTCCTTCTTGGTCTCTTTTAGACTGCCACAACCTGTCATAAACTTTTTTACCCATGTCATAGTAATTTGGTGTAGCTAAAATCTCTTCTTCTGTGAAACTAACTTTGATTGACATATCTTTTTTTTATATTTGAAATATAACTAATAAAAAGGAAAAAACAAAGGTATTTATGAGTATGGCGGATACAAAAATCTTATCAGAAAAGTTAAAATATTTAATTGGACAAGAGAACCGAGACTTTGAAATATTAAGTTTGGATGTGGATTATTACAACGGAATTAGTGGTTATTCTCTGTATATTATGTTTGATTACTTGGGTGCAATTGACTCCGAAGTACCTCATTTTTTTGGAGATGTTGCGGAAATGATCGAAGAAATACAAAAAGTTGTTTCACATGTCACAATTACCCCTGAAAAAAAAATATCTTTGTCTCAAGAAGTTTTTGTTCAATCTGGCATCGACAAAATAGAATTTGTGTCAGATACTAAACATGTTTTCACTGTTTCTTTCTTGGTTCATTATATTGACAAAAATTAATTATGGATCAGAAAGCCAAAAAAGTAGCTCAAGTACTACAGAATTCCATCAAATACTTTGATAGTGTCAATGAAGTTTTCTTTGGTTTGAGACAAATTGCCCAAGAACAACCTGACTATTTCAATCACTTTGGTGCTGATTTTTTAATCAAACTGGCAATATACATTTATTCATTGAAAACAACTGGTGATTTCAAGTTAGGTGAAAAAATGGTAAATAATCTAAAGTTTGCCCAACTTCTAACGACTAACAACGAATCTTTTTTTTCGGTTTGTAAATCATGTGGTGGTTTTGGTTTTACCAAATGTGAAAGATGTAGAGGTTACGAAGTAATCGAATGTCCTAATTGTGATGGTAATGGTGAAGTATCATGTGAATGGTGCGATGAATACGACATCGAAGGAGGATGTGAAGAATGTGATGGAAAGGAAACTGTAGATTGTAAAGAATGTCAAGGGGACGGTGTGATAGATTGCCCTTCATGTGATAAAGGGGAAAAGGTGTGTGAAAAGTGTGAGGGAAAAGGTGAAATGGAAGATCAGTTTGAAGTCGTATATACCATTTATTTCATTGCAACTTGGAACAAAAAAATTCAAGACCTTTGTGAATTACGTGTTAGGACATTAGAACCTTTGATGTCAGACCAAACATTTTATGGATTGAACGATGAATATCTTCAATTAGATATGTGGGACTCCTCAGCGCCAATAGATATAGAAAACAACAAGATATATTGCATAGATTTTTCCGATGAACCAAAAATGTTCTTGAAAAAGAATATGTTCATCAGACCAATGAATTCAAACATTCCTGATTTAAATTATATGGAATAAAAAAAGGAGACCGAAGTCTCCTTTAATAGGGCTGTACAGGTTTTGTACAACTTCCACCACCAAGTTTATCTAACTTGGAAATTGTTCTCTCTGAACACTGAGTTCAAAAACTCCTCTAATTTGTCAGCACTTAAGTATCCAACTACATCATCAGGATTATCAGGAAAGAAAAACCGAGTTGCAAATTCTCGGGTTTTAGTACTGAATACCGCAACTTCAAAGGTGTTTTCAAAATTACCATAGAGACGACCTTTTTTTCCACCACCAACGATGGACACTTCATACTTCGGATTGAAGATGTTTGTCATTCTTCCCCCATCAATAACAGGATGAGGTCTTGACCATTCTTGAATATCTAAAATTGTAATCATTTTGTAACCTCCGCTTCGATTTTAGATTTGTTAATAAGATGTTCCGCTAATGTATAAGTATCTACGTTTGTAGTAATGATGGATTCAACTAAGTGTTTGTAAGGAACATGAACAAAGAAATCAGTTCCATTGAAAAATGTTAAATCATTTTTCAACTCCAAACATCCTTGAATCATCTTTAGGAAAAGTTTGAATTGAACTCCATTCACAAAAGTCTCGTTCAAAAGAACTCCGAACTTCTCGTGTTGGATTTTGATATTGTGGGATGTCATATTCATATCTTCGTCGTTTGTTTTACAAATATAATAAACTGATTCAATAATAAAAAAAAATCCCCTACTTTTTTTTGTAGGGGTTGTGAAAAAAAGAGATGATTAAAAACTCAAACCATCTCCACGTTGATGACCGAATTCATATGATTCGGTCGGATGTAGCAGGAGAAAGATTCGAACTTTCGACCTTCAGGTTATGAGCCTGACGAGCTTCCACTGCTCTATCCTGCGATATATATTTTAGGTACTTCCGACAAAAAAAGTCCCACAAACTAACTTTCTCTCGAACTTCATCTGTGGGACAAATGTTTCACAATTATACCAACTCTTTCTTTCAAAATCAAATTGTTGTGAAACTTTTTTTGTGGGGGGTGTTGAATCTCTCGATTCAGTTTTATAAATATAAACAATATTCGAAAAGAATCAATTAATTTCGAAATATTTTTTCAAAACTTTTTGTAAATTATCATCCAATCCCAATTTGTTTATTTCGTTGAAATTGAAATACCCACATTTTGTATGTTCATGTCCGTCTGTAGCTAAATCCAAATCAGGTAGAATTGGTTCAGAAAGTTCTGAAATAAAAATGTAAATGAAGTCTTTGTCGGATTTTTTTCCATCTTCCATTCTAGGTATAGTACCAATAAACTCAATTTCATTCTCAGAAAGTTCGAAATCTGTTTCTTCATATAATTCACGAACTGCAGCTTCTCGTGGAGTTTCACCAGTTTCGATTTTACCAGTCGGAATGAACCATTGATTTGGATGAGAATATTTCTCACTTCTCTTGCATAATAAGCACTTATCTCTGTATTTTAATATTACTCCTGAGTACATTTTGTGTTAATTTGTATTTATAAGTATTATGGATATATCGATAAATAATCATGTTTTCGAAGTGAAGACTTTAACTGACCCAAAATCACAACAGATTGGAATGATGGGAAAGAAATTCTCTTCCGAAAATGAAGGATTGTTATTTTTGATGGGTGGAAAAAAACAATGTTTTTGGATGAAAAATTGTATCATTCCACTTGATATAATAATGATAAAAAATAATGTAATTGTCAACATCCACCATAACTGTCCTCCCTGTGTTGAAGAAGACTGTCCGTCTTATTGTGGAAACGGTAATGTTGTATTAGAATTGAATGGTGGAACTTGTGAGAAGTTGAACATTCAAGCGGGTGACATCATTGATTATCTAATTTAGATTCTGCAACTTCGTTTGTCATTTTTTTAAATCTTTTTGTATATCGTTTCTTACTATATCTAAATACTTTTTTCGTTTGTCATCTGATACAAATGGAACACTCCAAAATTGACGAGTTTTAGTTTTAAACCA
>Ga0169931_10011625_pt1 | contig 12355 bp, 10 predicted proteins | sample Kivu_15m_20L_FD_129675 | JGI IMG/M metagenome (GOLD analysis project Ga0169931, IMG submission 129675) | Freshwater microbial communities from Lake Kivu, Western Province, Rwanda to study Microbial Dark Matter (Phase II) - Kivu_15m_20L... | ecosystem: Environmental > Aquatic > Freshwater > Lake...
CGTGGGGCCCACCCACGAACCGGCATCAGATCGGCACCCACCCCACCGCCACCGCTACACCATAGAATCGGTAGTTCTAAAAACTCTGTTTTTAAAAGCCTACACGTCATCTTTAGGGTTTCACCCCTTTTCAAACTAGGATATACTGATGAAGCGCTTCATCCTTATACCCCGAATCCTTCTGATGTATCAGAGCTGTTCATCTTCAATCCTTAGGACCGTCAACGACATCTGATTTTACATTCCTACCATCTTCACCCTATCACATAAGGGTTAAGAAAAAGTGAAACAACTAATTTTTCCTGAAAAATACTTGCATATTTTTATATTTTTTGTTCTCATTCATGCATAACATACAGGTGAACTAATGATTAATACTACCACCCTACCAAATGGTTTTCGTATCGCTACGGATTATATTCCCCATGTAGAAACCGCCTCTATTGGAATATGGGTACACTGCGGTGCACGAAAAGAAACTGCCGAAATAAATGGAGTTGCCCATTTCTTGGAACACATGGCGTTTAAAGGCACAACATCTCGCACAGCCAAAGAAATTGCTGAATCCATTGAAAGTGTCGGTGGATATCTTAATGCATACACCTCTAGGGAAGCCACAGCCTATTATGCGCACGTTATGAAAAATGATCTTCCTTTAGCCTTTGATATTTTACAAGATATTTTGAACAACTCTACTTTTGATCCAGATGAAATGGAAAAAGAACGAGAGGTAATTCTGCAAGAAATTGGGCAGTCTTACGATACTCCTGATGATATTATTTTTGACTATTTTCAATCGACAGCTTATCCTGAACAAGCTATGGGACGCCCCATTTTAGGGCCAACTGCAAATATTCGATCATTTGATCGAAATACAATTGCTAAGTTTATGTCAGATAATTACTGCCCAAGTAAAATGGTTCTGGCAGCAGCTGGAAATGTGGACCACGATAAGTTATGCAAGCTGGCTGAAAAAGCTTTTGGAAACCGTTCAACATTATCACACTCCAGCAACACTCCATCGAATTATATCGGAGGACATTTTTATGAAAATCGATCATTAGAACAAGCGCATATAGTTCTTGGTATGGAGGGAGTTAGCTCTCAGAGTTCAGACTATTATACAATGAATATTTATGCGGCCATATTAGGTGATGGCATGTCCTCTCGTCTATTCCAAGAAATTCGTGAAAAACGAGGTCTTGTATACTCTATCTATAGCTTTCAATCTTCTTACTCAGACACAGGAATATTCGGTGTTTATGCAGGTTGCGATCCTAAAAAGGCCCCTGAATTAATCCCAGTAGTTCTAAATGAATTAAAACATTTCCCCCACACTTTAACTGCAGCTGAAATTACAAAAGCTAAAAATCAGCTAAATGCACGTTTAACTATGTCAATGGAAAGCACATCAGGTCGATGTCAACGATTGGCCAACCAATTACTAATTTTTGACCGGTACATCCCTCAATCAGAAATCACTGAAAAAATTAATGCTGTAACGCAAGAAAGCATTACAGCGCTCTCTTCAAAAATACTACATACACCACCAATATTAACAGCTTTAGGAAAAGATTTAAAACTTCCCTCTGTTAGTGAGATTAATACGTTATTAAAGGCTTAAGCAAATATGACTTATTGCGTAACCGGAGCATGTGTTAACTGTAAATATACCGACTGTGTGGTCGTATGCCCTGTAGATTGTTTTTATGAAGGTGAAAATATGCTTGTCATAAAACCTGAAGAATGTATCGATTGCGGCGTGTGTGTGGCTGAATGTCCTGCAAAAGCTATTATTCCAGACACCGATCCAGGTGCTGAAAAATGGGTTGAAATTAATGCTAAATATGCAAATCAATGGCCCAATATTCGCAAATTAAAACCAGCCCCAGATGATGCAGATGATTGGTTAAATATACCTAATAAATTTGAAAATTACTTTAATCCAAATCCCCCGAAGGATTCATGATCCCATTCAAGCCCCATCAGAATTATACGTTGCTATATGTACGCGCAACAGCTGGCGCGGCAAAAGATCGAATTGGTGAAGTTATATTAGACCCAGATCAACAAGCTTATCTAAAGGTATATGTTACAACAGTTGCCGAAAATGGTTTGGCTAATAAGGCCATTATTAACTTATTGTCTAAGAAATTTGGAATACCAAAATCAAATTTTAAAATTATTTTTGGTGCAATAGATAAAAGAAAAAGGATTCTTATTGAAAAACCCTTTAATGAAATAACAATGTTATTTAAGCAAGTTACTGGCTCTTTATTTTAAGCAATGCCTTGGTTGAAAAAACTTAAATTAATCTTGCCTACATAAACGGGCCAAAAAGAAACCATCGGTTTTGTGCATATGCGGTGTTAATTGCAACATATCGCAAGTTAACTCATCAAAACTTATAGGCTTCAACTTAAAGTTTGGATGAGACAATAAAAATTGCTTAACTTGTTCTTGATTTTCTTTTTGTAAAACAGAACATGTTGCATAAATTAAATAACCACCTTTTTTTACCAACTTAGCACCTGCATTTAAGATACTTGACTGGATCTTTACAAGTTCATCCAACTCTTTTTCCGACAAACGAAAACGAGCATCTGGATTACGTCTCCATGTCCCTGTACCTGAACAAGGCGCATCTATCAAAACTGTATCGACCTTTTCAGAAAGTTTGGTTAGATATGCTTCTCCCTCTGGGGTATTTAATACTATTTTTTGTTGGACATTAAATACACCTGCTTTACGCAAACGATCATTGGATCGATCCAATCGCCACTTCGCAGTGTCACATAAAATAAGTTTTCCCTTATTTTCCATCATCATGGCTAAAGCTAAACTTTTCCCACCAGCCCCCGCACAATAATCAACCACAGTAGTATTAGGTTTAGGATTTGTAATCTGGCATAAAATCTGAGACCCCTCATCCTGAATTTCTACTAAACCCGTTTTGTACGCATCTAAGGTATTTAGGTTAAATCGCTTTTCCAGCCTAATCCCCCACGGTGAATAAGGCGTAGGAACCGCAGCATCTATGCCTAATGTTTTCAGTATACTTAAAACATCCTCCCGACTTTCTGCTTTCAATGTATTTACTCTTAAATCAATAGTCGCCGGCTGATTCAAGGCAATCAGCATTTTTTTACCATCATCGTATGATGACATTACAACGTCATATAACCATTTTGGAGTATTAAGACGAATGTTCTCAGGCATTAAATCATGATTTAATGGATTTTTGCCATAAGCTGGTTGTTTCCAAATAGTTTCTATCATTTGACGCTCAACACGCTCTAACGGACGCAGGCCATATTTCTCCCCAGAAAATAATTCATTAATTTCGCCAGGAGATTTTTTACGCACCAAACTTAAATATACGGAAAGTATTTTAACCGCATACGCATCTTCAGCTTCCAAACAAGGTTTTTTCATTCCCCATTCGGCCCACCATTCTAACATCAATTTATGACGAAAGATTTCATAGCAGAGCCAGGAAATCTGTTGGCGATCCTTAGATCCAATAAATCTACGATTGCGAAAATATTCATTTAATATGTGATCAAAAGGCCTGTTTCTTACAGTTTTCCATTCATTGATGACATCAATAACTGATTGAAGTTGAGCAGATTGTTGCATGGTTATCCTTAGGTTTGTGGTTGAAACCTACATGAAAATACAAAAGAACTCAAGCCTGGAAATGATAGTTATCTACAATCTTAGCTTAAAAGTAGAAACCAACGCATCTTCACTTGCTCTGAAAGAAATCTTTTCCCCCGCAAAATGCTATGTCTGGAATGCTAATTTGAACACAACGTATACCACGCTTCTTCCATAACTTTACCTTTTGTGCATCCAAAAATATGCAACTCATTCTCAGCCCTAGTTAAGCCAACATATAACAAGCGATAGTATTCTTTCAGTTCGTTTTCTTTTTGCTGGGCTTTCAGCGCTTGATATTCTATAGTTTCGTCTTTACTGCTAGCAAGACACAAAAATAAATCAGCATGATCATTTTGTACCCACACGTTTCGGGTAATAGGTAATTGAGTCGTATCTATCAATATAACAACAGGAGCCTGCAATCCCTTTGCACCGTGTACAGTTAAAATTCGCACAGCATCCTCTGCCGTACGATTTAATTGAGGTATAGCTAAGGACATGACATGATGAGTAAATTCAGTATATGTATAATTAAGCCTATCCCCTACCCACTCCCAAGTTTTTAAAAAATCTAATAACATCAAAGCATTTGCAATATGATGTGGTTCTAGAGATAAATTTTGTATTCCCCAAATACATACTTTCACATACATATCTTCTAAAGAAGTATATCCCGCCGTAGCTTTAACAATTGATATGAATATGGGATGATTTTTTAAATCTTCCATCAAGGTGCCCCCCATTTGTACCCGTTGAATGGCACTTTCCATCCCCTCTTCTTTCAAGCCAATCAATGGATTAAGCAACCACTGAATTACAATATAATTATCCAAGGGTTGAACTATACACGTAACAGTATGCAGAATAAATCGTACGAAATCATTTTCGTAAACCAACTGACGTACAGGGGCAGAAAAAGGGATTTTTCTTCTCTGCAGCTCAATCTGCAAAGCATCTAAATGCTCTCCTCGCTTTCGGATTAATACAAGAATATCCGCAGGATGAATTGCTCTGATCATTCCTTTATCATTAAAGGAAGATCCAATCAAACTTTCAATTTGATTTCCAATTTGAATTGCAAACTTTTCATACAACAGCTCTTCTGGCTCCTCCGAAGGAACACATAACGGATGAATCACCACTTGTCCACCGACTCCCCGAAAAGCCCTATGTTTAGAATAAGGTGTAATCAAATTTTGATTCTCAAAAATAGAATCTACAAAATCCAAAATAGACTGCAATGAACGAAATGAAACATCTAAAGAAACCTCTTCCCACGCTCGCACAGAAGGTTTTTGATAATAACGATGTTTCATATGTTGAAAAATATCAGGATCCGTCCCCTGAAAACCAAATATTGACTGTTTATGGTCACCTACTACAAAGAACGTTTTATGTTGATCACTTTGGAAAAACTCCTCTACAATTAACTCAATCAACTTCCATTGATATAAATTTGTATCTTGAGCTTCATCTACTAATAAGTGATGCACGACGTTATCCAACCTATATAAAATCTGGGTTGATTTGGATGAATCAGATAATAATTCCAATGTTTTAAAAATTAAATCATCATAATCCAAAACACCTTGGTCATTCTTTATCTGGGTGTATGTCTTTAAAAACCGCTCAGCAACATCCAAAACTAACATCGTAGACTTTATGGTCTTGCTTTTTTTGACTTCTTGATCCCACTCAAAAACCTCTTGTGTTAAGATATTCAGTTGAAGCGCTTCCTCAGAATAAAGTTCACTTAACTTCTTAGATAATAATCGCTTACGGGGTGTGCCCTTATCTGTCAATAATATATCGGTTAACATATCAGTGCTTTGCTGCGCCATGGCTTTCAGTACATTTGAAATCAAAACTTTATCATTATCCGACGCGTTCGTAACATCGCATAATTTTGTAAAATCAAATTCCTTTAATTTTGCTTTTATCTCGGCCTGAATTATTTCTTCTGATCTTGGATGGTTTAGGTATCTCTTTAGATTTTCTTGAAAATGCGCTCTCCCCTCAATAAATACAAACCTAAAAAAGGCTTGCTCTTCAACAATTTTATGAATAATGTCATTAAATCTGGAATAAGAAAACAAGTGATACACCTGTTTTAATTCTCCACTCTGCTCTTCGACATTAAAGACTTCTTGTATTACTCTTTGAATTAAACGTTTAGTATTTACCTCATCCAAAAGCTTTGCTCCAAAGGGTAATTGACTCTCGCCGGGACAGCTATATAATATTTTCTGCGCAAAACTGTGAATTGTTTGAATTTGTACAGGCTCATCTAATACATAATTAAATAATGACCGTGCCTGCACTAATAAAGCTTGAGAGATAATTAACTTTGGGTCTAATCGTTTTAGGTCTTCTGTTAAATCCATATCATTTAACATTACCCATTTTTCTAAATTAAACTGCAATCGTTGTTGCATCTCTAAGGCTGCTGCCTGTGTAAATGTTAAACAAACTATTGTTTTGGGAGACACCTTCTGAAGTAATAATCGCAACATTCGATCAATTAATACTTTAGTCTTCCCTGAGCCTGCCGATGCACTCACCCACACATTTACATTGGGATTAGATGCTGCTAACTGGTTTGCAGCAATTGCATTCCGTAAACTAGACATCACTTTCTGCTATTAAATGTAAAAAACCTTCATCATCAACTATTGCTTGTCGTTTAGTATTAATCCACCCGTCTTGTGTTTCAATATTAATGGGAATATTCGGTCCTTTTACCATTAGAATTCCTTCTTCCCCCACGTTTAAAACAGCATTAGTTTTAGGATCTATAATTTGGACCTGAATGCCAGGCAACGGTTTTCCAAAGGATCCCTTTTTAGTGCCTAACTGCTTAACACTTCCTGAAATATAATTATGATGATTCAAAGAGATTACTAACGGTAATTCAGCAAGCCCAAACCCTTCAAACAACTCTACATGAATTTTTTCTTCAAACTCTGCATAAATAGATTCATCTTTTGCCGCCCCAACAGCAACAGCAAAGCGAACATCCGGAAAAGTTAAAGATTGCCCAGATTTTAAAATTTTTCGATAGAATTCGCTGTTAGATATTAACAAAGTAATCTTATATTGTTTCATTAATGCATTAATAGTATTCACAGTTAATCGATCTTCTTCCACATTTGTGCATGCAATACCAACGGCATTTAATAAGGGATACCATAACTGTCCGATACACCCCACCGCAGACTGATATGACGACTCAGACAAAATCCAATCATTGTGACGCATAAATAACAACTGCGCAAATGCTTCCGTATTGGACAAAATATTATAATGAGTTATATAAGTAGGTCGATCTGTTCCTTCTGAAAGGATAACAGCGATGTCATCTGGTCCGGCCGTATTTTTTAATAATGTCCGCACTAAAAAGCGTACAGGACACAACAAAACGCCCAAACCAATTATCGTCGATTTAAAAACGTTCACTCGCAAATCGTCGCTTTTAATACCATGTGCAATTATATTACTTACGACCCTCTTATCCCCATATACAAGCACTTCTTCGATATTTAATGACGTACAGATACTTTTTAATTCATTATCTGATATGTTTGAAGACAAATTAACGACTGTTTTATTCATAAACGTTAACGCTAAATTAGCCACCACAGAAAAAAATGATGGTTGGGCAACAACACCTATAATTTTAGAATTAGGATTTAACCTATGTGTTAGAAATTCTATGAATTTCAAAGCTGTAATCATTAATTTTCCATAATGAATAGGCTTCATTTGAGGCATCGTTAACATCGGGGAAAACCAACGTTTCTTTGCTAACTTTAAAATTTCTAATGGCAAAATATCTTCTTTAGATTTACGGTTTTGTACAGATTTGTACCCTAACTCAGTAACTGCTTTGCGAATCTCTTGGCTAGTAGCCCCTGCTAACAACGGCTGTCCAAATGTAATTGACAGCTTCGCGGGCATCTCGTGCGGAATCTTAAAGAAAAATTTTCCACGTTCATAACTAAAAATCGATCCCCAAACTTGGTCAATATAAACAGGTATAATGGGTACATTTTTTGATGCCACCCCTTCAATCAACTTTTCCACACCTCGACGGAATGGCAACATGCTGCCTGTACGAGTTAATTCTCCTTCTGGAAAAATACAAATCGTCCCACCTTTTTGTAAATGCTCTTTGGCAACGTCTAAAGACTCCTTTACACGCTTACCCTCGTATACTGGGATATACTGCAAGATTTTAAACAACCAGTTAAAAATTTTTAAATTATACATCTTATGATAAATCATAAAAGAAATATTTCGCTTGCGGCACGCAGCCCAAATTAATAATCCATCAATATATGAAACATGGTTAGGAACTAAAATTACCCCCCCTTTGTCAGGAATGTTTTCCAAACCGTAAACGCTAATACGATATGAAATGCGGGTAATTAAAAAATTAATAACTCTAAAAAAGAAAATGGGCAAAGACTTTAGTGCATAAATTGTAATTAGAACAGTTACTATACCAAACAATGCCAAAATTTTATCTTCAGGTAATCTAAAAATTGTAGCAGCAAACACCCAATATGCTCCAGAGGCCATTAACATCCCAACAGTATCTACATAATTTGCTGTCGCAAAAATTCGACCTCGCTCATTCCCTTTTGCACGTTGATGTAAAAATGTATAAATAGGGATAATAAATAATCCAGCAGAAAATCCCATGATAATTAAACCAATTGCTGTTTGAACATAAGAATGTCCAGAAAACGCAGCCCAAAACGCTCCAACGGCAATACCAACCGAGCCAAACGGTATTAACCCAGGTTCGTACGTATCCCGAGAAAGAGAACCGGCCACCACACAGCCAATAGCAATCCCCAACCCAATAAACGCCTGCAATAATGCTGTATAAGTTTCATCCACATGCAGGATTTCTTTTCCATATAAAGGTAGGATTGTTTGTATTAAAGACCCTAAAAACCAAAACCAACCTATCCCTAAAATGGCTATAGCAATTGATTTTCTGCGTCGAATAGTTTTAACACTTTCAAAAATATCTCGCCATGGATTAATAGGGAATGTTTTATTTAACGGAGTAAATTCAATTCTTGGAATACGCAGGCTATTTAAATAGCCCACAACTGCTACTCCAATTAAAATTACGCCTACAATCCAATGTTTGTCCGAATATAGCTTAAAAAATACTCCTCCCATTAACGCCCCAAGAATAGATGCGGTAAATATACTCATCCACAATAAGGAATTGGCTAAGGAAAGATATTTTTTATCTAACAATTCGGGAAGCAACCCAACTTTTGCAGGGAAAAATATACAAGATCGTGTCATCATTAAAAACAAACACACCAACATAAATTTTGTATTACCAATAATTAAAGCTAATAAAATAAGACTGGTAATTAGAATTTCAGATAGCTTGACATACATAAAAATATTTCGCTTCGAGAAACGATCTGATAAATACCCAGCGTATCCCAAAAATAATAAATACGGAGAAACAAAGATTACGCCAATTAATGAAATATACTCTGCGCTTGTGTTACGATCAAACATCCCCATAATCATAAACATCAAAAAGAACTTGTAAATATTATCGGAAAAGGCCGATAAAAATTCTGCTACTAAATATGGAACAAATCCTTTTTTTTGTAATAAAGTACCGTATGAAACAGACTCTTGTGCTAATGTTTGACTCACGTTTTTTTAATCCTCCAACCAGTTATTCAACTAATACCTGATCTAACAGGCCAAGTTCAAGAAATTTTCCAAGATAATGCCGTTTAAAAAACAACAATATAGATCGAAATTCTTTTTCTACCGCAACCATATCTATGTTTTCAATTATATATCCTGCCCAAATCTCTGCACAATATTGTGGAACTAATGATTCATGTACTTTTGTGAAAGCAGCAATCACCATTGATGTTTTTTGATCAAAAGGAATTAGCATTCCAGCTTTATGGTACATAACTATCCCCATTTCTGTATAGAATCGTTTTGGATCTGAAAACATCTCTTGGTTTTCAAGATGCTTAAATTTTATTTTTTGGGAAGGTTGATAGGCTATAGCATTCACAGAAGTTAATGGATTTGTAAGTGTATAACGCACTTGATCTCCCATTACCAGCAACATTACTCGATCTACAATTTCTTGCGGGGCCCGCACTAAGTGCTGTGTATTTTCGACTATTTCCTGAATCGTCATAAATCTTTTATTAAATAGTTTTCGAAGATGAACATACACAGCATCCATAAAATTAAGTGTAAAATGACTTTTTGTAATTTTTAAGGGAAATTGGTCAAATGTCGACACACATCCAAAATAAAAATCTGATATTGTGCCTTTTTCACTAACTTCATCAACGTTTTTCTGCCAAATATCTACTCTGTGGAATGGCATTGAAATTAAATCTTGTCGCTGCGAGGCCATCATTAAATCTGTTGTTTCACCTAAAAAAGCTTTTTGCTGAGCATCTAATCCCAACTTTACATAATTACGAATCAATGGCAGCGCGCCAACAAATCTGAATGAATACTGTGAGTCTTGTTTTAAATACTGGTGAATTTGATATGGATAGAAAGTATGAAAATCTTTTTTACACAAAATGTTATTTAAATGTTCCTGATTCAACGATTTAAGATAATACAACAACTTATTTAAAAACTCTTTCCCCTTAAATGTATAAATTTTCTTTACTGCTAAATCTTCTAACTCATAAAAAATCTTATCTAACCACGCAGCAGATGTTATATCTTCTTTAACGTTTGTATTTATTTCCTTTAATAAATCTAAAACTACTCTATATTCAGACCATCCAACCGTAGCCTCATAGGGGATAACAACGTACCCTCCCGGAACTAATTTATCTTGAATGAACCTATATATCTCTGTTCGCTCACTCTCATTATAAAAAGAAATATTTTCCCCAATGTACATATAATGTACACTATTGGAGGGGATATCTGTCTGCAAAGCACCTGGATTTTTAGAAGAATCAGCTAACCCTAATGGATCATGAGAGAAACAGGCGTCTGGATACAACTTAGATAAAAAAGAATCTGTATATGTATTATTATCTCTATTAACATATACAAAATCTGCTGGATGTTTAGTATAAAACCCACTTGTCAACGCATCCACCAATAAAATTGATTCGATGTATTGATGGGGGTTTAATACATACTTTCGTTCTGGCATTTTTAATATTTGTTGTTTTTTTAACCCTAGCAACATGCTTATTTTGCGTCTTTTTAATCATCTTTTATAAAATTAACCCTTAATTTAAAAAAAAGCACGTGATTTTCTGAAAAAAGTTTTTATAATAGGGATGTTTTAAACTTAGAAAGAGGCATTTAAATTATGAATCGGATTTGGTTATTAATCATTATCATCGTTGCAGCAGTATTGTATTTTGTATTCAACAAACAAAACGTAAAAGAGGTTGTATCCGAAGTTGAACAAAAAGCTGAGACTGTAATCAATGAAGTGAAAGAAGAAGTGAAAGAAGTTACAGAAGAAGTAAAAGAAGAGGCACAAAAAGTTGAAGAAGCTGTTGAAGCAAAAGTTGAAGCAGCAGAAGAAAAAGCTGAAGCAAAAAAAAAGTAAGCAACAGCACTAATTGTGAATAAATTTAATTGAGGGGGGGCTTTGTCCCCCTGTTTATTTTAATGAAACATATCATCGTATATACAGACGGCGCCTGTAAAGGAAATCCCGGCCCCGGAGGTTGGGCTGCTATTCTTAACTTTAACAACACCCAAAAGATTCTATCGGGAGGTGAACACCTTACCACGAATAACCGCATGGAACTGATGGGGGCAATCGAAGGGTTAGCTGCATTAAAGCAACGTTGCATAGTCGATCTTTACACGGATAGTAAATATGTCAAAGATGGGTGCGAACAATGGATGCATACATGGGTAAAAAATGCATGGAAAACATCGACAGGATTACCCGTACGCAATCAAGACTTATGGACACGTTTATACGAGCTATACAACCAACATAAAGTTAATTTATTTTGGATAAAAGGTCATTCTGGAGATCCGCTAAATGAGCAAGCGGACCTTGTTGCAAATCAAGCTATAACTACCTTATTAAACAGGAGGGTTAATAATGAATAAAGGTAAGCCTCTTATTGTCGTATCTGCAGCCGCTTTGATTAATGAATACAATCAAGTTCTGTACACTCAACGTCCAAAGGGTAAAAGCATGGAAGGACTTTGGGAATTTCCAGGAGGAAAAGTTGAACCTGGAGAAACTGCAGAGAAAGCCTTAAAACGCGAATTAAATGAAGAGCTTAGCATCCACGTCGACCTTCAAGATCTTCTTCCTTTAACTTTTGCAAGTCAAGAATATGAGACATTTATAATGATTATGCCATTATTTATTTGTTACAAATGGACGGGGCCTATAGTCGCCAATGAAGGACAAGATTATACATGGGTATACCCTGAAAATCTTCGTGATTATCCTATGCCACCGGCAGACGAGCCCTTATTAGACCATATTTTAAAGTTTATGGTATTAAAATTAGATACAAAACACACTTAATAATTTAGATATAGATCGCGCCCCGTGAGGGGCCCACCTCAACCCCCCGGGAACAACCCCAGGCCCACCCCTCCTCCACCTCAACATAAAGCTTCTCCGTCTTCTTTCAAAGGTTAACACCTTCTTAAAAAGTGATGA
>Ga0169931_10011626_pt1 | contig 12354 bp, 24 predicted proteins | sample Kivu_15m_20L_FD_129675 | JGI IMG/M metagenome (GOLD analysis project Ga0169931, IMG submission 129675) | Freshwater microbial communities from Lake Kivu, Western Province, Rwanda to study Microbial Dark Matter (Phase II) - Kivu_15m_20L... | ecosystem: Environmental > Aquatic > Freshwater > Lake...
ATCAAAATCTTCGCTCGGCTTACGCTCGGTTGTTTCCAACGAGATGCGCTCATCAGAGAACAACATGAAGTGATGGATCAGAATCTTGGCGGCCTCCTTCAAAGCATCTTTCGGGTGAATCGAGCCATCGGTTGTTACCTCAATCACCAATTTCTCATAGTCGGTCTTCTGCTCCACGCGGAAATTCTCGACTGAGTATTTCACGTTCTTGATCGGAGTGAAGATGGCATCGACAGCGATGGTGCCAATAGGGGCATTCACCGGCTTATTCTCTTCAGCGGGCAAATAGCCACGGCCTTTGTCAATGGTAAGAACGAGATTCAGCGACACCTTCTTGTCGAGGTGGCAGATGACCAGATCGGGGTTCAGCACCTGAAAACCGGTGAGGAACTTGCCCAGATCGCCTGCAGTGAACTTCTCGCTGTTGCTCACGCTGACTGAGGCGCGCTCGTTCTCTTGAGTGTCGATCTGGCGCTTAAAACGAACCTGCTTCAGATTGAGTACGATATCGGTGACATCCTCAACTACACCTGAGATGCTCGAGAATTCGTGGTCAACACCTTCGATACGTACTGAGGTGATTGCAAATCCCTCGAGGGAGTTGAGCAGGATCCTACGCAGAGCATTACCTACCGTGATGCCATAACCCGGCTCCAGCGGACGGAACTCAAACTCGCCCTTACGGTCGTCTGAGTTGAGCATTATCACTTTTTCGGGTTTCTGGAATTCGAGGATTGCCATTTTCTGTTATTGGTTGAAAGTTGATTCGGAATGGGGCAGACTGCTCAGCAGTGATTCAGGATCACTTAGAGTAAAGTTCCACGATCAGCTGCTCGTTGATGTTCTCAGGAATCTCGTTGCGCGATGGGTAGTTGAGGAACTCACCTTCCATGGTGCTGTCATTCCAAGAGAGCCAAGGCTTGTCGTGCTTAGAGCGGTGAAGCGAGTCGCTGATCACTTCAAGGCTCTTGCTACGCTCACGTACACCCACCTTCATGCCTGGCTTCAGCGAGTACGAAGGAAGGTTGACAACAGCACCGTTAACCGTGATGTGGCGGTGGCTGACGAGCTGGCGTGCGGCATCGCGGCTGGGTGCTATACCCAGACGGAATACCACGTTATCCAGACGGGCCTCGCAGAACTGCAACAGCAATTCACCTGTGATGCCTGATTTACGAGAGGCACGATCGAAGATGTTAGCGAACTGGCGCTCAAGAATGCCATAGGTGTATTTGGCTTTCTGCTTCTCTTGAAGCTGAATGCCATACTCGCTCTTTTTCTTTCTGCGCTTCGAAGCGCCATGCTGACCCGGAGGGTAATTCCTACGCTCCAGTGCCTTGTCAGGGCCATAGATGGCCTCGCTGAACTTACGGGCGATCTTCGATTTAGATCCTGTGTACCTTGCCATTTTCGGGTAATCTCTTGCTTCTTGCTCAGTTGATATCAGATCCTCCTACGTTTCGGAGGGCGGCAGCCGTTGTGTGGCATCGGGGTCACGTCAACGATCTCGGTAACTTCGATGCCAGAGGCATGGAGGTTACGGATGGCGCTCTCGCGGCCACCTCCTGGTCCTTTTACAAAGACTTTCACCTTGCGCAGGCCCTGATCAAAGGCAACCTTGGCGCAATCGCCAGCAGCCACCTGAGCGGCATATGGTGTATTCTTCTTCGACCCACGGAATCCCATCTTACCGGCCGATGACCATGAGATCACTTCGCCACGCACATTGGTAAGTGCGATGATGATGTTATTGAATGTGGCGTTGATGTGCGCCTCACCCACCGGGTCAACGCTCACCGTACGCTTACGGGTTGTCTTGGATGTTGCTGTCTTGGCCATTGCTCTATTACTGGACCTCAGTTATTATTTCTTAGTGGCTACTTTCTTGTTGGCCACGGTCTTGCGCTTGCCCTTACGGGTGCGGCTGTTGTTCTTGGTCTTCTGACCGCGCAGGGGCAACCCGGCACGGTGGCGTACACCGCGGTAGCAACCGATGTCCATCAGGCGCTTGATGTTCATCTGCACCTCCGAACGCAGTTCACCCTCGGTCTTCAACTTTGAGATACCGGCCCTAATAGCAGCCTGTTCCTCATCGTTCCAATCCTGTACCTTCTTGTTCACATCGATGCTCGCATCATTGAGGATGCGCGCTGCTGTCACCCGGCCAATGCCGAAGATGTACGTGAGCGCTATTTCACCCCTCTTGTTACGGGGAAGGTCTATGCCGGCTATCCTTGCCATCTTATCTGCTTACGCTTGTTATAGTTCAGCCCTGACGTTGCTTGAACTTTGGGTTCTTCTTGTTTATGACGTAAACGCGCCCTTTGCGCTTCACGATCTTGCAGTCTTCACTGCGCTTCTTTACTGATGCCTTTACTTTCATGGCTCTTCTTGTCTTACTTGTAGCGGTATGAGATGCGGCCTTTGCTCAAATCGTAAGGAGACATCTCCACTTTTACTCTGTCACCGGGTAGGATCTTGATGTAGAACATCCTCATCTTTCCCGAAATGTGTGCGGTTATAACGTGCCCATTCTCAAGTTCCACACGGAACATGGCATTGGACAGTGCTTCTATCACTGTTCCGTCCTGCTCTATGGATGACTGCTTCGACATTATCTCAGCTGGCCATGGTCATGTTAGAACGTCCTTTAATGCGGCCTGTCTTCATCAGACCGTCATAGTGCCTCATCAGCAGGTGACTCTCTACTTGTTGCAGAGTATCGAGAACTACCCCGACAAGGATGAGAAGCGAGGTGCCACCATAGAACTGTGCATACTGCGAGTTCACCCCGAAAATCATAGCGATAGATGGCAGGATAGCCACAAATGCCAGGAACAATGACCCAGGCAAGGTGATGCGCGACATCACATCGTCAATGAACTCAGCGGTCTTCCGTCCGGGTTTTACACCAGGGATGAAAGAACCAGTGCGCTTCATGTCTTCGGCCATCTGACTCGGGTTGATGGTGATAGCCGTGTAGAAGTAAGTGAACACAATGATCAATAGCGCAAACACGAAGTTGTACCAGAACCCTGTGAAGTCGGTGAACGGGGCTACGATGCTGGTCATGCTATCGCTGAAACCGGCCAACGTAACAGGCAGGAACATGATGGCCTGTGCGAAGATGATCGGCATAACACCCGCTGCATTCACTTTGAGTGGGATGTACTGACGTGCACCACCCTGAGGAAGAGCCTGACGGCTGCTAAGCGCTGCTTTGGCCACCTGAACAGGTATCCTACGTGTGCCTTGAACAAGCAATATGCTGAGCACTATCACTAACAACCAGATCACTATCTCGAGCAGGAACACAACCGGACCACCGTTCTCATCGAGGCGTGAGAAGAATTCAGCCACGATAGCAAAAGGCAGATTGGCGATGATACCAATCATGATCAGCAGCGATATACCGTTACCTATGCCCTTATCAGTAATCTTCTCACCCAGCCACATAACGAACACAGTGCCTGTGATGAGCATGAGCAGAGATGTGAACCAGAACATGCCCGGAGACACCAGGAACGCATCGAGCGGGAGCTGTGAGCGCAGGTTGGCGATGTAGCCAGGAGCCTGACCGGCACAGATCAACACGGTGAGATAACGGGTGTACTGATTGATCTTCTTGCGGCCACTCTCGCCCTCGCGCTGCAGACGCTGCAAAGCCGGAATGGCCAGTCCTGCGAGCTGAAGTACGATAGATGCTGAGATGTAAGGCATGATGCCCAGCGCGAAAACAGATGCATTGGAGAATGCACCTCCTGTGAACATCGAGATGAGTCCGAGGATACCGTCCGCTGTCTGCTGCTGGAGCGCATCAAGCTTGTCAGGGTCGATACCTGGCAATACCACATAAGAACCTATGCGGTAGATGAGTACGAACAGGAGCGTATTGAGGATGCGCTCCCTGAGCTCCTCTATGTTATAGATATTCTGTAATGTGGATATGAAGCGCTTCATGCCTCTCTCTTAGCTCAGAGTGTTGTTACACTACCGTTAGCGGCCTCAATTGCACTCTTGGCCGATGCCGTGAAGGCATGTGCACTTACCTGCAGGCCCGTGTTCACGGAACCGCGGCCCAATACTTTCACTTTCTCAGACTTCTTGGCGAGGCCATGCTGTACAAGTACCTCAGGGCTGATGGCGGTGAGTTTGAAATCATCGGCCAACTTCTGCAAAGTATCCAGGTTGATGCCATGATACTCCACGCGGAACGGATTCTTGAAACCGAACTTAGGCACCCTGCGCTGCAGTGGCATCTGTCCGCCCTCAAAACCGACTTTGCGCTTGGCACCGCTACGGGCCTTGTCACCCTTGTGTCCGCGGCCAGCGGTACCGGCACTGCCGCTACCCTCGCCTCGGCCTATACGTCTGCCAGCCTTGACTGAACCCTTGGCGGGTTTCAAATTACTAAGGTCCATCTTTTATCTTGTATGCTTGTGCTACTTCGCGATGTTCAGTATCAGGCCTCTTTCACCGCAACGAGGTGCTCCACTGCCTTCACCATACCAAGTATTTGCGGTGTGGCTTCGTGCTCAACGGTCTGGTTGAGATGGCGGAAACCGAGAGCCTTGAGGGTCAGTTTCTGGCGCATTGGGCGGTCAATTCCGCTGCGCACCTGTGTTATCTTGATCTTGCCCATGGTCGGGTCTGCTTTCAGTCAGTTCTTGTTCGTTGATCGGGATCAGCCGTTAAAGACTTTGCCCATTGAGATTCCGCGTTGCTGGGCCACCTCGTGCGCATCGCGCAGTTCGCTCAGCGCCTTAAAAGTGGCCTTAACCACGTTGTGAGGGTTTGATGAGCCTTTTGACTTGCCCAATACGTTCTTCACACCTACACTTTCCAACACAGCGCGCATAGCACCACCTGCGATTACACCGGTACCTGCACTGGCTGGCTTCATGAACACCTGGGCACCACGGTACTTGGTCTCGTACTCGTGAGGAATGGTTCCATTGATAACCGGAACACGGATCAGATTCTTCTTGGCATCGTCAATTCCTTTCGAGATGGCCATCTGAACCTCCTTGGCCTTGCCAAGACCATGACCGACAATACCGTTCTCATCTCCTACCACTACTATGGCAGAGAAAGAGAAGGTGCGGCCTCCTTTGGTCACCTTGGTAACACGCTGGATGCTTACCAGCCTGTCCTTGAGTTCAGCGTCTGTAGAACGTACTCGTTTCATAGTTTTTCTTTCTCGATCAGAATGTGAGTCCTTCTTCGCGTGCTCCTTCAGCCACTGCCTTCACACGTCCATGGTACAGGTATCCGTTGCGGTCAAATACCACAGAAACGATGCCTGCGCTCTTGGCACGGTCGGCCACCAGCTTACCAACAGCCTTGGACTGCTCCACCTTATTGGTCTTGCTACTAGCGAACTCCTTGTCCTTTGATGAGGCCGAAACAAGGGTGTGTCCCTTAAGGTCATCGATCAACTGAACATAGATGTCGCTGTTGCTGCGGAACACTGTCAAGCGCGGACGCTCGGTTGTTCCACTCAGTCGGCCGCGAATCCTACGCTTGATCTTGGCCCTCCTTTCGTTCTTCGTCTTAGCCATTGCTCCTATTATTTCTTGCCAGCTGACTTACCTGCTTTCCTTCTTACCTGCTCACCCACGAAGCGGATGCCCTTGCCTTTGTAAGGCTCAGGTCTGCGCATGCTACGGATCTTGGCAGCCACTTGACCTATCAATTCTTTGTCATGGCTCTTGAGGGTGATAGTCGGATTCTGACCACGAAGGGTCTCGGTCTCCAATTTCACCTCATCAGGTAGCCTGAACACGATGTTGTGGCTGAAACCCAGCGAAAGCTCAAGGTCTTGACCCTTGTTCGATGCGCGGTAGCCCACACCAACCAGTTCCATCTTCTTCATGTACCCGGTGCTGACACCTAAGGCCATGTTATTCACCAGAGCACGGTACAGACCATGGAAAGCACGTATCTGCTTCTCATCGCTGCTGCGGGTGAAGCTCACGTTACCGTCAGCCACATCCACCTTAATACTCTTGTCAACCTTGCAGGTGAGGAGGCCCAATGGCCCTTTCACACTCACAACGTTCTCCGGGTTAACGCTCACCTCAACGTTCTTGGGGAGCTGTACCGGCAATTTTCCTACCCTTGACATGACCTACTGAGTCTTATCTCGTTCTTACCTGTTGATCAATAAACCTGACAGATCACCTCACCGCCCACGTTCTGGGTGCGTGCCTCCTTGTCAGTCATCAGACCTTTAGAGGTGCTGATGATTGCGATGCCCATTCCGTTCATCACGCGTGGAAGTCCGTCCTTGTGCTTGTACTTACGCAGACCGGGCTTACTCACACGATGAATTCCCTGAATGGCGCTGGCATTGGTCTGTGGATGGTACTTAAGTGCCACCTTGATGTTGCCTTGGCCACCATTGGCCTCGTCCTCGAACTTAAAATTCAGGATATACCCTTTCTCGAAAAGAATCTTAGTGATCCCTTTCTTCAGGTTCGAAGCAGGAATGTCAACCACCTTATGCCCTGCCTTTATGGCATTGCGTACACGGGTCAGGTAGTCTGCTATTGGATCGGTCATGACTGTAGTCTGTCTATCTCGTTCTGAATTCGTACAATGGTTGCCGGCTTACCAGCTTGCCTTGGTCACACCTGGCAAAAGACCGTTGTTGGCCATTTCGCGGAACTGCACCCTTGAGATGCCGAAGTCGCGGATGAAGCCTTTGGGCCTACCGGTTATGCTGCAACGGTTGTGCATGCGCACTTTGCTGCTGTTGCGTGGCAATAGGGCAAGGCCCTGATAGTCACCGGCAGCCTTGAGTTTGGCACGCTTCTCAGCGTACTTAGCCACCATCGCGGCACGCTTGCGCTCGCGCGCTTTCATTGATTCCTTGGCCATCTTTCTCTTTTATTGCCTTGGTTCCTTACTTCTTGAATGGCATTCCGAACTCCTTGAGCAGCGCGAAGCTCTCTTCGTTGTTCTTAGCTGTGGTGACGAAAGTGATGTCCATACCATGGATCTTGGCCACTTTCTCAATGTCAATCTCCGGGAAGATGATGTGCTCGGTGATACCCATGGTATAGTTGCCACGGCCATCGAAACCCTTGTTGCTGATTCCACGGAAGTCACGTACGCGCGGCAGGGCCACACTCACCAGACGGTCGAGGAATTCGTACATCTTCTCGCCACGCAGCGTGACACGCACTCCAACAGGAACTCCTTTGCGGAGTTTGAAGTTGGCGATGTCTTTGCGCGACTTGCTGGTCACTGCTTTCTGACCGGCAATGGTGGTCATCTCATTCACAGCCGCTTCGATGAGCTTCTTGTCGCTCATGCTCTGGCCGAGGCCTTGGTTGATGCAGATCTTCTCCAGTTTAGGCACCTGCATGATGCTCTTGTAGGAGAACTGCTTCTGCAGATTGGGGACAATCTCATTCAAGTACTTGTCCCTGAGTCTTGGCGAGTAGTAGCTCATCACTTGATCACTTCACCTGATTTCTTTGAATATCTCACATTCTTTCCGCCTTCGGTCTTGCGGCCCATGCGGGTGGGTTTGCCAGACTTCGGGTCGATGAGCATGAGGTTCGAGATGTGTACAGAAGCTTCCTTCTCCACAATGGCACCGTTCGGGTTAGCTGCATTGGGTTTGGTGTGCCTCTTCACTTTGTTCACGCCCTCTACGATGGCGCGCATTTTCTCGCGGTCCACCTCCAGCACCTTGCCCTCCGAAGAGCGGCTGTTGCCGGCAATGACCTTTACGAGGTCTCCTTTTTTGATGTGGGTCTTGACCATCACTTTCCTTGTTGCGGGTATCAGAGCACCTCAGGTGCCAGAGACACAATCTTCATGTATTGTTTTTCTCGCAGTTCGCGGGCCACCGGTCCGAATATGCGGGTTCCGCGCATCTCGCCTTGAGCGTTGAGCAGTACCACCGCATTGTCATCAAAGCGGATGTAAGACCCATCCTGCCTACGGACTTCCTTCTTTGTGCGCACTACCACGGCCTTGCTCACAGTACCTTTTTTGGCGTTGCCTGATGGGATCGCATCCTTGATGCTCACCACGATGGTGTCACCAACTGACGCATACCTGCGGCCTGTGCCACCAAGTACCCTGATGCAGAGCACTTCTTTGGCCCCACTGTTATCGGCCACACCGAGTCTTGATTCCTGCTGTATCATGGCTTACTTGGCTCTTTCAACGATCTCTACGAGTCTCCAGCACTTGGTCTTGCTCATCGGACGGGTCTCCATGATGCGAACAGTATCGCCCACGTTGCACTCGTTCTTCTCATCATGAGCCTTGAACTTCTTGGTGAGTTTCACGAACTTCCCGTATTTCGGGTGCTTCACTTTGCGCTCCACGGTAACAGTGATGGTCTTATCCATCGCGCTGCTCGATACGAGGCCTATGCGTTCCTTGCGCAGATTGCGGTCAAGGGTCTGTGTTGTCGTTTCCATCCTTCTAATCACTTGGCCTTGTTCTTACGGGCGCTCTGCTCAGTAAGCAGTCGTGCAATTGTCTTGCGGTTGGTGCGCAGCAGAATAGGGCTCTCCATAGGAGACACGGCATGACCCAAGCTCATCTTGGTCATTTTCAAGCGCTCTTCTGCTATTCTCTCCATCAGCTCCTCGTTGGAGAGTTCGCTTATCACTGACTTCTTCATCTCTTCTTCTTCCTCTTCGGCTCAGGAATCATGCCTCAGCATAATCCCTGCGCACAATGAACTTGGTGGTGATGGGGAGTTTCTGGGCTCCGAGGCGCAAAGCCTCTTTGGCCACTTCCATAGATACTCCTTCAATCTCGAACATGATGCAACCTGGCTTCACAACGGCCACCCAGTACTCGGGTGCCCCCTTTCCCTTACCCATGCGCACCTCAGCGGGCTTCTTGGTTATGGGTTTGTCAGGGAATATCTTGATCCACACTTGTCCCTCACGCTTCATGTACCTTGTGATAGCGATACGGGCGGCCTCTATCTGGCGGGCGGTCATCCACACACCTTCAATGGCCTTGATGCCGAACGAGCCGAACGCGAGCTCACTGCCGCGCGTGGCATTGCCCTTCATCTTCCGCTTCATCATCTTGCGGAACTTGGTCCTTTTGGGCTGTAACATCTTACTGCTCTGTTATCCTATTAATCTCTCTTTCGCCTCTGAATGATCAACGTCTGCCACGTGGGCCACGGTCGTTACGGTCGCCACCACGCTCCGGACGCTCTGAACGCTCACCGCGCTCAGCCCTCTCCGGCCGGTCGCCACGCTCTCTGCGGCCACCTGTCGGCGGAGCCGGGTTGCGTGGTGCCTTCTTGCTCTGAAGGGCCACATTTGGGCTCAGGTCGCGCTTACCGTACACCTCACCCAGACAGATCCACACCTTGATGCCGATGCGGCCATAGGTGGTGTGTGCCTCAGCGTGTGCATAGTCAATGTCCGCCCTGAAAGTGTGCAGGGGAACACGTCCTTCTTTGTAGGTCTCTGTGCGTGCGATCTCAGCACCACCGACACGACCAGCGGTCGTGATCTTGATACCCTCGGCACCCATGCGCATGGTAGAGGCGATGCTCATCTTGACCGCCCTGCGGAATGAGATACGACCTTCTATCTGGCGAGCAATGCCGTCAGCTACCAAACGGGCATCGAGTTCTGGACGCTTGATCTCAAAAATGTTGATCTGAACTTCCTTACCGGTCTGTTTCTTCAACTCTTCCTTGAGCTTGTCAACCTCTTTACCGCCTTTGCCGATTATGATACCCGGACGAGCGGTATTGATGGTCACTGTGATCAGTTTGAGTGTACGCTCAACAATGATCTTAGAGATGCTGGCCTTACCCAGGCGAGCCTTGAGGTAGTTGCGGATGGCATGATCCTCTTTGATCTTGGCCGGAGTGTCCTTACCCCCGTACCATGCCGAGTCCCAGCCTTTGATGATGCCGAGGCGGTTGCCTATCGGATTGGTCTTCTGTCCCATAGTTATCAGTTCCTGACGGCCAATTCGAGGGCCACGTGGTTAGACCTTTTCCTCAACCTGTAACCGCGACCCTGTGGGGCGGTCTGCAGGCGCCTGAGGGTACGCCCGCCATCAACCATGATCTCTTTTATGTAGAGACCGTCTGTATTCTGCTCCCCAGTCTTGCCAGTGTAGTTGGCAATGGCCGAAAGCAACAGTTTCTCTAAGCGGTTCGATGCATGCTTCGGGTGCAGTTTGAGTACAAACAGTGCCTTGGCCACATCCATGCCTCTAACCAGATCTGCCACGAGACGCATCTTGCGCGGTGACGTTGGTACATTGTTAAGACCTGCCTGATAGCGCTCCTTGCGGTCAGCTTTCAGAGCATCAGCCCTTTCTCTTTTCCTTTTGCCCATAGTGGTCCTCTCTCTTCAGGATGATCGATCACTTCTTGCCTTTGGCGTGACCGCGGAAGGTGCGTGTCGGAGCGAACTCGCCCAGCTTGTGCCCTACCATGTTCTCAGTCACATATACCGGAATGAACTTGTTGCCGTTATGCACTGCAATGGTCTGCCCCACGAAATCCGGGGTAATCATTGACCTGCGCGACCATGTCTTGATAACGGTCTTGCGGCTGTTAGCTTGAGACTCGGTGACCCGCTTCTCGAGCTTGAAATCAACAAATGGTCCTTTTTTCAGTGATCTTGACATGGCTCAGATCATTTCTTTCTGCGTTCTACGATGTACTTGCTGCTCGTATTCTTCGGAGCGCGAGTCTTATAACCTTTGGCTGGTGTACCCTTGCGCGAGCGTGGGTGTCCACCAGAAGAGCGGCCTTCGCCACCACCCATGGGGTGATCGACCGGGTTCATGGCCACAGCACGTGTGCGTGGTCTCACACCCATCCAGCGAGTACGGCCAGCCTTTCCACTGCGCTCAAGACCATGGTCGCTGTTGCTCACTGCACCGATGGCAGCGCGGCAGGTCAGCAACAGCAGGCGGGTCTCTCCACTTGGCATTTTGAGAGTGGCATACTTGCCATCGCGTGCTACCAACTGAGCATAAGAACCAGCGCTACGGGCAATCTTGGCTCCTTGACCAGGACGCATCTCAATACTGCTGATCACAGTACCCATTGGAATATCGCTCAGGAAGAGGACATTGCCCACATCTGGTGTGGCCTTGCTACCGCTCATAACGGTCATCCCCACCTCAAGGCCTTTGGGAGCCAAGATGTAACGCTTCTCGCCATCAGCATAGAATACGAGAGCGATACGCGCAGTACGGTTCGGGTCATACTCGATTGACTTTACCGTAGCGGGAATACCATCTTTCTCGCGCTTGGTGTCGATCAGACGATAGGCTTGTTTGTGACCACCGCCTATGTAGCGCATGGTCATTTTTCCGGTGTTGTTCCGGCCACCCGATTTGCCAATACCTATGGTAAGGCTCTTCTCGGGCTTCGAAGCCGTCACCTCCTCAAAGGATCCAGCCACTTTGAAGCGCTGGCCTGCGGTGATGGGGCGTAGTTTCTTGAGTGCCATGACAGCTTATGCTCAGATGTTGCTGTAGAAATCGATTGAACTGCCCTCAGCGAGTTTCACCACTGCTTTTTTTCGTGCCGAGGTGTAACCGGTGATGAACTTGGTACGAGTATTACGGTTGCGCTTCTTTCCAGCTGCGAGCATGGTGTTCACCGAGCTCACTTTCACACCGTACATCTTCTCAACTGCTTCCTTGATCTGAAGCTTATTCGCATTCCTGTCAACGAGGAAACCGACAACACCAGACTTTTCAGTCTGACCTGCCATTTTCTCGGTGATGAGCGGTTTAAGGATGACTTCCATGGTCAGGTTCAGCTAAGGGTCTTCTCAATTACGTTGATCGAGCTCTCTGAAAGGAGGAGTGTTTTCGCGTTCAGAATCTTGTAAGTATTTAATTCTGAAACAGTTACAATCTCAGCGACCTTCAAATTTCGGGAGGACAAATATATGTTTTTGTCGTGCTCACCCAACACAAGAAGTGTTTTTTTATCGCCTACCTTCAAGTTAGCGAGAATGGCGTTGAACTCCTTGGTCTTCGGGGTACCCATCTTCAGGTCCTCGATCACTGTGATGGCGTTCTCCTTTGCCTTGTAAGCCAAAGCACTCTTGCGCGCCAAAGCCTTGGTCTTGCGATTCACTTTCTGAGAATAATCGCGCGGCTCTGGACCGAAGATGCTACCACCGCCTTTGAGCAATGGGCTCTTGATATCTCCGAAACGAGCTCCGCCACCGCCTTTCTGCTTGCGGATCTTACGGGTGCTGCCCGTCACTTCGCTACGAGCCTTGTTCTTGGCCGTACCTTGACGCTTGTTGGCCAGATGGGCCTTCACATCCAGGTAAATGGCGTGGTCGTTCGGCTCGATACCATAGATGGCAT
>Ga0169931_10011627_pt1 | contig 12353 bp, 8 predicted proteins | sample Kivu_15m_20L_FD_129675 | JGI IMG/M metagenome (GOLD analysis project Ga0169931, IMG submission 129675) | Freshwater microbial communities from Lake Kivu, Western Province, Rwanda to study Microbial Dark Matter (Phase II) - Kivu_15m_20L... | ecosystem: Environmental > Aquatic > Freshwater > Lake ...
ACTCGCCCCCCAGCAACCGTTCACACTGTAAGGTAGGAAGATCCTAGGATCGAGAAGGTCCAGGATTAGAGAAGGTCCAGGATTAGAGAAGGTCCAGGATTAGGTTCCGCAAATCGATCGCTGCCGCAATGCTAGCTCCAACTTTCCCCAGCCCCAAATAACCCTAAACCAAATATCCCTAAACCAAAAAGTACTCTTTACAAGAATCCCGCCACCGCACGTCCCGCTTCCAAGGGCAACGTCGCCCAAGGTCGAATCGCTCAATTCTCCCTCTCCCACCCGAAATAAATTATGGTCGGTTCAAACTCGAAGTTCCTAATTCATGGCCTTTTGCTAGCAATTCTGCTGGGCATTCCCCACGCGCGGGGAGAGGAAAACGCTATCAAAACGAATGAATTAGATACCCAAACAAAATTCTACATCGAAAAAATACGACCTCTGCTCGATGAGCATTGCGTAAACTGCCATGGAAGCCAAGAACAAGGAGGGGGCCTGAAGTTGGACTCGCTCGATGCGATGTTGCAAGGTGGGGATTCGGGCCAAGTCCTGAAAGTGGGCGATCCCTCGAATAGCCTGCTTTGGAAACGAATATCATCCGTTAATCCGGATGAACGGATGCCACCTGAAGGGGATGGACTCTCCAAGTCCGATATCGAGTCGATGAGCCAGTGGATCGCCCAAGGGGCCCATGGTGTGGATGAGTCGTCCCAACAGGATAAGTCCTGGCAAGAACGACTGGAACACTGGGCGTGGAAACCGATGCGGTCTGAGCCAATCCCCCTTCGGCTGGATAGCAAAGAGAACTTGGCATCCCCAATCGATGGTTGGATTGAGGTGAAGTTAAATCAGAAGCAACTCGCATGGTCGCCTCCCGCGGATCAAACCACGTGGCTCCGCCGAGTTTACTTTGATCTCATCGGCTTGCCCCCTACGCCAGAGGAGTTAGCCGCATTTGTGGCGGACCATGATCCCAATGCCAAGGGCAAAGTGGTAGATCGTCTGCTGGCGAATCCGCGTTATGGGGAACGTTGGGCTCGTCATTGGCTCGATGTGGTTCATTACGGCGATACTCACGGTTATGATAAAGATAAACCACGTCCCAACGCCTGGCCTTATCGCGACTATGTGATTCGCGCCTTGAACGAGGATCGACCCTACTCTCGATTTATTGAGCAACAAATCGCGGGGGACACCTTACCAATTGATCCAGGCAGCGGCCTGAGTTCGGCGGACAACAATGAAGCTCTTGGTTTTATTTCGGCCGGTCCGTGGGACGCGATCGGGCACACCGAAGTTCCCGAAACAAAAACCGATGGAAAAATCGCTCGACATCTCGATCGCGATAACATGGTGGCAACGGCGATAGGGACTTTCGCAAGCATCACCATCCAATGTGCGCAGTGCCATAATCACAAGTTTGATCCTTTTACTCAAAAAGATTATTACGCACTACAAGCTGTCTTTGCTGCAGTCGATCGCTCCGAGCGAGCTTATTACGCTGATGCTCAAGTAGAGGCCGAGGTGAGTATTGTCCAGCGCGAATTGGCAGCAGTGCTTGAGGAACTCAAGCAATATCAAACGGAGGTTCGGCAAGCGACAGGAGAGCAACTTGAGCCAATCGAAAAATCGATCCTTGAGTTGACGATGCCATTAAAGGGGCAACTGCCGGTGGAGTACGGTTATCACAGCCAGATTTCTCCACAGTCAAAAACGAGCAAATGGGTCCAGGTGGATTTGGGCGAAGCGACGCCTATCGAAACCCTACGAGTGCATCCTTGTTACGATGACTTTAATGCGATTGGTCCCGGTTTTGGATTTCCCATCCGTTGGCAGGTGCGCGGTTCCAATTCGCCCGATTTCCAAAACGCCGTTCAACTCGCCAATCACACCAGCGCTGATTTCACGAATCCGTTATGGTGTCCTGTGGAAGTCGATTGCAAATCTCTATCCGCAAAGCAGCGAACAGTACGTTATATCCGTGTTGATGCCGAGGTGCTGGTCGAGCGATCCAGGGACTTCATCTTCGCTTTGGCAGAACTCGAGGTATTCAATGATGCTGGTGTCAATGTTGCCCTCAATAAATCGGTCACCGCGTTCGATTCTATCGAAGCGGGGCCACGCTGGGGTGCCAAGAATTTAGTCGATGGCAAAACACCTACCGGCAAAGTCGCGGTCCAACTCGCCGAGCTGCACCAAGCGAAAATCGATTGTATTGAGCGTTCCATTCCCCAGACTCTGAGGGATAAGGGGCTCAACTTAGAATCCAAAGAACGACAACTGCGTAGCAGATTGGCTTCGCTGCCGCCGCCGCAACGAGTGTTTGCTGGAACGATACACAACGGTTCCGGCGCTTTTCGCGGAACGGGACCCGATGGAGGTAAACCGCGGCCGATTTATTTATTGGCTCGAGGCAATGTGACACAGCCTGGTCGCGAAGTGATGCCCAGTGCGCTGACAGGACAATTCGGTTTACCCGATCTCTTTCAGTTTCCCGAAAACCAGTCGGAGTCAGAGCGCCGAGCGGCACTTGCCAAGTGGCTTATCCATCCTGCTCACCCACTCACTTGGCGTTCGCTGGTCAATCGGCTGTGGCAATATCATTTTGGTCGAGGCATCGTGGATACGCCCAATGATTTTGGTCGCATGGGAGGTGCGCCAAGTCATCCCGAATTGCTCGATTATTTATCGCTGGAATTTCGAGATTCGCAATCGATTAAACACATGCAGCGTAAAATAATCCTGACCAAGGTTTATGAACAAAGCTCCGTGGTTCACAATCCAGATGCGATCGCGATCGACTCTGAAAATGTATTCCTGTGGAGACAATCACGCAGGAAGTTGGAAGCTGAGGCGGTGCGCGATGCCGTGCTGGCGACCAGTGGCAGTTTAGATTTGAAAATGGGTGGGCCCGGTTATCAGGATTTTGTGATAGAAAGGCCAGAGCATTCGCCGCATTATGAATATGACTTAGCAGATCCTGCGGATTCAAAAACATTTCGTCGCACTGTTTATCGTTTCATTGTGCGTTCGCAATTGCAACCCTTTATGACCTTGTTAGATTGTGCCGATCCATCGCTGCGGGTCGATCGTCGCAACGAGACTGTCTCGGCAACACAGGCTTTAACCATGCTGAACAATGGCTTTATGCTCGAACAAGCCAAACGATTTGCGGGTCGCTTACAGCATGAATTTCCCAAATCTGATCCTGAGAGGAAGGTTGTCCGAGCGTTTGAATTGGCTTTGTCGCGTAAGCCGACCGAGTCGGAAGCAAAAATCGTTCGGGAATATAGTGAGAAGCATGGCTGGGAAAATACTTGCCGCCTATTGTTTAACCTTAATGAGTTTTCTTTCGTTGATTGAGGTCAAGTTCGATGCACGTACCAAATTTTGATCGCGAGCTTGATTTTGTCCCCAATCGCAGAGGTTGGCTTTCTCAAGTTGGAAATGGCTTTGGAGGTTTGGCGCTCGCCAGCATGCTTGCCCAAGATGGACTCGGCGATGAAGAGCAATCTTCCGGGGCGACTCATCCGGCAATCGTTTATCCTCGCAAAGTGAAACGTGTGATTCAGTTGTTCATGGCGGGAGCGGCCAGCCATATCGACTTGTTTGATTACAAACCCTCATTGCTTAAGCATCATGGAAAGCCGAGCGATTTTGGCGAGCCTGTGGAGGCATTTCAAGATGGACTTGGGCCCTGGTTAAAGCCGGTGTGGGACTTCAAGCCATATGGAAAGTCGGGAAAAATGCTTAGTGATACGGTCGCACCTTTAGGCAAAGTTGTCGACCAGATGTCCTTTATCCACAACATGGTCACAACCAGCGGTGTCCATTCCGCAGCAACATTGTTGCAGGCGACAGGATTTCAAACGCCCGGTTTTCCTGGCGCGGGATGTTGGGTTAGTTACGCACTGGGGTCGATGAACGACAATCTTCCCACTTTCGTCGTTCTTCCCGATCATCGAGGCTATGCTTCCAATGGCGTAAAAAACTGGGATGCCGCTTTTTTGCCGACCCAGCATAGTGGCACCGTTATATTTCCAGGAAAAACATCGCCGATCACCGATTTGAATCCACATCCGAGCGCGAGCTTTATTACGCCAACCGGTGAAATGGAGGCCAGGTCCGCACTTGCCCAGTTAAATCGTGAACATGCAAGCCAGCGCGTCGACGATCTGCGTCTAGAAGCGAGGATACGCAGTTACGAACTAGCGGGCCGCATGCAAGTGGCCGCACCGGAAGCTCTCGATTTGAGCCAAGAGCCACAGCATATCCTCGATATGTACGGCATACAGGCTCAAGGCAAACAATGGCCAACGGAAATCAATGCTCCCGAAGAAGCACATCATTTTGGAACGAAATGCCTGGTCGCGCGGCGAATGCTCGAACGTGGAGTAAGGTTTATTCAGATTTGGAGCGGCAATGATAATGGTTTTCCTCGGCGAAACTGGGATTCCCACGAGGATTTGCGTCGTGATCACGGACCGCTAGCGATGGGCATGGCTATAGGAGCAACCGCTTTGATTCAAGATCTCCAGCAGCGCGGTTTGCTGGACGATACACTCATTCTCTGGACAACAGAGTTCGGTCGTATGCCATCCTCGCAAGGAGGTGCGGGACGAGATCATAACCCCTATGTGTTTACCAACTGGTTATGCGGTGCGGGAATCAAGCCTGGGGTTACATGCGGCGAAAGCGATGAATGGGGATATAAGCCGCTGGACCGAAACAAACCTACCAAAGTTTATGATGTTCATGCCACCTTGCTCAAATTGATGGGGATTGAACATACAAAGCTCACTTGGCGTCATAATGGAATCGATCGACGTTTGACGGATGTGCACGGACATCCTATCGAAGCTATAATTGGATAGGTGTTTCTTGGGGACCCAAATTGTGCGGATGGAATATATCCAAGAACTTACGATAAAGTACAAATCGAGTTGACTGTGAAAAATTTTCGCTGGTGGCTGATTTTCGCCTTTGCTCTCTTCATGGCTCGGCCCACTACCAAACGTTGTACCATGTGCGTCGACCGCTGGAGGGATCATGAGATCCCGGCTGTGTCCGCGCCGGCTGAAGAACCGCTGAACGCAAACTTGCTCAAATCGGATTTCGATTCGGCAAAGTTTATCTTGAATCAAAAATTGTCTGCCGGCCAGATGCGGTAAAACTGTTCCCCTTCGATTATGCAAGAAGCTTGCGGACAAGATGGCAGACCTAGTTCATTGTAAAGCCTTATTTCTTTTTGATTATTGTACGAAAGAATCACTTCATGAGATCGGCGATCTTCGCGTTGACTTTTTTGGTCAGCTTGCTCGGTAAGCATATCATTGCTCAGACGCCAAGTGCGCCGAAGAAATTGGGCGAGCCGATTCGGGCTCTTCTGGTCACGGGGGGATGTTGTCATGATTATCCGCGACAGAAGCAAATACTAACCAAGGGTGTATCGGCTCGCGCCAACGTCCAGTGGGTTGTCGTACATCAGGGTGGCACGGCAACGAACTCTCAAATCCCACTCTACAACGATGCGAACTGGGCTGATGGATTCGATGTGGTGGTTCACAACGAATGTTTTGCCGATGTGAAGGATCCAGCCTGGGTCGCTCGAGTGCTTGAGCCACATCGTAACGGGGTGCCAGCGGTGCTTATCCACTGTGCCATGCACTGCTACCGAACAGGCAACGATGATTGGTTTGAGTTTTGCGGCGTGCAGTCACCGGGGCATGGCCCCCACTACGCTTACACCGTGGACAACAAAAATGCGGACCATCCGATCATGAAGGGTTTCGGCGCCGATTGGTCTGTGGCAAAGGGAGAGCTCTATCACACCATAAAGTTATTTCCTAGTACTACCGTTTTAGCCACGGCCAAGCGGAATGATACGCAGGAAGATCAGGTTTGTGTTTGGACCAATCAATATCGCAATACCCGCGTATTTGGTACGACCATCGGCCATTACAATGAAACGATGGCTGATCCAAAGTATCTCGATATGCTCTCTCGCGGAATTCTATGGAGCGTTTATGGCGATGACATGCCTGAAATCCAACCTGCCCCAGATGAGTTGATGGCTGAGATTCAGGCGATCGCACGCGGCGAAAAAGACAATCTGGCCAAGAGCGATGGCAAATGCTGTGGCGAAGGAAATGTGTTGCTGGGACAGAAGACTACGGCCAGCAGTGAGGAAGTATCTAAGCAGAATTTTGCGAATCGTGCTGTCGATGGCGATGTGCGAACACGTTGGTGCAATAACGGTGGTGGAGGTGGGGCGTGGTTGCAGATCGATCTTCCTCAGCCCACGAAAGTTGCTTCCCTACGAATTCATTGGGAACAGGAAGCGGCTTACAGCTATCGTGTGGAAGGTACCGCAGATGGTAAACAGTGGCAGACACTCGTCGAGCAAAAGGGAAATACCAAAGTGCAACGGATCGTCAGTCACACGATCGAGCCAGCCGAGTTGGCTTCGCTGAAGGTCGTCTTTCTGGGATCAAGTACGGGAGTTTGGGGAAGTATTTGGGAAGCCGAAGCGTATGCGGGCGCCCTGCCTGCCCTGCCTGAGGGCATCGCGAATTCGACCAGCTCACCCGCCCGACTGGGAGATATACAAGCGCCATCGGATTTTGATGTTCAGCTTTTTGCGGCTCCACCGGAAGTCAACTACCCGGTCTGCCTCGCGTCGGGAGCCCAGGGCGAGTTGTTCGTCGGTATTGATGAACAAGGCTCATTGGGCCGTGAGAAAGGATTCGGACGCGTTGTCAAATGTGTCGACCGAGATGGAGATGGTCAGGCGGAAGATATTCGTGTCTTTGCAAAGGTCGATCATCCGCGGGGAATGGTCTATGACCAAGGAAACCTATGGGTGCTTCACCCACCCTACCTCACGCTCTATCGGGATGAAGATCTCGATGGTGTCGCCGATTCTTCCAAAGTGCTCATCGAAGGAATCAGTACGGAAGCGGTGAATCAGCGAGGAGCCGATCATACAACCAACGGTATTCGTATGGGTATGGATGGTTGGATTTATATCGCTGTTGGAGACTTTGGCTTTTCGAAAGCGGTTGGTACTGATGGTCGTATTCTCAGTCGCAGAGGTGGAGGCATTTTGCGGGTCCGCCCCGATGGTAGGGAAATGGAAATCTATGCTTGGGGGCTACGCAATATCCTCGACGTGTGTATCGATCCAAACCTGGAAATGTTCACGCGGGATAACACCAACGATGGTGGAGGCTGGAACGTCCGTTTCAGTCATATCTTCCAAGGGGCCGAGTATGGATACCCATCGCGTTACCTCAATTATGCTGAAGAAACGATGCCTCCGCTTGCCGACTATGGAGGAGGTTCGGGATGTGGAGGCATGTTCGTGGATGAGCCTCGCTGGCCAACAGATTTTAAGTTTGCGGCCTACACGTGCGATTGGGGAACGAGCGAAGTGTACGTACATCGCTTGCAAAGTGAACAGGCAACTTTTCAACCTCATCAGCAAGCCTTTTTGAAAATAGCCAGGCCCACCGACATTGAAATGGATACCAGCGGACGAATGTACGTCTCCAGTTGGCTTAATGGAGGTTTCAGTTTTAGCGATAAAAATGTTGGTTTCGTGGCTGTAATCACGCCTAAAGATTTTGTTCCTAAACCCTTTCCTCTTTTGACTTCGGCAAGCACTTCACAGTTGGTGCAATGGCTTAGACGCGGAGGGGCGGCAGGGACATTTCATCTTTCACGCGAGTTGCTGCGGCGCGGTGATCAAGGAGATGTTACGAAGTTATTGCTCAATGTTGCTGCAGATTCGTCGTTGGAATTAGGCACGCGCACAGCCGCAATCTTCACCCTGAAACAAATTTTGGGCAAGTCAGCCAACGCAAGTATCATAGAACTTGCTACCCATGATCTAGCGATACGTCGAGTGGCCTTGCGCTGTGTAACGGATCGCATCGGAGAAATCGATGCCAAGTGTGTTGAGTTTGCTGCGGCATCGTTAGCAATGGATGATCCCAAGGTTGTCTCGCAAGCGATCATTTCTTTGAAACGCTGCGCCATGGCAAAAGATTTGCTGTCCCAAGGACAACGAGCCACTCTATCGGCCGAACTGTTGGCACTGCCAGCATGTCGTCAAGCCTGGGAAGTAAAATCCCATGCGGAAACGCAACCGGAGCGGGTGATTCCGCATCTTGCCCTACAAACGTTGGTTGCCCTTGGTTCACCCGAGAGTGTCGTGGCAGGTTTGGATGGCTCGGCGAATCATGTCGCAGACATCACTCTTCGGCAGATGCATCAAGCCGAGACCGTTACCGCGTTAATCCAGCGATTGTATCGACCGGCAACCACTGCCTTAAAAATAAAATTGATTGAGATTTTAGCACGCTTGTATTATCGAGAAGGTGATTATACGCGCGGCGATTGGTGGGGTACTCGGCCAGACACAACGGGTCCCTATTATGATCGGCAAATTTGGGAAGGTAGCGAGCGAATCGAAAAAGTCTTGCTGGGGGTGATCGAGCAAGGAGAACCCGCCTTGCGCGAACAAGCTCGAAAAAGTGCCGAGAGGTTTCGATTGCCGCTGGCAAAAAATTCCTCTGTCAACGCCGCGACGCGTGAGCCAATGAAGCAGGAGCCGATCGTTATTGCCGAGTTCGATCGCAATGATACAAGCTTGATCGGCAATATGGACCTCGCGAGAGTGATGACATTATTGGAAGGTGCGCAAGGGAACTCCGAAAAAGGTAAAGCGTTGTTTCAAACGCAAGCTTGTAATGCTTGCCATACATTTGCTGATGGTCAGGCACCCAAAGGGCCGCATTTGGTGGATATTGGCAAACGCTATTCGCGCAAGGAGTTGCTCGAGTCCATTCTCAAGCCCAGCGCGAAATTGGCACAAGGATTCGATAGCTGGCAGTTTTTGACCGTAGACGGTGAAGTGCTCACCGGCTTTGTGGTCACTGAGAGCGCAGAGTCGGTGGTGATTCGCGATGGTCAAGGCGTCATGCATGAATTGGTTCAAAGTCAAATCGAGGAACGCAAGAAGCAAGAGAAATCGATGATGCCCGAGGGACTAGTCGGTAATTTGAAGCTGGAGCAATTGGCTCACCTTTTGGCATATTTAGAATCGTTACATTGAACCGATACAGCGAGACAGGCGGACTGCATAGGATGTGTGCAAGTCAAATGAAATGACCATTGAGATGAACGATTATCGATTGCTCGATTTCGGAGATGGTAGAAAGCTGGAATACGTTGGTGGAGTGATATTGGATCGCCCCTCGCCTGCGGCCGAAGGGGAATGCCGTGTGAATCCTGCAAAATGGCGCGAAGCTCATCTTCAATTGGATGATGCAACGTCGAAGCATTGGCGATTTTTGAAGGAACTCCCCAATCCATGGATGATGAATCTTGGCAATGTCCAAGTGTTGCTTCGACCAACACCCTTTGGACATATCGGTGTATTTCCAGAGCAGCAAAAAAATTGGGACTGGTTTCTGTCGCTAAGAACCGTACCGGGCGAAGTGAAACGATGCCTCAATTTATTTGCCTATACGGGGGCCAGTAGTTTGGTGTTGGCTCACGCTGGTTGGCACGTGACGCACGTGGACGCTTCTCGACCGACGATTCTTTGGGGTAGAGAAAACGCGACACGGAGCGGTTTGGCGGAAGCTCCGATTCGCTGGATTCAGGAAGATGCCAGCCGTTTCCTGCAACGCGAAATACGGAGAGGTAATCGCTACGATTTGGTTTTGCTCGACCCACCTGCATATGGGCATGGACCGAAAGGTGAACGCTGGAGTATCGACGAGGGTATGGTGGACTTGCTCGGCAGCGTGTTTGAAGTTTTGGTCGATCGCCCTTGCGGTATTCTCTGGACAGGTCACTCCGACGCGGAGTTGGTTCGGCAGTTGGTTCAGCAATACGAATCGCTGGCTCGAAAAGTGAGTCTCAGCGCAGAGCGATTACAGCGTGCGACGCTAGAAGATGCGGTAGGAAGACATCTCGATTTTGGTTATCGAGTGCGTTGGCTACCGAGCGTTGGACCGATTCCTGGCTCCTAGCTGTCCACAGCTAGAGTTAGGTGGGCATCTACCCATGTAAGCTGCTGGTTCGATATCAAAAAAATTTCCCTGCAAATCAGCGGAACAAAATCCCAAGGAGTCCAAGTTATGAAGAACCAAATAATGCTAAACCACCGGTTGACCAAGCTGCAAATCTTCTTCGCTTGCACGATTTTGCTCCCCTTCACCATGATTCTCGGCATCGTTTGGCTCTGTCAGGCCTATCATCGATGCTTTCATGAGGAAAGTGCTACCGAAGATGGGCGAGTCCGAGTGACTGGAAGTCTGGATAAGAGCCATCGGGCAGCAGTCGCAGAGCATGATTCTTGGCTGCTGCCCGTTAATCTCTCGGCTTAGCTATAAAAGCCGCCGAAGCGAAGGTAAAGCCAGCGAAGCGAAGGTCGAACACAGCGCTCCTGAAGCACAGCACAAGACCAGCAAGCAGTTCAATAAATAGTATGGCACGGTGAGGAAGAGGCGAAAACCGTTGTGTTCTCAGGGGTTCTGCAGATGTCTCAAGAAAAGGTAGCGGAGGAGGGACTCGAACCCCCGACACGCGGATTATGATTCCGCTGCTCTAACCAGCTGAGCTACTCCGCCAACGATTCCAAACGGCTCGCAAAAAAAATCATCGGGCGAAGCAATCGCCGCATGCGAGTTGAGATGACTTGAGAAATGTAACGATCTGGAAGCGACCTGACAAGCGTTAATCACCAGCCGAGGACCATGTTGGATTCGATCACGCGTCTTGCCTTTTCGAGGTCGGTACCGGTCTCGTGCATGTATAAACGTATAGCATGAACTTTGTCTCCGGCCGATTTGGCGAGGCAGTCGCGAGCGATGGAGCAGATGTCCAGTGTCGTATGCGTCATACCCATGGCCCCTTTGGAAATCACCCAAGTGTCTCGTGGGCGTCGTGTTAGACGGCGGATCTCATCATACGGATACGCATCGAATACCACCCCTCGAGCAGCCTGTTCATCGTCTGCCCAGGTGATAATGATGTGCGAATCGGTTTCGATTTCGTAAAGCGGCACAATCGTCTCTCCTGCCCATGAAAAACGTGGAGCCAATGTGTTTCTGGTTGTTTGAGCCAACCGCTCGGGCCCATAATCAACCTCAGTCACTGAATCCTAGCAGGCCTGCCATTTGCGACAACCACATAGGAACTTCCTTCGGCGTAAATCTGGGTTAAACATAACTTCTACCCCGATTTTAACGATCATTTAGGCCCGTCTAGGTGGGCGACTCCGCAGGAGGGCTTCTGAATCCAGGGAGCCAGTCAGTACAATACCGACCTATGAGCTCAACAAATCCAGTTTCGAATCGATGGGTTACTTGGATCATCATATTATTTATGGTGGGACTGGTCACCTTTCCGCTCGTACGTAAGGCTCTGCCGCTCGAATATGCAAAATGGCAACTCGCTGCTGCCGCCAATGCTGTCGCCCACTCGGATTGGGAAGAAGCCGATAAGCGTTTAGAAATTGCCGAAAAAAGTTCGTCCGCGATTCGTACTTTGCCGGACTATTGGGGTGTGTATCTCCGCTTGCTCAATGGAGATCCCACTCGAAATGGCTCCACCGATTCTCTGATCGACGAATTGCGGGAAGCCATTTCGGAGAATAGTCAAAATCGCTTGGCCGGCAATTGGTTGGTTGAGTTGCTCAGCGAACAAGGAAGATTCTCGGAGGCGCTGGAGTGCATGAAGCTGACTCTGGGAGAATCTGGGGCACAAGGTGCTATTCAGTTGAACCAACTCGCCTATCATCGATCACTGGCAAATGTAGAGCTTGACGAAGCGCTCAAGGATATCGACATCGCCCTGAAGGATTTTGCCGATGAGCCATCTTTTCTCGATACAAAAGCTTGGATTTTGTATCGGCAAAAACGTTTTGAAGAGGCCCTAAGTGCGATCAATCTGGCTCTGAGCCAAATTCTGCCCGAGGTTCCCGTCGAGCTTCGTGAGGCTCCCGAAGAATATGATCCCGCAGGTTTGGGAATTGCTCCGTTGGGTAAGCTTCCGAAAACGGTTCTCAAAGAACGCTTTGATGTGATCGCCGTCATCCGCTTCCATCGGATGAAAATACTGGAAGCGCTGGGGCGTGAAGAAGAAGCCCTGTCCGATTATCGGGCGATTCGATTTTGGGGTATCGAACCCTCTGAGAAACTGTATTGAGCCATGAAGCTCCTGTAGGACTGATTGCCCTGTAGGACTGATTGCCCGGTAGGACTGATTGCAGGTGCAACATTGAGGCTGGCAGAAAAAGGTCTGCAAAAATTTTGGCAACGCCGCAGTACGTATTTAGTTAA
>Ga0169931_10011629_pt1 | contig 12353 bp, 11 predicted proteins | sample Kivu_15m_20L_FD_129675 | JGI IMG/M metagenome (GOLD analysis project Ga0169931, IMG submission 129675) | Freshwater microbial communities from Lake Kivu, Western Province, Rwanda to study Microbial Dark Matter (Phase II) - Kivu_15m_20L... | ecosystem: Environmental > Aquatic > Freshwater > Lake...
ATTGCTAGATAAAGATCTGCGTTATGGGGGCGGACTCCGGAGGACCCGGGCCACTTAATTCTTTCGCAAAGGGGTGAGTCCGGTAATTAGCCGGATATATCGATGGCGCCCATCGACCCAATTATTCTTTCATCATTAGCTGATCTTCAGCCCTCACTTTATTGGCTAGATGCTGACCCACTTGAGCCAGAGTCTCACTCAGCACTCATTGGTGAGGTCTCAACCGATCTTTGTATCGTCGGTGCTGGTTACACCGGGCTATGGACAGCGCTACTTGCAAAGGAGCGAAATCCAAAGCGTGAGGTAGTAATTGTTGAACAACGTGAGACTGGAAATGGCGCATCCGGGCGTAATGGTGGATTTTGTAACGCCTCACTAACTCATGGTTTTGTTAATGGCTACACCCGCTTTCCAGATGAGATGGCAATAATTGATAAGTTGGGCCGAGATAATTTAGATCAAATTGAAGCCACTATAAAAAAATATAATATTGATTGTGATTTTGAGCGAACAGGTGAGCTGCGGGTTGCAGTCGCCCCTTGGCAATTAGAGGGCTTAAAGGAGGAGGCGATTGCTAGAAATAACACCGGAGATCATGTTGAGGTATTAAGTAAAGAGCAGATAAGAAAAAGAGTTAACTCACCCCTTTATGAGGGAGCACTTCATGATGCCGATGGCACAGCTTTAGTTGATCCAGCACGCCTGGTTTGGGGATTAGAAAAAGCTTGTCTATCCCTTGGGGTGAAAATCTTTGAGAACTCAAAGGTTGAGCAGTTATTTGATGAGGGATCACATGTTGTAGTAAAAACTGCATATGGTCAGGTTAGAGCAAATAAGGTTGCACTCGCCACCAATATCTACACACCACTTTTAAAAAGTGTTAAAAAGTATGTAATTGCAGTTTATGATTTTCAATTAGTAACTGAGCCCTTAACCAAAGAGCAATTAGAAAGTATTGGCTGGAAAGGTCGAGAGGGTCTATCCGATGCTGGGTATCAATTCCATTACTACCGGTTAACTAAAGAGAATGAGATTTTATGGGGTGGTTATGATGCTATTTATAATTACAAAGGCAAGGTGCGACAGGAGTACGAAGCTAGGCCTGAAACCTATGCAAAATTAGCTACAAACTTCTTTAAAACCTTTCCACAATTAGCCGGCATCAAATTTACTCATGGTTGGGGTGGGGCAATTGATACCTGCTCTAGATTTTCACCATTTTGGGGAACCGATTTTGATAACAAGGTTGCCTACGTTCTAGGTTACACCGGCCTTGGAGTTGCCTCCACCAGATTTGGCGCCTCAACCATGCTTGATTTACTAGATGAGATTGAAAATGAAGCAACCTCACTTCAGATGATTAAACACAAACCAATTCCATTTCCACCAGAGCCATTTAGATTTATGTTTATTCGCCTAACTCAATGGTCAATAACTAAAGCTGACAAAAACAAGGGTAAGCGAAATCTTTGGCTTAAACTTTTAGATCGTCTTGGATTAGGCTTTGACTCATAATTTGAATACCTAAAAAGTCCATGGAGTATACTTGGCAATTGTCAGGTAAAAAACTAAGATATTGGGGCGCAAGATGTTATCCACAATAACAATTGTAGGGCCTAATAAAAAAATGTTAACTTGTACAGAAAAAAAATACTGGCAACCGTTTATAAATCTATTGATAAATCGCAACTACCAATTAGTTGAACATCTTGGTGGAGATTTTTTAATTGCTATAAATCATAATAGAAATATGGTAGCAAAATACAAGCACCGTTACCCTGAACGTCCTACAATTTTGATTAGAACAGAATCACCAGCAGTATTTCCACAACAGTACGAGTTGGATGTTGTACAACAATATGGCTTCGTTATCACTCCGGGTGGTAATAGAAATATCTCAGCTGAAAATTTTATTCAACATTACCCGTACTTTTATTTTAAGAATCCTAATTTATTTAATTTATCGGATCAATTTCTCAAAGAGATTATAAATTCCAATAAAAAATTAGGTTTTTATTCTGAAAAACACTGGCAAGAAAGAAATATTTTATGTTCATTTATTGCCTCAAATAAATTTGGCCCTACCAAAAAAAATAATTATGAACTCAGATATCAGATTGTATCAAAATTAAAAAATACCAAACTTGAAATTTTTGGTTCAGGATGGGTAGCTGGTAGAAATGAGAGGTTAAGAAAAATTCTAGGATTAGTTTGGTTTAGCTTTAGTAATAAGCAAAAAATTGAATATAACGTGCTCCTTAGTTATGCCCTACAGAGAAAAATTAAAATTCCATTCATTGACAATAAACACGGAATAAACCGTGAGTCTAAGTACTCTTTGATAATTGAGAACTCTAATGATTTTTTGACTGAAAAGATTTTTGATGCATTAGTTTCTGGGTGTATTCCCATTTATGTTGGACCAGATTTGACTGAATTTGGCATACCCAAAAGCATATATATGCAAATCCCTAATAATTTAGATGCCCTATGCGAATTCATAAATGAGCTCCCAAAATTAGACTCATCTGCATATTTAAATTCAATATATGATTTTTTAATGAGTAAGGTAATAATTGAAAATTTTGAGGGAGGTAGAGTTTATGAAAAAATTCTCCATGATATTGATTTATTTGTAGAGAAACATGGTAAAATTAGCGCCGTATAAACTTATAAATACACCCTGTTAGCAGACCCATTTTTTTATTTATCGGATTCAACTATATTTGTGAGGAAAAAGCACTGTGCTTGAAATCTTGATGAGAAGTATTCCAAAGCTCGATCCTAAAATGACGAGAATATATTTTGGCTTACCATAATTTTCTAGTTCTAGGATAAAAAAGTTTTATGATTTATAAACTTTACATAAATTGATTTAAAATTGGGTAAAGATGCTACAATTTTCCAGCCTTTATGTGAATTAACCTATGAAAAATTTGAGCTTAACTTGTTGGTTGCTTATGCTTTTAAATGCAAAGCTATTTTAAGAAAGGGAAGTTTGGTTACGTAATAAGTAGGCTTTAATTAACCGATAATCATTCAAAACTATTGTAGAATTAATGTCAATGAATACTTTTTATGCGTTTTACTGTATGATAAATTGCATTAAAACTATTTCTCATGAATACTCTTAAATCGGCTTTGGTGCCAGTGCACTTATTAGTGTCAGTATTTATTACTAATAAATCATTACAAGATATTGTAAAACCTATATCTTATTCTTCATCAAGTTCGCGTCTAGATGAATTTTTAACCACTATGCACTCGATGTCTCAACTAGGTTTTGAAAGTTGTGATTTCTACTTAGAATTTGATGAAATTTACGAAGAATATAGCCCACTTGTTCTAAGATGGTTAAAAGAAATATACCCTTCAGCTCGGTTTTATAGTCATCGATTGAGTACTTTCATTGAGTGGCAACAAGCCGAAAAAAATATACCGAAACATATTAAATTAATATTGTTACAAACAAATTTTGATCACCCATACATTGCAGAAATACCTGAGTATTTCTTTCAATTTTGTGGTCAAATTGATGCTCTAAGTAATAGAGTAATTGGAAACATAACACACTGGCCAGAAGCAATTTCATCATTGATGAATCCATGGCGAAAACATAATAATAATTATGATAGAGGTAGTGTTTATATAGATGAATGTGAAGAAGTTATTGGAACCTGCCTGGTTACTAGGCAACTTTTTAATGAGTGGTGGACAAATGATTTTACAAATGGGACCAAAATCATCAGACCAGATAATCCATTTGGACCTGGTGTTCGTTTCCAAACAGCTCAATCCATGACACCAAAAATTGAATTATTTCGCCATATGGAAGGTTATAGGAATGTGTTTATCAAAAGTCCCTGGGCCCAAGGTATCAGACCGTGTTGTATATTTAAACATGGAGATATTATTCATACAGATTGGACTCGTGGTACCCCAAAATCGAAATCCAAGAATTTAACTGAACTAATTGACCTACCTAGAGTACCATTTAATTCTTACACGGCAAATAAAACAACAATAACAAATCTAATTCTCATTGCTGGCTCACACAGAATTAATTTTCGTATACTAAAAAATCTAAAACAACATTATAATTTATCACATACAAACTCGTCTATTTGGATATTGTTAAATCTCTTAAAAAATCAATATTTTTTGAATAAAATTCCAGGGTATATCGCTAACCAGATTTTAGCTAGCTTAATAAATCTTGTAATATTTATTAAAGGTAAGGATAAAAAAATATTCATACCACCTAAATACCTCTTAATGATATATACGTATGGTTGGGTGAGGGGAACAATTCTCTATATTTGGACAAAGCATGGTAAATTATTAAAAACTTTTTTCCCATTAAAATTAATTAAAAGCATTAAAGAGGTAATTTTAGACTAGGTTTCCGAATTTAAGATTTGCTATAACGAAACTAGAGTTAAAACTGTCTATATTTTGGCGAATTAGCCCGTCAGATCAGAAGATTGATTTTACGTTCACACAAATGGCGCGCCCGCAGGGAACTGAAACCCAGACCTTCTGATCCGTAGTCAGATGCTCTATCCGTTGAGTTAGTGGGTGCAATTAGATTGGACATTGGAAAATCTAGCATTTTTTTAAGACCAATCTAAATTTATTGCCTACATGCAATCCATCTCTTTTACTCGTGGTTCTCCTGGAGTTTCACCAGAAATGACCTCTGAGACATTTATAGTTATCACGCTTTTTGATCAATTAACTCATGCTTATAAAATTTCATCTATTGAATACATGTGTTTTTTCTTTTAGAGTGTAAAGTAAAATATAGATACGATCTGTAATTAAATTACTCAAAATAAATTAATGCCTACATTTTTAGTTAGTACCTAATTTTTGTTAAATAGTCGAAATACTCTACATCCGGTGAAATATCTGTGTGCAATAGAAACTGATTGAGAAATACTTCTTTATAAAAATAAATGCCCGAATAATAGTTTATAAATGTACACTTTTTTTGTAATTCGTATCCTTTAAATGTTAAGTCATACACACTATGAGCCCCATTAATTTTATCAATTGGAGATTCTGGAACTGATGTACCTAATGAAGTGCAATTAATCAGGATGTCACATTTTTGATGGCGCTTATCCCAATTACCTAAAGAAGGTGAGACCACCTCATGTTTTATGTTTCTAAGTTTTAATACTGCAGCAGTCATTTTCCCTATTGCACCATTGCCAAGAACTACGACATAATCTTCCTGTGAAACTGAATCTATTATCTTTGTTACCCCATAAATATCAGTGTTGTACCCATATAGCTTGTTTTGTTGAGATTTTATAGTATTGCATGAATCATAAGCGCTAACACTGGGGTCTAAATATTCTAAATATTTAATAACTTTAGATTTAAATGGCATTGATACATTGAATCCTGAATACAAGTTATTGGCTAGAAAGCTCTCAACCTCACCTAAATCATACGCCTTCAATGGTTCATAAGTTGCATTCAAATCATAATATTTAAAAAATTCAGTGTAGTAGTACTTACCTATTACACCTGGACTAGTGGAGATACTTCCAAATAACTCAATCAATTGTCAAGAATTTCGTAGTTCATGATACCTAAGCACCAGCACATGTTTGAAAAAGGTTCTTTATGTAGTGGTGCCATATTCCAAAATATTAAAGGTACAAGTGCTTTAATTTTCCCAAAATCTAGTTGAAAATCTTTAGCGCAATCTTCTAAAATCGCTATAAGCTCTTGATTGTTTTTTACCGTTGGCACTTCCATAACAACTGCATCATTCTTAAAGTAAAAATCAAAATTACCTTTTTTTATTTCCTGATAATTCATATGTAAACCTCCTAGCATTTTTGCAAAATCGTAGTACAGATCACCGATAGACTTCAATCCAGAAAAATCATAGCGCCAGTCAATGAGGCTAAATTTATTTGTGAACTGTTCATAAATTATGTTATCAAATTGTAAATCTCCATGAATAAATGATGGTTTTGAATTAGTTATTAGTAAATTCCAATCAATTTTTTCATAGTAGTATTGCCATGATTTAACTTCAATTCCATTAATTTTTTTTGGATTATAACTCTGTATTTTTTGTTTATGTCCTAGTAATTTTATTCGCTTTATGGTTTTGTTCCTATAGAACTCATCAAGATTCTTGCTAATATCTATATTTAATGGCATCCATAATTCTTTTTTAAGCCATGATAACAAAGTTTTGAAATTCTCTTTGTTAACTTGTTCATAGAACGGAAATCCTGGCGACTTATCATAAGTTAAAAATTGATTTCTGGATTTAACATTTTTTGGAAAAACAACTGGCTTTAATCTGGGCTTTTCCATCTTTAGGAACGCAATATTGGGATCAGCCCACCATTTTACAATTTTATCAGTCAATTGATAAGTGTACTCATCCATTTTAGAAAAATCAAAATCACCAGTTCTTGAAATAGCCTCTTCATACATTTCTAAATTTCCTAAATCTCTCCAAAATTCTGTGATATAAACTAGTGATTTTTCAGATATTACAGATACAAACTCGATAGATTTTGAAGTATCCAGTTTAGAAAAAAACTTTTCCTTATTAATAATTTTCATTGCTCCAGTGAAAGCAAAGTCACCGATATCTTTTTTTGATTTGAAAAACTGCTGATTTATTCTCTCGTTAGTAATAAGAAAAGTTAAGTAATGCCAGGCCTTGTCTTCATCAACTTTACTTACAACGAATACGTCTTCTTCAAATTTTTTTAAAATGAAATCCATGTCTTCATAAATTCCGTCACACGGGAAGTACCAAAATGCATTTTTGAGCAAATCTCGTGCAAACATTATTGAATATTTGGTCCCACTCTTACTTGATGACCAGTCATCCACATAAATAAATACGATATTTCGATCAGGAAAAGCTAGACATATATAATCTTTCACTTGCTCGGATTTATATCCAAGTAAAATGCCAATTTTTAAATCACCAGGGATTTTCTCAATAATGTGATGGATAATCGGTTTGTTTAAGTAAGGTAAAAGTGATTTATTGATTTTGTCACTAATTTTATGAAGGCGTAAACCTTGCCCTGCGGTTGAGATTAAAACATCAATTTCCATGTTCGCTGTCGATTTTTCCATGTCCTCTAGATGCGTCATCAGCTAATCTTATTACATCGTCTAACTCTGGAGTACTTGCTTCAATAAATACTAAATCTGATATCGCAATAACTCTGTGAATTTGCCCAGGTTTTACATCAATTACATCTCCAGGTTTTATTGGAATTTCTTTTAAAGTTTTAAGTGCACTATCAAGCACCTCATTTTTTTGAAAACTAGCTAGATATTCTTCACAGTTGAAATATTCGGACCTTAATTGTAAAAATCCTGTACCACTTAAAACATAATTGGTTTCGAATTTAAACATATGAACCTGTAAACTAGACCGAAAACCCGCTTTAAAGATTATTCTTTTGAGTGCGTAGGGGGTTCGAATACCATCAGCGATCCATAGTTCATTTCCCCAAGGTTTTGAAACTGTTTTTGGAGTTTGGATATCCATGCTGCTCCTTTCAATTGGTAGCTAAATCATATTGGATATTTTGTGCCAAGACTTTTAGCGGGTATGGAAGAATGATAACGTTAGCACGTGAAGGTTTTCTATGATCAATAATGTCATTTTTGATGTCGATGGAGTATTAACCGATGGCTCTTTTTATTACTCAATTGCAGGGAAAATTATTAAACGCTTTGGTAGTCATGACGCACAGGCGATCAAAAGATGTAACAATTATTTTAATTTGCAGTTAATTTCTGCAGATAAAAGAGGTTTTGAGTTAAGCAAATTACGTGCTGACCATTTAGGGCTACCAATAACTTTGGTGCAGGAAGAATTAAGAAGTAACTGGATTGCAAGTAATTTTAATCGGGAAGATACTGCATTAGTTGTTGATAGTTTTACTGATATTCCTTCGCTGGTACACGTTATTCGAAGCTTTGCACCAAAAAATGCACATCCAGAACTTTTAAATAGAGTCAGCAATGTTTTGAAGAGTGCTGGTGGTGAGGGAGCCGTTGCTGAAGTTTTAGATATCTTAATGTATGAAAGATATGCAAAACACTTGTGGGAAATTACATGAGTAAGTTAGAAAAAATTAAGAAATTAGTATCAAGTAGAATAACTTTATTGGGTGCTGGGCCGATGTCTAAGTTTAGTATAGATGCAATTATTGAACTAGCTAATTTTTATAATTTACCAATAGCTATGATTCCAAGTAGGAGACAAATTGAGTGCGCAAAGTTGGGGGGCGGATATGTTGAAAATTGGTCCACTGAAGAATTTGCAGAATACGTAAGAACTAATGATAAGAGAGATAATGTCTTGTTGTCGCGAGATCACTGCGGCCCATGGCAACTAGAACAAGTTGGTGTAAACGGTGAATACAAATCTCTAGACGAGGAAATGAACTTAGTAAAGATCTCAATTGAAGCTGACATTAAATCTGGGTTTGATTTAATTCATCTTGACCCTAGTCTGGGTTTTAGGCATGGGCTAAATCAGATTGAAGTTCGAGAGATTGTTTATGAACTAATCAAATTTTGTGAATCTATAAAAACCAGAGAAGTTCTCTACGAAATTGGCACAGAAGAGCAAGTGTATTCATCTTCAAAAGATGGGCAGTCTGAGCTTAAAGCGATCTTAAGTGATTTACATAAAAAGTCTTTACCTACTCCAATATTCTATGTTCAGCAAACTGGAACGAAAGTTGTTGAGCGAAGAAACGTGGGTAATTTTGACAATCCTCTAGATTCCAAGGGTTTTTTGCCTGCAAGTTTTAATCTTCCGCGCATCATTAAATTATGCGAACAGAATGGGGTATGGTTAAAAGAACATAATGCTGACTACATGTCGGACCAAGCACTACGTTGGCACCCACGATTTGGAATACATGCTGCAAATGTTGCGCCAGAATTTGGGTGTGTTGAAACTCAGACAATTATTAATCTTGCAAATATCACCGCTTCTGAGGATTTAGTGGCAATTATGGTAGAACAGGTTAATTCTTTGGGTAAATGGAAAAAGTGGATGCTCGAAGATAGCGATTCAAGTCAATTCGATAAAATGTTGATCTCGGGACACTATCACTTTTCTGAAAAGTGGCATCTAGAATGGAGGTCTGAGTTGCGTAAAAGATTAAAAAAGATTGACATAGATTTAGACAAATCTGTTTATACTGAAGTTAAAAAATCAATAAACCGTTATTTGGAGTGTTTTGGCTATGCCTCTTAAGGGTAAATATCTTGCAATTATTCTGAACAGAAATCTAGGAAGCGTATGTGACGCTCTAAGGAATGACTTATTGAGCAAAGGAATACAGAATGTAGTAATCATAGATTCAAGCACAGATCAATTTTTACAGAGTAAGTTCGTTACTATTGGTGCAGTCGACCAAAATGCCATTAAGCACGGCTATAGGATAAACCGAGGTTTTAACCTTGGCTTAAACTATGCGTTAGAAAATTATGAGTTTGATTGGGTTTTTTGCTTACCTGTCGATACTAAAATTATTGATTTAGATTTAAATACCTTTGAAATGGAATCGGTAAATTACCCTAAAATTATGGCGTATACGTTACCTGAGAGAGATAACCCCTACCTACCATTAATTAAGGGTAATATAGGTTTAGTTTGGAACGTGCTTGAAGGTCCGATTTTGCTAAAGTATGAGTTAGTTTCTAAATTTAAATTTGAGGACACCGTTCACTTGTTTGATAATAATAATTTTAGAGCTTACATGTCTTATAAAGAACTCGCTTTGCGAATCTACTCGTCAAATCTTGCCCTCGGAATATACGGTAAATTTCTTGTTGAAGAACGAGAAGAATTGTTGTTGACTTTTTCTGAGCTGATGAAGACAGAGAGTTATTCTGTAAATAAAAAAATGTTGATAAGTGAAGGCGAAAAATGGTTATTCAAAAAATATGGAATATTTGATAGGTGGTCTTTCGAAACTATTGTTCGGTTACTTTTTAAAGAATTCTTAAGAGTCAACCCTAGCTATAGATCTATCAACATATTATAGTGGTGCTGAGACTACAATACAAATCCTAGGAGTCCAATATAAATTATTATAATTTAATTCAAAAGTATGTAAAGTTTTTTTCTGCGAAAGATAGTGTTTCTCTGGCAAAAATGTTTTCCGAGGATATTGTGTTAGTGGATTGGAATATTCGGGCTGTTGGGAAGGCGAATGTTGTTAATGAAATAGAGAAAATTTTCGCCTATGCAAAAACAATTAAAATAACCCTTTTTTCTTTTTTTAAAGGGGCCGATTATACATATGCAATTCATGTATTGATCAAGATAAACGAAGAAGAGATTGATGTCATTGATATTATAAGTTTTGATTCAAGCGGTAAAATATTAGAAATTAACGCACTAAAACTAGAAGATTTGTCGTAATTTAGAATTCTCTGACAATCTCTAGAAATCTAACTGACATGAATTGATTTAGAATTTACCATTTAATGCTATTAGATTTAAACTTGTAATTTCATATTTTCTAGACACATACCCTTCCTATTTTGCATTCAAATAATTCTGATTTTAGCAATTAACGTTCATTTGCATTACTCCCATAAGAGTGAGCTTAAAAGTGCTTTCAAAACTTTTTCACATTACATAATGTCGTTAATAAACCTACTTTTTCAATTTTGTATACTAGATTTAACAAGTTAATGGACTTCAGATTAAATGACATTGCGATTACGCTAATGGATTAAGTGCGCCCGTAGGGATTCGAACCCCAAACCTTCTGATCCGTAGTCAGATGCTCTATCCGTTGAGCTACGGGCGCAATTATGCTAAGCCTTGGAAAGTCTAGCGATTTATCAGGTCGTGCCCAAACTTATTAATCGCCTCCAATCAACCTCTTTTATACGGGGTTTTCCAGCAAGCTCTCCAGAGATAACCTCTGAAGCATTTATTTTTTCCCAACCAACTTGATCAATTACTTTATGTCCTGATTTTAACAACGACTCAATACCAGTAGTATTTTTTGGCTCCCTCAAGTAGTCAATAACTAGATCCACTACATCTGCAGAATCACTTTTGTTTGTGCCAATCACTCCTACGGGGCCTCGTTTTGCCCACCCAGTTACATAAATATTATGTTCCACATGCCCAGCAATATTTGCTATTCGGCCATTTTCAATTTTAACTCCCGGGTACTCAACGCAGTTATATCCAATTGCTGTTACAACTAATCCAGCCTTTATTGAGAAGGTTTTATCTGTTGCACTTACCTTGCCCTTTTTAACCTCATTGACAGCAAAAATAATCTCTTCAACTTTATTACTACCCTTAATCTCAATTGGAGCGGCCAAAAACTTTAGTTCCAACTTTCGCTCTACACCTTTCTTGCTATGTTCTGCAATTAATCGCATCGCCTCTAAATTATTTTTTAAATCTTTTTCTACCTCACCCATTTGCTCAACCCGCAAGTTGGCCTCATTTATTTGAGCTTGGTCAATATAGACATCAGTGTTCTCAAGTTTAGGAAGATCTCGTAACTCTGGTGCAGTAAAAGCGGCATGCTCTGGGCCACGCCGGCCACAGATTATCACTTTTCTAATTTTGCTAGCTTTAAAAACTTTTAATGCATGCTCGGCGGTATCTGTTGGATCCAACTCAGTTGGATCTCGAGCCAGCATTCTGGCTACATCCATCGCCACATTCCCTGCGCCAATTACAACCGCAGTATCGGTATCTAAATCCACTGCTACATCGGTAAAATCTGGATGAGCGTTATACCAAGGAACAAAATCAGCAGCAGATAGGCAATTTGGTAGATCCTCACCCTTTATCCCAATCTTCCTACCAATTGCAGATCCAGTTGCAAGCACTACTGCATCATAATTTTCTCGTAAATCTTTAAGTGAGACATCCTTACCTAGTTCAACATTGGCAAATAATCTAAAACCATCCTCTTTAGCAATCTTTTCAAATACTTTAGAGACGGTCTTTATCTTTGGATGGTCAGGTGCCACCCCACTTCTTACCAACCCCCATGGGGTAGGAAGACGTTCAATCATGTCGATAGAAAAGGTGAGCTCTTCATTTTGTGCTTTTTGAAAGGCTTGAGCGGTGAAGTAGCCGGCAGGGCCGGCACCAACAATTACGATCTTGTAGTTAGGCAACTTCCCCCCATTTACTTAATAAATCGCTAACTTTAAACACTGCCATCAGATATATTTGGCGGAGACGAGAGGATTTGAACCTCCGAAACCCTTTAGGGGTTAACCTCATTAGCAGTGAGGCGCACTAGACCAGGCTATGCGACGTCTCCAAATTAACTTAGATCTTA
>Ga0169931_10011631_pt1 | contig 12352 bp, 11 predicted proteins | sample Kivu_15m_20L_FD_129675 | JGI IMG/M metagenome (GOLD analysis project Ga0169931, IMG submission 129675) | Freshwater microbial communities from Lake Kivu, Western Province, Rwanda to study Microbial Dark Matter (Phase II) - Kivu_15m_20L... | ecosystem: Environmental > Aquatic > Freshwater > Lake...
AGCGGCTTGATCGGTCAACAAGTTCAGTACACGGACCCGTCCGACGGCAGCGTCAAGACGGGCGTCGTGGACTCGGTCCGCATCGAGGATGACGTCGCAATGTTGCGCGTCGGCGGCGCGAGCGTGCCGCTCTCTTCGGTGTCCGAGGTCCTCGGCCCTCCGGGAGGTTCGGAGGGCTGATGCGAGGGAACCCACTCAGCGAGACGTGAGACTCCTCGCCGCCGGGGCGCGCTCCGCGCGCCACGCAGGCCGCGGGGCCGCCCCGGCAGCACCCCTGTGAGACGAAGAAGCAAGACAAGGGGCAATCTCAACCAACATGCCGTCATCATTCTATTCCGCCTTGTCCGGGATGCGATCGCACCAGAAGTGGATCGACGTCATCGGTAACAACCTCGCGAACCAGAACACGCCGGGCTACAAGGTCAGCCGCGCGCTCTTTGCCGAGAGCTTCGTTCAGACCCTGAAACAGGCGAGCGCGCCCACGGGCAGCATCGGCGGTGTGAACCCGATGCAGATCGGGTATGGCGTCGGAGTCGCCTCGATCGACCGCGCCTTCACGCAGGGCTCTCTGACGGAGACCGGGCGCATCTTCGACCTCGCGCTCGACGGCAATGGCTTCTTCGCGCTGACTGATGGCACCAGCCGCTTCTACTCGCGGGTCGGTGCGTTCGGCCTCGACCGCGAGCAGTCGCTCGTGGACCAGTCCAACGGGCTGCGTGTCCTCGATCCGACGGGCCAGCCCGTCACGGTCGACGCGACATCGCTCTTTCCCCCGCGTGCCACCGACGCGCTTCAAGTGAAGGGCAACTTGCCCGCCGTGGTCACCGGCCCGCTCAGCGAGGTCCTCACGGCCAACTCCGCCTACCGGACGGGGACCCGGGCCACGCTGTCCTCCTCAGGGACCCAGGCGACGTACGGCAACGGCGTCCCGAACGAGGTCTTTGCCATGGAGGTGCGGATCAACGGCGGCGCGCCCCAGCTCGTGACGGTGCAGGCCGACGGGGCGGGGAACCTCGCGGCTTCGACGATTGCCAGCGCGCTCAACGCGCTCGTGGACGTCTCCGCCAGTATCGGGCCAGGCGGAGCGATCGTGATGACGACGAACCAGAAAGGATCCGGTGTGTCGATCGACATCAACCCCGGGACCGGCACGGACCTGGCTGCACACGTCGGCTTCTCGACCAGCCTCACCACAGGCAGCGAGGCTGCTGTCCCGGCTGGCCGCGCGGTGGACCTCAACCAGCTCACCGGGAATCGCACCGAGTATGTGAACAGAGACCAGATCGACATCGTCGGCGTCGACACCGATGGGAGCCCCGTCAACGCGACCTTCGTCTACGGCGTCGATGGTACGCAGCTCAGCGAGTTCGTGAGCTTCCTTCAGGGGCTCTACTCCGACGCCGAGGTCCGCGTGGAAAACGGCCAGCTCGTGATCGAGGCGCAGACCGCGGGCGAAGCGGATCTGGTCCTCTCGCTCTCGGACGCGACCTCGAACACCGGCCGCACCCAATGGTCGCAGTACGCGATGTCCGTCACGACGAACGGTACCGGACCCGACACGGTCGTGACCTCCACCGAGGTCTACGACGCAGCCGGTATCGCGCACACCGTGACGCTGCGCTTCGAGCGCCAGGCCGACCGCTCGTGGAACCTCATCGCGGAGGTCGATCCGGACGAAGGAACGGTGCTCGCCGGCGGCGAAGGTGCGCCCATCACAGGCATCGACTTCGACACGACCGGCGCGCCCACGGGCCTCGGCTCGGTCGCGTCGCAGTTCACGGTTCAGTTCCTCGGGCAGCCCGCACAGGAGGTCTCGATCGACCTCGGCCTCGACGGTCGCTTCGATGGCATCACGCAGTTCGGCAGCGCCGGGACTGCGTTTGTCGCCGACCAGAACGGCTTCGGCGACGGGGAGCTCTCGAGCCTCTCGGTGACCGCACGCGGCATCATCTCCGGCTTCTACACAAACGGCCAGTCACGCGAGCTCGGGCGGCTCGGCGTCGCGACGTTCCAGAACGACCAGGGCCTGATGGACGCGGGGGCGAACCTCTTCACGCAGACGACGAACTCGGGCGACGCGCGCCTGGGCGAAGGACAGTTGCAGAAGGCGGGCTCCGTCGTCTCCGGCGCGCTCGAGAACTCGAACGTCGACACCGCCGAGCAGTTCGTGCGCCTCATCGAAGCCCAGCGCGGCTTCCAAGCCAATGCGCGCGTGGTCACCACCCAGGACGAGGTCCTGGCCGAGACCGTCAACCTGATCTGATCCCACGGCTGAAGCGCGGCGCCTCTGGGGCGCCGCGCGGAGCGCCGGAGAGCGGCGGGGCGCCTCGAGGCGCTCCGCCGCTCGGCATTCCGGGCGCGCTCGCGCAGGACGGAATTGCCTTGGGGTGGAAAGGAACTCCGGCCCCGGGGCGCGGGGATGCGCGCCGCGGGCCGCTCCTCGACTTGGCACATGTCTTGCTCCAGAGCCGGTATGAACATCGGTCTCTACCGCACGGTCGCAGCGATGCGCACCAACCAGCAGCGGGTAGAGGTCATCTCGAGCAACATCGCCAACGCCGAGACCCTCGGCTTCAAGCGCATGCTGCACGTCGCCCACGGCTCCCGGAACTGGGCCCAACACCCGAGCCACGAGCAGGTCGTGACTGGGACGACGCTGGACCTGCAACAGGGCATCCTGATGCATACGAGCCAGGAGTTCGACCTCGCGCTGGAAGGTGACGGCTTCTTCCTCGTCGAATCGCCGGACGGCGAGGTCATGACCCGGCGCGGCATGTTCAGCCTCTCGGCCGAGGGTGTGCTCACGACCACCGACGGCAACCCGGTGCTCTGGGACGGCTCGCGCGGTCGCATCGACCCGGGCAACGGTCGGGTCCTGGTCTCCGGCAGCGGCGAGGTCGTACAGAACGGCCAGGCTGTCGGGCGCCTGCGCATCGTCGCCGTCGAGAGCGACGCCGACATCGAAGTCGACCCCAACGGGCGCTACCGGCTGCGCGAAGGCAAGGAGTACATCGACTCCGATGCGATGGTGCAGCAAGGGGCCCTCGAACGCGCAAACGTCCAGACCGTCGATGAGCTCGTCGAGCTGATCGCGGCGCAGCGCTCCTTCGAGATGGCCTCTCAGACCTTCCGACTCATCAGCGAGAGCTACCAGCGTCTCCACCGCTGATTCACGGTCAAGCAAACCAAGAAACGCTGAAGCGCAAGCATGATCCGCAGCCTCTACACCGCTGCGTCGGGCATGAAAGCCCAACAGCTCCAGGTCGACACGATCGCGAACAACATCGCGAACGTGAACACGGCGGGCTTCAAGAAGAGCCAGCTCAGCTTCCGCTCGCTGCTCTACCAGACCTACCGCGAGCCGGGCCTGCCCCTCGCCAACAACCAGAACGACGTCACGGGCCTCCAAATCGGGTCCGGTACCGAGGTCTCGGGGTCGCGCAAGCTGATGTCGCAGGGGCTGTTGGAACTGACGGGCAACACACTGGACCTCGCGATCGAAGGGCCCGGGTTCTTCCAGATCAGCCTCCCATCGGGTGAAAACCGCTACACGCGGAACGGCGCCTTCCGCCAGGACGCCGAAGGGCGACTCGTGACTGCGGAGGGCTACCGGCTCACCGATGGCGTCGCCATTCCGCCTGACAGTCTCGGCATCTCGATCTCATCACAAGGTGAGGTCTTCTCGCTCGGCCCCAACAACACCCTCGCGCCGGCTGGGTCGATCCGCGTCCATACCTTCGCGAACCCGACGGGCATGAAAGCGATGGGCGGCAACTACTACGCGCCGACCGCCGCCAGCGGCCTGGCGGAGACGCGGCTCGCGGGCGAGCAAGGAGCGGGCGAGATCAAGCAGGGATACCTCGAGCGCTCCAACGTCGAGACGGTGGACGAGTTGGTCCAACTGATCGTCGCCCAACGCAACTACGAAGTGAACAGCCGCGCGATTCGCGTCTCGGACGAGATGCTCGCGCAGGTCACCCAGCTCGTCCAGTGATCCCCAAGCACCCCTGAAACGACATGATTGCAGCGTTGCTCCTGCTCGGTGGTGTCACCGTGACCCTCGCCGAGAAAGCCGAGGTCCGCGGGCTCGACATCACGCTCGACGAGATCGCCACCGTCCGAGCCGACGACCCGCAGCTCGCAGCCAAGGTCGCCGCGGCGAACCTCGGCTACGCGCCCGCCCCCGGGTATCACAGAATCCTCCGCTCCGACCTCGTGCAGTTCGACCTGCGCCGGGCGCTGCCGGGTGTGCAGATCGAGGTCGTCGGCGCGGAGCGCTGCCGCGTCGACATCTTGACCGAGACCATCGAGAGCGAGCACCTCTGGACGCTCGCGACGGCGCAGATGGAGGGCTTCTTCGAGGGGCTCGACGCATCGATCCGGCGCGACGGCGAGCTCGGCCTCGTGCAGGTCCCGGTCGGTAGCGTGCCCACCGAGCTCAAGGCGGCGATCGTCGAGCGCATGCCCGACGCGGGTCCCAAGCAGGTCGCGGTCCAGCTCTGGGTCGACGGCGACCTCTACCGCACAGTTCACGTCCCTTTCAGGGTGGCGCTGCGCGAGCCGCGCTGGGTGCTCAAAGCGAGCGTCCCTGCCGGGCAGGTCCTCGACCCGTCGCTCTTCGAGCTGCGGCGGGTGGAGGTCACGGCGGACTCCGCGGCGAGCGGGCTCGCCGTCGAAGCCCTCCACGGAACGGTCGCTGCGCGCCCGATCGCAGCGAGCTCGGTGGTGACGGAGCGCGACATCCAGCGTCCGATCGCGGTCCGCAAGGGCGACTTGGTCACCGTCACGGTCAAAGGCCGCGGCGTGCAGGCGGAGGCGCTCGGGACCGCGGTCACCGACGCGCGTATCGGCGAGAGCCTGCGCGTGATGCTGAACGACACCAAACGGGAGCTGACCGGCCGCGCGCGTGCGGGCGGCAAGATCGAGATCGTACTGCCCTGAACACCCCAGCCATGCGTCATCTCCTCATCTGCCTCGTGTGCGCGTTCGCGTCGGTCGAGCTGTGCTTTGCGCAGCGCCGCCCGGGCACGATCTACGACCCCAACTCAGGTCCGCCGGTCGCGCTCGCGGACAAGACGGCCGCCCGCGTCGGGGATCTCCTGACGGTCATCATCCAGGAGAACCAGAACCTCCGCAACGAGGAGAAGTCCGGGCAGTCGAAGATCAGCAACCTGAACTACCAGCTCATCGACTTCGCGGTGAAGCCGGACGCGTTCAGCTCGCTCCCGACCATGCAGACCGGGCGCCAGGACCAGTTCGCCGGGCAGGCAAACATCGAGAAGCGCGGGACGTTCACGGCTCGCCTCACCGCGATGGTGATCGACACACTCCCGAACGGGAACCTCGTGATTCAAGGCCGGCGAGAGCTGCGAATCGACGGCGATGTGAAGCTCATCGAGTTCAGCGGCGTCGTCCGGCGTTACGACGTCACGCGCATGAACACGGTGCAGTCGGAGCTCGTCGCCGACGCGCGCGTCAGCTACGTCGGCGAAGGCCCGGCGCGCAAGTCCCTCGAGCGCCGCGGCCTGGCGAAGTGGCTGCACTCGGCGGTCGACTGGCTCTGGCCCTTCTAGGACTTCGACATGCTGCTGACACTCTCCGCCTCCTTGATCTTGGGCCTGTCGCAAGCGGCTGCCCCTGGGCAGGACGTCATCGTCGCTCCCCGGGGGATCGAGGCGCCGACGCAGCCCGGACGGGCCTCGAGCGCTCGCTATCGGCGCACGTCGCGGGTCAATGTCCCCGGCGTCGTCGACGACCTCGGTCGCATCGACGCCAGGCTCCGCAGTCTCGTCGCGGTCCGCGGGCTCGAGGACAACCACGTCTCCGGCTTCGGGCTAGTCACGGGCCTGTCGGCGACCGGCGACTCCGGGCCGCTCGCGACGCAGCTCCTGGCCAACACCCTGCTCACGCAGCGGATCAACATCGATCCGTCGCTGCTCACGACCGCGAACATCGCCGTCGTGAAGGTCGACGGCATGGTGCCGGCAGGCCACAAGCCCGGGCAGATGTTCGACGTCCGGATCTCGTCGATCGGGGACGCAACGAGCCTCGTGGGTGGTGTGCTCGACTACTGCGTGCTCTACGACCCGTCTGGCACGACGGTGTACGGGTCGGCTTCGGGCCCGATCACCGTCGGCGGCTTCCGCGCGGAGGGCGAGGGGGCGACCACGACCAAGAACCACGTGACAGTCGGCACGATGGCGAGCGGCGGGAAGGTCGACAAGCTGATCCCGACGAGCATCATCACGGACCACGGGTACATCTACTTGGATGTTCGGAACGGCCAGTTCAGCCTTGGCAACACGAGCCGCATGACCGAGCGGATCAACCAGCTCTACCCTGGGGTCGCGCGCGCCGAGCTCGACGGGCGGTCCGTGCGTGTGCAAGTGCTCGACGACCTGGGGCCGGACGACCTCATCGGTTACGTGGACTCGATCCTCGACCTCTCCATCGCGACAGAGAACCTCGCGCGGGTGGTCGTCAACGAGCGGACCGGCGTGATCGTGATGGGGGGCGATGTGCGCCTGCGCCCCGGCGTGATCCAGCAGAACAGCATCATCCTGAAGGTCGCGGAGACCCCTGAAGTGAGCCAGCCGGCTGGCTTCTCACAGGGAGAGACCGTGGTCGTGCCCCGCACCGATCTGAGCGTGGAAGAGGGCGACTCGCCGCTCATCCAGATCGGCGGCGCGGTGACCCTCGATCAGGTCGTGAACGTACTGAACGTACTGGGCGCATCCCCGCGCGACATGATCGCCATCATGGACTCGCTCGTCCAGGGTGGGCTTCTGGTGGCGGAGCTCCGGAGGCTGTGATGCAGCTCAGCGCTTTGACCGCTGCAGCGGACCCGTCGCGGGCGGACGCGAGCCTCGACCGAATCCGGCGGGCGCAGGCCCAAGCCGAGGACGACCAGGTCGCGCGCGAGGTCGAGGGGCTCTTCACGCAGATCCTCGTCAAGGAGCTGCGGAAGGGCCTGGGCGACGGCTTCTTCGGCCAGGGTGTGGGAGCGGACACGTTCGAAGGCTGGCTCGACGAGCACCTCGGTGAGTCGCTCGCGAAGGACGGTGTCCTGAACCTCGCCGGGATGATCAAGACGAACCTGGCGGAGCGGCGCGAGCGGGCTGCCGACGCCGCAGCGCAGCAGAGTGAGGGGTGAACGACATGAGCAGACTACTCAGTGAACGCAACCGTCTCGAAGGTCTCCTGCGCCGCGAGCTGAGCGGCCAGGCGGCGCTGCTCGAGCTCCTGCGACGCCAGGAGGCAGCGGTCATCAGCCGTACGCCCGAGCCCCTGGCGGAGGTCACGGAGTGCATCGAGCGCGAGCTGGCGAGCGCTGCGGCGCACCGCCTCGAGCGCGAGCCGGTCATGCAGCGGCTGGCGGGGCTCCTTGGGGTCGCACCGACCGCGCTCACGCTCGGCAGCCTGATCGAGCGTCTGGGCGAGGACGGCCAACGGCTGCAGCCGCTGCGCGATGAGCTGCGCGACATGACCGCGAAGGTCGTCCGCCACAACCGGCGGGTCGCGGCGCTCGTCGGTCTGCATCGTCGGCTGAACCAAGAGGTCCTCGAGCACTTGCTCGCGCAGGACGATTCGAACCCCCTCGAGCGCTCTGGCGCGCTCGTCGACGCGGAGGTCTGAGCGATGGGCACCCTCGGCACGGAGATCGGCTTACGAGCGCTGCTCGCCTCGCGCACAGCGCTCGAGACGATCGGACACAACGTCTCCAACGCTGCGACGCCGGGCTACTCGCGCCAGCGCATCGACTTGGGCACTGCGCGGCCGCAGAACCTGCGCGGCCTCCAGCTCGGCTCTGGCGTGCGCGCGGACTCCGTGACCCGCACGGTCGACGAGCTGCTCAACAACCGCATCGTCAAGCAGACCGGGTCGCTCGCTCGGCTCGAGTCGCAATTGACGGAGATGACGAGCGTCGAGGCGCTCTTGAACGAACCCGGCGGTGACGGCCTGGGCGCGCTCCTCGACGAGATGTTCGGTGCGTTCTCGTCGTTGTCGGCGAACCCGGAGGACGTCGTCTATCGCACTGGCGCCGTTCAGAGCGCCATCGGACTGACGAACCGTCTGCACCAAGTCATCGACGAGGTCGATCAGCTCCAGCGAGACGCCCAGGCGAAGGCGCAGTTCCTGGCCTCGGACATCAACATCAAGGCCGAGCGGATCCTCAAGCTCAACCAGGAGATCGCGAAGATCGAGGCGACTGGGGTGCCCGCCAACGACCTGCGGGATCAGCGCGATCAGGCCGTGCGCGAGCTCTCGAAGCTCGTCGATGTGAGCGTGCGCGAGGACTCGTCCGGGACCATCCGCATCCAGGTCGATGGCCAGTTGCTCGTCGGCGCGCAGAATATCCACGAGATGACGGTCGAAGCGGGCGACCGCGGCGACCTGCGGTTGCGCCTGCGCGGCGCGGCGCGTGATGTCGACCCCCGCGGCGGTGAGATCGCCGGTGTCATCGCGTTCGCGCGCGGCTTCGTGAACGACCTGCGGGCCGAGCTGGACCGCTACGCGCAGAGCCTCGTCGTCGAGTTCAACCGCATCCACAGCACCGGAGTCCCGCTCACCGGAGGCTTCAAGACGCTGAGCGGTCAGGCGTCCGTGCCCGACACCGATGGCGACGGGGACCGCCGCGACTCACTCATCGCGTCGGCGGGGCTCGACTTCCCCGTGTCGGAGGGCGAGCTCTTCGTGACGGTCATCGACGACGTGACGGGGAAGGCCAGGAAGGTCAAGCTCGAGGTCGACCCCCAGCGGGACTCGATCGGGACCTTCCTGGACCGCCTCGACGCCATCCCGGAGCTCTCGGCGTCCCTCGACAGCTTCGGCCGAGTCTCGATCGTCGCCGAGTCGGGCAAGAGCTTCCACTTCGGCCGGCCGCTCGACACCGCCCCCGACCACTCTGGGACCTTCGGCGGCGGGCACGCAAACGTCGGCATGCCGTTCAAGGCGCCCGTTACGCTGCCCCCCGGCGGCACCCTGCGCTTGCAGGGCCCGGTCTCGACCTACGACGTGACGTTCGACGCGAGCGGCTTCCAGAACATCTCGGCGGCGACCGCCGACGAGATCGCCGCCGTGATCAACGCGGACGCAGGGACGATCGCGAACAGCTTGCGCGCCGTGGTCGTCGGTGAGCGCGTGGTCCTCCAGACCGTCGGCCAGGGAGCGACGGAGTCGTTCTCGGTCGTCGGCGGGAGCGCGAGGGCGGCGCTCGGGCTGCCCGTCGGGACGTACACGGGCCAGGATGTCAGCGTCGGGGTGACCCTCTCGGGCGAGTACACAGGCGGGGTCAATCGAACGTGGACGTTCGAGCCCAGCGGCGACGGGGTCATCGGCACGACCCCCGGCCTGACGATCCTTGTGAAGGACGAGACGGGTGCCGTGGTCTCCACGTTGGAGGTCGGTGACTCGTACGCGTCGGGGACCCCGCTCGCGATCGCGCAGGGGGTCTCCGTGGCGTTCACCGCGGGTGAAGTGCGGTCGTCCGAAGGCGACGTCCTCTCCGTGGAGATGGTCCGCGACTCGGACACCTCGGACATCCTGGTCGCGCTCGGGCTGAACGGCCTCTTCCAGGGGACAGACGCCACGACCATCAACGTGATCGAGGCGATCCAGCGCGACCCGCGCCTCTTCGCCGCTTCGGCGACGGGCGCGGTCGGAGACAGCGGCGCGCTGCGCGAGATGATGCGGCTGCAGTCCACGGACGTCTCCGTGCTCGGGGGGTCGTTCGGCGAGTTCTACAGCAACCTGATCGGGGGCATCGGCTTCGAGATCAGCTCGACGCGCAGCGCCGCCGAGGTCGAGACCTTCCTCGTCGGGAGCCTCGAAGAGCGCCGGCAGGCGATCGCGGGGGTCAACGTGGACGAGGAGCTCGTCAACATGGTGGCCTTCGAACAGGCGTTCACCGCGGCCTCGCGGTTCCTCCAGGTTGTCAGCCAGCTCGAGGACGAGGTCCTCCGCTTGATCTGATGCAGCTCCGACCCACACAAGGGACCCTGTACGACCTCGTACGCCGCGGTCTCACGTTCAACACGACGAAGCTCGTTCGTGCGCAGGAGCAGACGTCGAGCGGCCGGCGCATTCTCCGCCCATCGGACGATGCGGCGGGGACATCGGTCGCGATGTCGCTCCGGCGCCAGATCGGCAACCTGGAGACGTTCGTCGCGGCCACTTCGACGGTCCGGCCGCAGGTCGATCAGGCTGCCGCGCGCCTCGAGGAAGCCTCTGGGCTGATGACCGAGGCGCGCGAGTTGATCATCCAGGGCATGAACGGCTCGCTCGGGAACAGCGACCGCGAGCAGCTTGCCACGCAGTTGGAGCTCGTGTACGGGCGCATGCTGGACGTCGCCAATGCGCAGAACGGCGATCGCTACCTGTTCTCCGGCACCCGCACGGACACCGCGCCGTTCGAGGTGGTCGACGAAGGCGGGCGCCAGCGCGTCGTCTACCGCGGCAACTCGGACGCACAGAGGGTCCTGATCGGCCGCGAGACGACGTTGCAGGTCAACGCCAGCGGTGAGGAGCTCTTTGCCAAGTACGCCTACAGCGAGACCCGCTACGGCGAGCTGACCGGGGTCCGCGCCGGAACGGGGGGCGACTCCGGCTACGGCTACGAGAGCCTGCATGTGCGCCAGGACGGGACCATCGGCGCGCTGGGGGCCGGCATCGCGCTCGTGAACGGCGGAGGCGACACACTGATCGGCGATCGCGGCCTCGTTGTCGACGCGGCCGCGCGGACGGTCACGCTCGGCAACGGGACGGCGGTGCAGATCCCGGACCCCCCGCCCAACAACCTGCGCGTGGTCGATCAGCACGGCGCTTCCGTCCACCTGGACCTCTCGGGTTGGAGCGGCGCCGACCTCAGCGCCACGCTCACCGGCACAGCGTCGCTCTCGCTCGACGGAGCGAATTACACGCCGGTGCTGTTGAACGAGACCAACCTGCAGTTGGTGAACCCCGCCACTGGCAGCGTGGTCCACGTCGACACGACACAGATCGTGCGCGCTGCCCGCGAGCAAGTCATCTTCTCTGGCACCCCGAACGTCTTCGACACCGTCCGCGGCATCGTCGAGGACCTGCGCAACGGCGCCGGCGTCGACCGGCGCGAGATGGTGAGCCGCATCGGCGATCGCCTGCGCGAGTTCGACCGTTCGCAGTCGGACCTCCTGCTCGGGCTGGGCCAGCTCGGGGCGACCGCCAAGCGCATCCAGACCAGCGAAGAGCGCCTCCAGGACCTCGGCGTCGAGCTGCGCGGGCTCGTCTCCAACGTCGAAGACGCGGACTTCGCGCTCACCGCGCTGGAGTTGACCCGCGCGGAGCAGACCCTCCAGCTCGCCCAGGCCACGGGCGCGCGCATCATCCAACAGTCGTTCCTGAACTTCCTGAGGTGACCCGATGGACCCCCTGCAACGCGGCCTGAACCCCGCCCAAGGGCCCAAACCCGTCCAGGGCGCGCAGCCGGCCGAAGGCCCCCGCGACGCCAAAGCGGGCGCGGCATTCAAGGCTTTGCTCGAAAGGCTCGAAGAAGAGACCCGGCGGCTCAGCAAGGCCACCGAGGGAGTCCACGGCGCCCGCGACCTCGCGGGGGCCGTCGACCTCGCCCGCGAGTCCGTGGCGGAGGCCATGCAGCTCGGGGACGAGCTCCTCGAGGCCTACCGCGCCGCCCGTCAACGAGCCGAAACCGGCTCCGACCAAGGAGCCTGATGCCATGAACCTGACCGTGAACGACCCCAAGACCGACGCGCTGCGCCTCATGGAGGCCGTCCTGCGCGACGGCCGCCCGATCGCTGCGGAGTACCCGCTCGTCTTCCGGGCGGGCGCCCCGGGCAGCGTCGTCGTGCGCCGCGCGGGCCGCGGCGGTACGGGCGACCCAGTGGTGGCCGCCTGCGCGCGCCTGCCGCGACGCCTCATCACACCGGCCGCGAGCTTCTCCGTGGGGTTGATCGGGTCTGTCGCCACCGCCCCGGAGCACCGCGGCCGCGGTTACGGCAAGGAGGTCCTCGCCCGCGCCGCCGCGGAGTCGGCCGACGAAGGTGCGGTCATGTCGCTCCTCTGGGCCGACGATGCGGGCTGGTACCGCGATCAGGGCTGGATCCCAGTCGGCACCGAGAACGTCTACGTCCTCGCCCGCGGCCTCGAGCTCCTGATGCCGGAGCCCGAAGGGGTGCGCCGGACGACCCGGGCGGACCACGAGGCGATCCACCGGCTCTACGCGACTCAGCCGACGCGGGTCGACCGCACGGCGCAGGAGACGAGCGCCCTGCTCGATGGCCCAGGGATCCGCACGTTCGTCGCCGAGCGCGACGGCGCCGTCGTCGGCTATGCCGCGCTCGGCCGCGGCGAGGACCTG
>Ga0169931_10011633_pt1 | contig 12351 bp, 15 predicted proteins | sample Kivu_15m_20L_FD_129675 | JGI IMG/M metagenome (GOLD analysis project Ga0169931, IMG submission 129675) | Freshwater microbial communities from Lake Kivu, Western Province, Rwanda to study Microbial Dark Matter (Phase II) - Kivu_15m_20L... | ecosystem: Environmental > Aquatic > Freshwater > Lake...
CGTCATCACGTGTAGCTGTAATTGGAATTACAAACAGACCAGAAAGTATTGATCCCGCACTTAGAAGACCTGGAAGATTTGATAGAGAATTTGAGATATCAGTTCCAAATGACGATGGCAGATTAGAGATTCTCATAATTCACACAAGAGGAATGCCAGTTGCAGATGATGTGGACCTTAAAGATTTAGCTGCAGAATTGCACGGATATACTGGGGCAGATATCAAATCACTTTGCAGAGAAGCTGCACTAAAATCAATTCGACGTTATCTCCCTGAAATTGATTTAGAGACTGAGAAAATTTCATCAGAGGTTTTAGAATCAATGCAAATAAAATTAATTGACTTTTACGATGCAATGCACGATGTAATTCCTACAGCAATGAGAGAGTTTTACGTGGAGAGACCAAAAGTATGGTGGCATGATGTTGGAGGATTAGACGAGATCAAAAAATCATTAACAGACAATCTTATTGTAGCTATGAAAGAGCCAACTAAATTTACAAAGATGGGGATAAAGCCACCAAAAGGTGCGTTAATTTATGGCCCTCCAGGTTGTGGCAAGACGTTGATTGCAAGAGCATTAGCTACGGAGACTGGAGCCAACATGATACTAGTCAAAGGTCCAGAGATTCTTTCAAAGTGGATAGGTGAATCAGAAAAAGCTGTAAGAGAAATTTTCAGAAAAGCAAAAACATCATCACCGTGTGTTGTAATTTTTGATGAACTAGATTCACTTGCACGAATCAAATCTGGAGAAGGTGGAGTAGGTGAAACCGTTCTGAGTCAGTTGTTAACTGAGATTGAAGAAGGCACGTCATCACGTGTAGCTGTAATTGGAATTACAAACAGACCAGACGTTTTAGATAACTCGTTACTTAGAACTGGAAGATTGGATATCGTACTTTATGTTCCACCGCCAGACGATAAAGGTAGATTGGAAATTATCAAGATTTTGACAAAGAAGATGCCACTAGCAAGTGACGTAAAGTTAGAAGAGATTGCAGTCGCCACTCAAAATTACACAGGAGCTGATTTAGCTGCACTTTGCAGAGAATCAGCAGTTCAAGCAATGAGAAGCAATAATGCAAAAATTACAAACTCGGACTTTGCTAAAGGTATGAAGCAGATTAAACCATCAATCACTAAAGAAGTGGATCAATGGTACAAGACGGTAAGAGAAAGTATATCTAATGTCGTACCTAAAGTAGGAGATAAATCATTTTACGGATAAAAATGGCAATACCACTAAGAAACAAAGTATTTGAAAAAATCAAAGAAGTGAATTCTCTTACAGATGTAGAGTTGTACAAAGCTTTGACTAAAGATGGGATGATTATTTCTGAAGACAAATTCAATAAACTATTACTGGATTTAGAAATTCTAGGATTAATCAAAGTTGCATGGATTACAAAAGATGCACGAAGAATAGAAGTGGTAGTTATAAAAGAAGAGATAGACATAGTCGATGAGCAAAATCAGGAAATGATGGAAAAAGATTATGAAGCAAGCTTTCCTGGCTTTGAAAAATAATTAATTTCTAAAATAATGGGAAATGAAATGCTGCATCTAATGCAACTGCAACAAAAATTATTGTAAGATAAGGAGCAGTTACTTTGTATGCTTTCCATGCAAATTCAGATGTAGGAGTCTTTGTTAGTTTGTAATGATATGCTAACATCAAACCACCAGAGACTGCAGCGATTGCAGTGTAAACAATTCCCATACCAAATGCAGGAAGAATCATCGAATATGGAAGTAGGATCAATGTATTTCCTAGAATGTATTTTGATGTTCTTTGCATTCCAATTACTACTGGCAACATTGGAATGTTTGCTTGTGCATATTCGTCTTTAATCTTCATTGCAAGGCACCAAAAGTGGGATGGCGTCCATACAAACACCAGAAATCCAACCAGGAATCCCAAGATATCCATACTGCCTGTTGCAGCAGACCAACCAGCCCAAGCTGCAGCACTGCCAGCAATTCCACCAATTACTATATTTGATGTGTTTAATCGCTTAAGCCACACAGTGTAAATAATTACGTAAGAGAAAATTCCTAATGCAATAAAAAATGCAGATACTGGGTTTAATGCAAAAAATCCGTAAATTACAGAGACACAACTTACAACAACTCCATAAAGTAACACATGAGATGCTGCCATTCTACCAGAAGGAATTGGTCTAGTGCTGGTTCGAGTCATTTTTGGATCAATGTCTTTATCATAATAATGGTTCAAGGCACTTGAACCAGCAGATGCCAAAGCTCCTGCAATAATAATATGCAAATAATGAATCAATTCAATTGGATTTTCAGTTGGAATTAGTTTATTTGCAGCATACATCGATGTTACAGCAGTAATTACCAATAGTACAACAATTCGTGGTTTGGATATTTCCAATATTTCCTTAAATCCCAATCTCACTATATCCAAATCAGAAGCCATTTAATTTATTCGACTTTAATGATCTGGTGTATTTCAAAAGGAATAAGTATCACAATCCTAACAGCTAGCTTGAATGAGTAATTGGGACCTCATGATGCCAGGCATGGGATTGACAGCTATTGGAGTTGCAGGTGTGACAATATCGTATTCAGGAATAGCTCACACATTCATTGATGGAATGCACGCTCTAACTGGTCTAACGATGTTTGTCGGATTGATCTTTTTGGCAGCAGGTATCTTAGATGGGGGCGTCTCTACTAGCAATAGGGCCAAAGCAACTACTCTAGTAATCGTATCAATTGTGTTATCTTTTGCAACATTTGGACTTACAATGAACTCTTCAAATTACACTATCACACTTGCAGGACTCTTGATGGCAATTGCATTTCCATCAATAATTATATCATATCTAATAATGAAGATGCCCCAGTATGCTAAACCAGTAGGAGCCATAGTTGGAATGGCAGCTGCAACAGGAATTATCATGTGGTTTGCGTTTGGTCTAGTTAGTCCAGATACATATATGATTAGTGAGCCTGTAATTGAAGAGCCTAAAGAAGAGGTGGTGGTATCTTCAGCGCCAATATATCCAATAACAATTTTGGAAAAATCAGATATTCAAGGAAATCCAGATTATGATCCAGATGTAGCACATGTTCCAAAAGGTAATGTTGTTGAATGGACTAATGCGGATGCAGTAGTCCACACAGTTACAAGTTCTGCTGATTTTGGTGATACATTTAACTCAAATATGATAAATGCTGGTGAGAAATTTTCACTAGATACAAGCAATCTTGATGCTGGTGAATATGAATACATGTGCATAGTACATCCTTGGATGATTGCAACTTTGATAATTGAAGAACCAAAAGAGGATGTTAAAGTCGTAATTCCACAAGGGGCGGGAATAATTAGTGAAGGTCAGATCTATTATGATCCACAAGTAATTCAGATTGAATCTGGAACGACTGTTGTTTGGGAGAATGCAGATAGTGCAATGCATACAGTAACTTCAGGTAGTGCAGAGACAGGAGCAGATGGAAAGTTTGACTCAGAGATGATGGCAGCTGGTGATTCATTCAAGTATTCGTTTAATTCTCCAGGAAAGATAGATTACTTTTGCATGTTACATCCTTGGATGGTTGGCACTGTAGACGTACAATAGATTTGAAATTAATAATTACAGAATCTCAAAAAAAGATACTAGCAAATTATGCAGATAATGAAAGACCAAATGAGTCATGTGCTGTTTTATTTGGCGCCACAAACGACAAGCAAACTATAGTAAAAGAGATATTTCTTACACAAAATATCGAAGAATCGCCAGTCAATTTTACAATATCAAATGATGAACTACTCAAAGTCTACAAAACTGCCGAAGATAAAAAAATGCAAGTTGTAGGAATATTTCATTCTCATCCAAATTCAGAGGCATATCCATCAGAGACAGATAAGAGATTCATGCAAAGTAATCCCGTAATATGGGTGATTTATTCAGGAGTAACAAAGGACTTTAAAGCATATTTTCTAGAATCAGAAATAATTCAAGTTGCAATTGAAGTAAATTAGTCATCTAACTGAAACTCGTTTTTTAGTATTTTTTCATTTTTTGTAATTTTTTTAACTCTTCAGTATTTGTTTTACGAGTTTTACTTGTTACCATATAATAGATTAATTTTTTCTAGTTTAATATGTTGAAAAAAATCAATTTTGGTTTAAGTTTCTTTAGGTTGCTCATAGTCTTTTTTAATAATTAATTCATCAAATCCTTCATCAATTACTGGTGTTTCAAGTTCTTTGAGTTGTTTGTAAATTACAGTGAGTGGAAATGGATCATGTCTGCTTTTTTGTCTTTTTTCAAGTAATCCCCTTGAGGTATTCATCAAGATTCCTCTTACTTTGGCATTGTATTTCTTTGCAAGATCTATGTGTTGCTTTCGTATGGAAGTAGTCAAATTGGTGTCATCAATTACGACATTTTTTCCTGCTTTGAGACATTCTTCGATGTATTCAAGTTCCTTTTTTCTATTATTATCAAAAAATGATAATGCTATACGTTCATGATCAAAATTTGCCTTAATGTAAGTGGTCTTTCCACTCAGCGCAACCCCAATCATTAAAACATATTCTAATTTTGACACATACATCTCATACCAATCAAAGATTTAAAATTAGATTTTTGTTTTAAGCGGAATTGCAGCAGGAATATCAAGATATACAACAATACTTTCTTTTGTATTGAAATATCATTTTTTATTCATAAAAAAACACTAATGTAAAAAAGTAAAAAAATTATGCTAGAAATGCTCGTAGCATCCAAGCCATCTTTTCATGTTTTTCCATGAGGCCTGTTAAGAAATCAGATGTTCCTGCATCTCCAAGCTTTGCACATGTCTCAAGGTCTTGTCTTAATGCACGAATCACAGATTCATGATCATCTAATAGATTTCTAAGCATTGTTTTTGGTTCAGGATATGTATCTGGCTGTTCTTTTAGTCTGCTATTTCCAATAAACTCTGCAAGTGTTGCTTTTGCTTTACCACCTAATGCTCTGTTTCTCTCTGCAACATCATCAATGACTTGATCTATTTCCTCGTATTGGGACTCGAAGAACTTGTGTAGATCATTGAATTGTATTCCGATTACATTCCAATGATAGTTTCTTGTCTTTGTGTACAAGATGTATTCGTCAGATACAAGGCGATTTAGAATGTCAGAGATGTTTTTAGAATTTTCAGATGAGATTCCGATGTTAGTTTCCATGATAATTTTTTACAATCATAAAATAAAAGGGTTGTTTTGATTTTCAAAATAGTTACAAATTTTGTTTTGTTTTACAAGTGTAGAATGAGTATGCCCAGAGTTTTTGAATTAAATGCTCTAAACGAGTGATATGTAGTGAGTTTTCCAAACAAAATCAGACTTTATTGCTAGATATGGATAATCCCATTGCATCATATTCAATAATTCTGTTTATTTTTATTGTTGATTCTGTTTTTCTTTTCCAATATTAGAATAATTATGATTATTATGACAAATGCAATTTGAAATATTTCAGTAAGTATTCCATTATCGCTGATTCTTCCACTTCTTCCAGTAATGAAATTGTCAGGAATCCTAGTAATTACCCATATTGCTATAAACATGATTGTTCCGCCTAATCCTACGCCATACCAAACAGTTCCCCATTTCCTAATCAATGGCACAATCCAAAATATCTGAGCTGCACCACCTACAATAAACAAAATCTGATTATTGAGATTATTTGATGGAATACCTAAAACAATATGGATTATTCCTGCTATTGCAGTGGTTGCAGATGCTGCATAAAATAGATAGTTTCTTGCATTCATTTCAATCTAGTTTTCTCTTTTTTGATCGTGGTCCTGCTCTGAGTCGTGTAGTACAGCAAGGACATCGCGATTCATCTGTAAAAAAATACTGTGCACATAATGAGCATCGCTTTTGTCCTGTTGCATATCTTAGTCTATTTACCATAGAAGGGGATTTCAATCTCTCGCATAACCCGTTACATGACTGCCCCATAATCAAAATCTCCCATTAACTGAAATTCCTTTCAGAAATTTTCCATAAAAAATGCCAGTATGTAATGTCAAATCAAGTCATTGATGGTAATAATAAATTACAAATCAGAAAAAAATAAGATGGTCGGGACTGATTTGTATTTTATACTACTATTATCGCCTCCAGATATTTCATGAATGTAATTTGTTTTTGGAATAAATATAGTGGTAGCATTACAATGCAACACAATGCAATTGACATTTCGTGTAATTCAAAATATTCAACAAATTTCTAACAGAAATTATTTTATAATCTACTATTTGACAAATAGGCATTTTTATTCAAATCATCATGTTAATTGATTTATCACATCTGTAGATGTGATAATCCCAATTATTTTGTCATTTTCAGATACTGCAAGTTTACGAATCTTCATAATATTCATTATTTTTGTGGCATCTAACACTGTTCTGTCATGATTGATTGTTATTAGTGGTGAAGACATGATTTCTCTTGCATGCGTGTCATATGACAGTCTATTTGCTGCGATCTTGATTGCAAAATCCCTGTCGGTGATAATTCCAACAGGAATGTCTTTCTCTTGTACTATTACCGCACCAATAAACCCAATATCCATCATTTTTGCAATTTGGAAACATGTAGTTTGAGGATTTACAGTTATCAATGCTTTATTCATTATATTTTTTATCAGAATAGAATCAAAACTAGAATTATTCATCATTCATACTACAATTATGGAATAGATATACTGCTAGCAACACAATGTCATACATTGTGTTGCCACGTTTAGAATACAGCTTATTAGTTAAAACATGATAAAACCTATGATGGATACAACTGAGGATAAGAAAAAAAGTCAGACGATATCGTTCCGTTTAGATATCGATCTCTTAGAGGAGATAAAAAAAGAGGCAGATCTTGAAGGAATGAACGTAAATGCACTTGTCTCCAAAATTCTCTCAAATCATATGCTTTGGGAAAAATACGAAAGAAAAGTGGGATTATTACCAATGACAAAACCATTTGTTAAATACTGTCTTGATAAAATGGATGAAAAGGAAATAATTCATCTTGCTGAAGCTGTAGAAGAAGATACTTTTTCAGATATACTAAATTTCATGAAGGGGAAATACAGTGTACGAGATTTTGTAGATTTCATTAGAACATGGCTTTATGTGGCATGGATGCAACATGACATTGTGCAGGATGATAAATCATACACTTTTAAAATAAAACACGACCTTAATGCAAAATGGTCATTATACCTACAGACAGTAGTCACCAAACTATTTCATGATGTGATTAAGAAAAGATTGGAAGTTAAAACAACAAAAAATACAATAGTCTTCACATTCCCATTATCTTAGAAAATTAATTCAATAAATCATCTAATTCTTTTTTAATCTAAAATTTACCAACAATTTTCTCTGCATGTAACATAACTATAGAATATCTAGTAGATATGCCTCGTATCAAATAGGAGTTTTGAATTAAATATCCCTTCATTCAAATGAAATTATGGAAATTCACGTATACGACACATATGTCAAAGCCAAAGATGGTCATACCATGCACTTTGATGTAATTACTGGTGAAAAAGATCACAACAAAGCCATTGAATATGGTAAAGAGTGGTTAAAATCAGTAGGTGAGCCAAACGCCCAAATGACTACAAATGAATGTCAATTTTGCCATTCACAAGGTGCACCGGAACCTGTAGAACGGGCAATTAAGGAAAAAGGTTATTTCATCCAAAAGATGGAAGGCTGTCCTTAAACATCTTTTTTCCTTTTTTAATTATTTTGATCTATATTTTTTAGGCAAGATATTTTTTGTAAAGTATGACAGAACAATATGCAAAGTGGACAGTTGAAGGAGATAAAAAAACAAAATGGATTTGTGGATGTTTTCTAACTGCAGATGATTATTTTAAATTCTGTAAAAATCATAACGACATTTTGAAAAAGGCAATTCAGACACAGATTGATGAATTGGATATGACTTTAGTTATAGAAGACTAGAGCGCAAGTATTGCAATAAATGCAGATACAAAGACGATTGCAATTGTGTTTAGTAATTTAATTACAGTGTTTAATGCAGGACCTGCTGTATCTTTGTAAGGATCACCAATAATATCACCGACTACTGCTACTTTGTGGATTTCAGTTCCTTTGTCACCTTGCATCTCGACTAATTTCTTTGCATTATCCCATGCACCACCAGTGTTTGCCAAGTGATATGCAAGTGGAATTCCAGTAACTACTGCACCCATTAGTAATCCGGCAACAGCTGTTGGGCCCAACAAAATACCTAAAATAATTGGCGAGATAATTGCAATGATTGCGGGTTTCCAAAGTTCTTTAATTGATGCAGCAGTTGCAATGTCTACACATTTTGCATAATCAGGTTTTGAAGTTCCTTGTAAAATTCCAGCGTCTGATTTGAATTGTCGTCTAACTTCATCTACCATCTTTCCAGCAGCACGAGATACACCGTTGATTAGTTGTCCAGTGATGATAAATGGAATTAATCCACCAACCAACAATCCTACAATAACTGTTACATTTGTTAAACCATAATTCAATGCTAAAACTCCTTCAAAGATGTGTGCTGCTTCAAATTGGAATGCCTGTATCATTGCAAGTGCGGCAAGCCCGGCACTAGCAATAGCAAATCCTTTGGTTACCGCTTTTGTAGTGTTTCCTACAGCATCGATTTCATCAGTGACTTTTCTATTTTCTTCACCCATTCCAGTCATCTCAACAATTCCACCTGCGTTATCTGCAATTGGTCCAAATGCATCGATGCTAAGAACAATTCCTGCAAGACTAAGCATAGCCATCGCAGTTAATGAAGTTCCAAAGATTCCATATAAGATTGGGTCAGTACCTTCTGGTGCAGCATTTGAAGCTACGCTAAATGAAATGATAATTGCAACAATTAATGCAATCATAAATGGACCAGTTGATTGCATTCCTTTGATAATTCCCATCAATGTTAGTGATGCGTATCCCCATTTTGCAGATTCAACAATCTCTTGAACTGGTTTGTATTTGTAATTGGTATATCTGTCAGTAATCTTTTGAATGACTGGAACTAGAATGACACCAATGACGGTTGTGGCAAATAATGCATATGCAATTGCGGTTTGTCCGAGAAAGTAATATGTGAAGATGAAATTCAAAATTATTGCAATTGTAGCAGAGACGTAAAATGACAGATTAAGCGGTTTCATCACATCGGTAATATTTGAAGAGCGAACAATTACAATTCCAATGATTGATGCAATCATTCCAGATGTTCCAATAAGAATTGGGTACATGAAAATTTCAGGAGCACCAATTAGTGCGGCAATTAGCAGTGAAGCTAGAATTGTAACAATGTAAGATTCGTAAACATCAGAACCCATTCCTGCTGCATCACCTACATTATCACCAACGTTGTCAGCGATTGTGGCAGGATTTCTAGGATCATCTTCAGGAATATTTGCTTCAACTTTTCCTACCAAATCTGCTCCCATATCTGCAGCCTTTGTGAAGATTCCGCCACCGATTCTGATAAACAATGCAATTAGACTTGCACCGATACCTACACCGGCAATTGTGATTGGATTAGGATAAACCATGTAGAGACCAGTAATTGCCAATAATGCCATTGCTGGAACTGCCAGACCTACTGTTGCTCCACCTCTAAAGGCCATTGCAAATGTCTTGCCTAGACCGCTACTACTTAGATGAGCGGCTCTAACTGCTGCTTTGACTGTAATTTTTAATGAGATTAATCCGGCAACTGCAGAAAGTGTTGCACCTACTGCAAATGCTAATCCGTTTGAAAATCCAATAAAATATCCTATAATAAGTGAAAGTGCGATTGCGATTGGGATGATAATTTTCATCTCTCGTCTCAGAAATGCTGCAGCGCCTATTTTGACTGCATTTGAGATATCCATCATTTCTTTGGTGCCTGATGGTTGTTTTGTGATCCAAGCAACGATACCTAGGGCAACGACAAATGATGCAATGCCTGCCACTATAGGCAAAATTTGTTGAAGATCCATACTATAATTTGCTTGCCTGAGATTAGGAAATATAAATCAATTAGGAATTGGTTATTTTCTTTTCTGATAGGGCAAAAATGTTTTTCCTCGCAATCCTTGCCTAACTAATTTGTTGAATCTCTTACCATGTGCAAGATATGGAAATCTCATGTGAATTAATTCATGAACCAGTGTATTTTCCAGGGTCTTTTCATCTGGAATTTTTCTAATATTGATAAAGACAAGATTATGTTGCAAATACGAAACTCCATAGTATTTGTAAGCTGAAGTTCTCCTGCCTTCAGTCATCTCTTTTGGCATTTCAAGTACTTCTTTAGTGGTGAGTAGGATTTTTGGTTCGGGTATGGAGAAACGACTAGAGTAAATTCCAACTTTTTCTAATATCTGCAATTTTAGATCAGGATCTAACTTCACAATTATTTTTGATAAAATGGATGTTTATTCTAAAATGTCAACTCTTGTACAAGAGTTGGTGTATTATGTTTTGGATATTGAGAATTAATAGGGTCAGAATATTTTGTAGTGTAATCACAAATCATACAGCCACCGGCTCATCATACCCCTTTATTCCATTGAATCAAGTAGTCTTTGTGTTTTATTTCTAATTTCTGGAGTTACCTTGACTATGACCAATCCCTCGTTTGGCTGACCATACAGCACTACAGAGTTTTCAGGCGCATGAATACATACTGGGATTACTAGCAGGTCCTCTTCACCTACAACAGTTAGTCTTACAGGTGTCTTTGAGGTAAATGCTTTTTTGATGATATCAATACTTGCAAGAGTAATCCCTGCTGCAGGATTGTTACATGTGAGTTCAGTGTATGTGTTGGCGTTTTTTGTAGGTTCACGTTTTACTCTTTTTTCATAGTTGTCAATAATTTGCAGAGAAGGGGTTAAACCAAATGAGATCATCTTTTCAGTTGTTCTATCGCCGACTGTAATGATGTATGAATTTTTTTCTAGATGTTTTTCAATGTTTGATTTTGATACTTGACTTTCAAGAATTAAAATTCCCATAGGAATTTTCAGTTGGGCTCTAAGAGAATCAGGTAATTTCACAAAAATCGCTTAGTTTGTTTTTGGAGCATCTTCAGGTGTTTCTGCAGACTTCATCTCGTCTTGCATCTTTGCAGCAAGAATACTACATTGGGCGGCAATATTTTTTGCACTGGTTCTAAATGCAAGTGCGCTTGGAGAATCAGGACTAGTAATCATGATTGGTTTACCTAAATCAGAACCAGACATTATTCCAGAGTTTAATGGAATTTCACCTAAGAATGGAATTTTAAATTGCTCACTAATTTTTTGTGCACCGCCATCACCAAAGATATAGTGTTTATCGTTACAGCTTGGACAGATAAAGTGACTCATGTTTTCTACAACACCGATAATTGGGACATTTAATTTTTCAAACATGCTGATTGCTTTTACTGCGACATTGCTTGCTACATCTTGCGGAGTAGTTACAACCAAAATTCCGGTAATTGGAATTGTTTGTGCAAGGGTTAATGGAATATCACCAGTACCAGGTGGAAGGTCAACAATTAGATAATCTAAATCAGACCAATTAGTATCAACTAAAAATTGTTTCAAGATTCCTGAAATGATTGGGCCTCGATAAATTGCTGCCTGGTGAGATTGTTCTGCAAAAAATCCAAAAGAGACTACTTGAAGGCCATTGTATTTTGCAGGTTGTAGTTTGTTATCTTCTACTTCCATGTGACCACTCTTCATGCCAAGCATTAGAGGAATACTTGGACCATAGATATCTGCATCAAGCAAACCAACTTTAGCGCCAGTTTGTTGTAAAGCTAAAGCCAGATTCAAAGAGACGGTAGATTTTCCTACACCGCCTTTACCACTTGCAACTCCGATAATATTTTTTACAGTTGCCATACTGGTATCTGCATCAAGGGAACGGCCTTCCATCACTTTTGCAGTTACTTTCATATCAAAATTTTTGAGTTCTTTGAGTTCGCCTATTGCTTTTCTTACATCATCTTCAATCTCTACATTAAATGGACATGCTGGAGTTGTAAGCTCCAATGTAAATTTTAGATTATTATCATTGAGTTCAAGGTCTTTGATCATTCCCATAGACACGATGTCTTTTTTCAAATCAGGATCAATGACTGTGCTGAGTTTTTCTAAAACTTGACCTACTCCGACCATTGGGTCAAAAAGTCGCTTTACATTATTTAAACATAGGTTAGATGAGCAAAAAAACGCAGATTATTTGGAAAATTGATAAAAATTTACTCAAACAAAGCGTAAATTACCCAAAGATTCATAAATTCA
>Ga0169931_10011636_pt1 | contig 12349 bp, 12 predicted proteins | sample Kivu_15m_20L_FD_129675 | JGI IMG/M metagenome (GOLD analysis project Ga0169931, IMG submission 129675) | Freshwater microbial communities from Lake Kivu, Western Province, Rwanda to study Microbial Dark Matter (Phase II) - Kivu_15m_20L... | ecosystem: Environmental > Aquatic > Freshwater > Lake...
ATGGAGGTCATGCGCTGATGGAATCGCTCTATCTGCTGATTCCGCTGAGCGTGCTGATCATCATCGGCGTGTCTTGGATCTTTCTCCAGATGGCGTCCCAGGGCCAGTTCGATGACCTCGACAGCCCCGCGCAGAGCATCCTGCTCGACGATGACCGGGCTCGCACGCCAGCGTCGCCTGAGCGCGAGGATGACCCGGCTCACACCCTAACGCCGCCCGAGCACAACGGTCACACCCATCGTGCTGCTACGCAACAGTTCCCGCGCCGGGATTGATCCGCGGCAGGGTTTTGCCGAGAGCCTTGACGCAGCGCAAGATCTCCGGGAGCCGCTACCGGAATAATCCCCCTGTTCAATGGGGGGACTTTCATGACAAGCGTTTCAAGCTCGGTCGAACGCTACCACTACGATGTCGTCCGCCAGTTTTCGGTGATGACCGTGGTCTGGGGCTTCATCGGCATGCTGGTGGGCCTGTGGATCGCGATGCAACTCACCTGGCCAGCACTCAACTTCGATCTTCCCTGGTTCAGCTACGGTCGACTGCGACCGCTGCACACCAATGCGGTGATCTTTGCCTTCGGTGGCTGCGCGCTCTTTGCAACCTCGTACTACGTGGTGCAGCGCACCTGTCAGGTTCCGCTCTTTGCACCGGGGCTCGCGCGCTTTACCTTCTGGGGCTGGCAGGCAGTGATCGTGCTCGCGGCGATCACATTACCGCTGGGCATCACGACGAGCAAGGAGTACGCCGAACTCGAGTGGCCGATCGACCTCCTGATCGCAGTGGTCTGGGTGTCCTACGCGGTGGTGTTCTTTGGCACGATCGCCAAGCGCAAGACCCCACACATCTACGTGGCCAACTGGTTTTTCGGCGCCTTCATCATCACGGTGGCCATCCTGCACATCGTGAACAGTGCAGCGCTGCCAGTCACGCTCACCAAGTCCTACTCGGCCTACGCCGGCGTGCAGGACGCAATGGTGCAGTGGTGGTACGGGCACAACGCCGTGGGCTTTTTCCTGACGGCGGGCTTTCTCGGGATCATGTACTACTTCATCCCCAAGCAGGCCGAGCGTCCCGTCTACTCCTATCGCCTGTCGGTCGTGCACTTCTGGGCTCTGATCTTCACCTACATGTGGGCGGGTCCCCACCACCTGCATTACACCGCGCTTCCGGACTGGGCGCAGTCGATCGGCATGATCTTCTCGCTGATCCTGCTCGCACCCTCGTGGGGCGGGATGATCAACGGCATCATGACGCTCTCGGGTGCCTGGCACAAACTGCGTGAAGATCCGATTCTCAAGTTTCTGATTGTCTCGCTGTCCTTCTACGGCATGTCGACCTTCGAGGGTCCGATGATGTCGATCAAGACGGTCAACGCGCTCTCCCACTACACCGACTGGACCATCGGCCACGTGCATTCGGGCGCACTAGGCTGGGTGGGCTTCATCTCGATCGGTGCGATCTATTACCTGATCCCGCGGCTCTATGGTCGCACGCAGATGTACAGCACGCGACTGATCGAGGTGCACTTCTGGATCGCCACGATCGGCATCGTGCTCTACATTGCCGCGCTCTGGATTTCCGGCGTCACCCAGGGCCTGATGTGGCGCGCCACCAGTGCCGACGGCACGCTCACCTACGCATTCGTCGAGTCGGTCAAGGCGTCTTATCCCTACTGGACCATCCGAGTCGTGGGGGGCCTCCTTTACCTCACGGGGATGGCGCTGATGTTCTACAACATGATGATGACCATCCGGAGCGGCAAGGCGGTCGACGCACCGATCCCGGCTGCCGTCGCACACGCCTGATCGCCCAAGGAGTCATTGAACATGCGCAGATTCAGTCACGCGATCATCGAAAAGAGCATGCCCCTGATGATCGTGCTGATCATCGTTGCGGTCAGCTTCGGGGGCCTGGTCGAGATCGTGCCGCTCTTTTTCCAGAAATCGACCACCGAACCCGTCGCGGGCCTCAAGCCCTACGCCGCGCTGCAGCTGACCGGCCGCGACATCTACATCCGCGAAGGCTGCTACAACTGCCACTCGCAGATGATCCGGCCATTTCGGGCTGAGACCGAGCGCTATGGTCACTACTCGGTGGCCGGTGAATTCGTCTACGACCGGCCGTTCCAGTGGGGCAGCAAGCGCACCGGGCCGGATCTCGCCCGGGTCGGCGGTCGTTACAGCGACGAATGGCATCGCGTGCACCTCATCAATCCCCGCGACCTCATCCCCGAGTCCAACATGCCGGGCTACCCCTGGCTGCTGAAGGCCTCAGCCGATGACGGCACGATCCAGAAAAAGATGACGGTGCTGCGCAAGCTCGGGCACCCCTACACGGACGAAGAAATCGCCCAGGCACCCGAAGCCTTGAAGGGCAAGACCGAAATGGATGCATTGATCGCCTACCTGCAGGGCCTAGGCACGCTCATTCGTGCGCAAGCCCGCTGAACCTGGAGCCCAAAACCATGGACATCCAAACCGCCCGAGGCCTGGTCGCTGCCTTGAGCCTCGCACTGTTCATCGGCATTGTCTTCTGGGCCTGGAGCCGCCGCCAGCGCGCCCGCTTCGACGAAGCCGCCCACCTGCCCTTCAACGAAAAAGACTGAGCCAGCCGGCAATCAGGGAGCACACAACATGGCAGATTTTCTGCACTCGGGCTGGGGCCTCTATATCGCGATCGTCACGGTCGTTTCGATTCTCTTTTGCCTTTGGCTCGCGCTCACAATGGCCAAGGGCAAGGCACCCGGCGAGACGGTCGGCACCACCGGGCATTCGTGGGACGAAGACCTGCAGGAGTTGAACAATCCGCTGCCGCGCTGGTGGCTGTGGCTGTTCGTGATCACCATCGTCTTCAGTATCGGCTATCTCTGGCTCTATCCGGGGCTAGGCGCCCGACAGGGCTCGCTCGGGTGGTCGCAGACAGAGCAGTACGAGCGCGAGGTCAAACGCTTCAACGCGGTCACCGAGCCACTTTATGCCCGATTCCTCGCGATGGACCTCAAGCAGGTTGCGGCCGATCCGCAAGGGCGGGCGATTGGCGAGCGCCTCTACCAAACCTATTGCGTCCAATGCCATGGCGCCGATGCACGGGGGTCCAAGGGCTATCCCAACCTGACGGACAACGACTGGCAGTGGGGGGGAGAGCCTTCATTGATCAAGACAACGATCCTCGAGGGCCGCCAGGCTGTTATGCCCGCGATGGCGGCGGCCGTCGGCTCGGCCGCCGAGGTCGAGCAACTCGCCCACTACGTGGTGTCGCTCTCGGGCGGTGGTCATGACGCCACCAAGGCCGCACTCGGCAGAGGCAAATTCGAAGTCTGCGCGGCCTGCCACGGTGCGGAAGGGCGCGGCAACACCGCGCTTGGCGCGCCCAATCTCACTGACCGAATCTGGGTCTATGGCGGGGGCGTCAGCGCAGTGATCGAAGCGATCAACAAAGGACGTGCGGGGGTGATGCCGGCCTTCAAGGACTCACTCGGTGAGGGCAAGGTGCATGTGCTCGCCGCGTACGTCTGGGGACCATCGAACAGCCCCGGCCCAGCAGTGAAGTGATGCGTTCAGAGGTACAGCGCTCAAGGGCCGCAGCCGACACGGGCGCGGCCGCAACCGAACAAGCGCTCTTCGAGGTTCGGCGCAAGATCCATCCGCGTGCAGTGTCGGGCTGGTTTGCCCGCTGGCGGTGGGCATTGATCTGGGCCACGCAGCTCCTGTTCTATGGTTTGCCCTGGCTCACCTGGGGCGACCGTCCAGCCGTGCTCTTCGCGCTCGAGGAGCGGCGGTTCTTTCTTTTCGGCCTGGTGCTCTACCCGCAGGATTTCATCTACCTGACGGGCTTGCTGATCATCTCGGCGCTATCGCTCTTTCTGTTCACTGCAGTTGCAGGACGGCTGTGGTGCGGCTACGCCTGCCCGCAAACGGTCTATACCGAGATCTTCATGTGGGTCGAACGCAAGATCGAGGGCGACCGCAATGCACGATTGAAGCTCGAGCGCTCGGCCATGAGCGCCGAGAAATTCGCGAGGCTGGGCCCGAAGCACACGGTCTGGATCCTGATTGCGCTCTGGACCGGCATCAGCTTCGTGGGCTATTTCACGCCCGTCCGCGAACTGCTGGGGTCGCTTGCGCGATTCGATGTGGGCCCGTGGGAGACTTTTTGGGTCCTGTTCTACTCGTTTGCCACCTGGGGCAACGCGGGCTTCATGCGCGAGCAAGTCTGCAAATACATGTGCCCGTACGCGCGATTCCAGAGCGCCATGTTCGACAAGGACACGTTGATCATCACCTACGCTGCCGCTCGCGGGGAGCCGCGCGGCTCACGCTCGCGCAAGGCCGACCCCCGCTCGGCGGGCTTGGGCGACTGCATAGACTGCGGGATCTGCGTAGAGGTTTGCCCCACCGGCATCGATATCCGCAAGGGATTGCAGTACGAATGCATCGGCTGCGCGGCGTGCATCGACGGGTGCAACCAGGTGATGGACAAGATGGCCTATCCCCGCGGCCTGATCCGCTACAGCACGACCCACGCGATCGAACAGCGTCTGGACAAGGCAAGCATGTGGCGGCGGGTTTTCCGACCACGGGTCCTGATTTATTCGGCGATCCTGCTTGCCATCGTGGGCGCGCTCGCCACCTCTCTCGCGCTGCGCACACCGTTCAAGGCCGACGTCATCCGGGACCGCATCCTCGGCCGAATTGTCGAGGACGGACTGATCGAAAACAGTTACAGCCTTCAACTCATCAACTCCAAGGAGCGCGCACGCACTTTCCGCGTCACGGTAACTGGGCTACCGACAGCGAGCATGGCGGGCGAGTCTGAATTCGAGGTCGGGCCCACCGGCGTTCGGATGGTGCCCATTCGGGTGCGTGCAGAACCCGGGCAGGGCCAGACCGGATCAAACAAGCTACGGTTCGAAATCGAAGCGATGGACGCCCCCGAAGAGCGGGTCGTCACGCATTCCACTTTCTTTGTGCCACGCTAGGAGCAATCGAGATGACCGCACTCAAACCGGCCACGGCCTGGTACCGCCACCGCGAGCCTTGGCTTCTGATGATCGCACCGCTCGCGGCTGTGATGGGCGGGGTCTTCACGCTCTGGCTTGCGCTCACCACGAACAGTTCCCTTGTGGTCGATGACTATTATCGGGAGGGCCGGGCGATCAACCAGACCTTTGCCCGCGACGCCGAAGCCAGACGACTGGGGCTCAGCGCGCGGTGGGAGGTTGATGTCCTGCGCAATCTGGCGCAACTGAGGCTCGCGAGCGACTCGCCCGACTTCGTCGCCCCGGAGCAGGTCACCGTCAGGTTGATCCATGCAACCGAGGCCGATCTCGATCACCGCATCCTCCTGCCACAGGTCGCAAGCGATCGGTGGGAAGCGCCATTTGCCGCACCACTGCGCGGTCGATGGACGATGCAGATCGAGGACCCGGCGCGAAGTTGGAGACTTCTTTCCCATCTTGTTGATCCTGCCGCTCGGGTCGACATCAAGACGCACGACCTTGTGCCAACGCACTGAGCGCCCACCACAGACCCCTGGCGAGGAGACGCGCAGATGAACCCAACCAGGCCGATCGGCGACCGACGCTCGGGGCGCTTTCTGATGCAGGTGCTATGGCCCTCCTTCATGGTCGCGGTCGTCGCAGAGGGGCTCTTTTTTTCACTGATCGACCCACTCGAGATCAACCTGGTGTCGCAACATTTGGACGACAGTCGCGAAGCCGCCTACACGATCGGGTTCTTTGTGTTCTGGGCACTGCTCGCTGCGGCGAGCACGCTCACCTGGATGCTAGCCGATACGCCACCCCCGCAAGCCCTGGAAATCGACGAGCGTGCGCGTCGCCACCAGGACAAGTCGCTGATCGGACGGTAAGGCGGCCCGAACGAAGCAACACGCGACCGGTGGCGCAGGACGCGCCGACCCGCGAAAGAAGGAGAGCGGGCCCAGGCGAATTATCGGAATAGCTGCCCAGGGTCTCGGGGGGGGTTGTCGCTGCCACCCGCACCACCACCAAAAGGATTGAAGGACGGCATGCCGCCGCCCGACTCGAAAGGATTGTTCTCGATGCGGATCTCGACCTTTGCGGGGTCGACCTGGGGCACACCGTCCTTGTAGTGGGTGACGAGCCCGGGAAAGGCCAGGACCACCGCCACCATCAGGAGCTGAATCCCGATGAATGGCACCGCGCCCCAATAAATCTGCCCCGTCGTCACAGGCGCAATCCGGCGTCGCGTGACCTTGTCGAGATACTCACTTGCCGGCGCAACCGATCGCAGATAGAAGAGCGCAAAACCAAAAGGCGGATGCATGAACGAGGTCTGCATGTTGACCGCCAGCAAGACGCCAAACCAGATCAGGTCGATACCGAGCTTGTCTGCGACCGGCGCGAGCAGCGGCACGACGATGAACGCAAGTTCAAAGAAATCAAGGAAAAACGCGAGCAGAAACACCAGAATGCTGACGACGATCAGAAAGCCCGTCTGTCCGCCCGGCAGGTCGACCAGCAGATGCTCGACCCAGAGGTCGCCATCCACACCGCGGAAGGTCAAACCGAATACGGTCGAGCCGATCAGGATGAACATCACGAAGCAGGAGAGTTTCGCGGTGCTGTCCATGGCCTGTTTCAGCAAACTGATCGTGAGTCTGCGCCGGGCAACCGCCATCACGATTGCGCCTACGGCCCCCATTGCCCCGCCTTCGGTCGGCGTGGCCACACCGATGAAGATCGTGCCCAACACGAGAAAGATCAGCGCGAGCGGCGGGATCATGACAAACGTCACCCGCTCGGCAATCAGCGAGAGCAGTCCCAGCCGAAGCACACGATTGACCACTGCAATCGCAAATGCGGTCAGCCCCGCGACCAGCACCTGGATCACGATCCGCTCATCGATCGGCGACTTCTCGGGAATCAGCCAGTGATTGGCCGCCATCGCGGCAAGCACGGCGATGGCAAAGAGCACCAGCAGCGACCGATTGCCCGTCTCCCCCGTGGGCTCGACGAAGGTACGCGCCTCGGGCGGAAGGGCAGGCGCTACACTGGGGCGGATCCAGGCCATCACGAACACATAGGCGAGATAGCTGAGCATCAGCAGCAAGCCCGGCAGCATCGCACCCCGATACATATCACCAACCGATCGTCCCAGCTGATCGGCCAGCACGATCAGAACCAGCGAGGGCGGAATGATCTGGGAAAGCGTGCCGGAGGCTGCGATCACCCCACTCGCAAGCCTGCGGTCATAGCCGTACCTCAGCATGATCGGCAAGGAGATGAGACCCATCGATATGACCGAGGCCGAGACCACGCCGGTGGTGGCAGCGAGCATCGCGCCTACGATGATGACGGCAATGGCAAGCCCCCCGCGAATCGAACCGAACAACTGTCCGATCGTCTCGAGCAGATCTTCGGCCATGCCCGAGCGCTCGAGCACCAGCCCCATGAAGGTGAAAAACGGGATCGCCAGCAGCGTGTCGTTGGCCAGCACGCCAAAAACGCGCTGTGGCAGGGCCTGAAAAAGGGCCGGGGTCAGCAGCCCCAGTTCTATGCCAATCAAACCAAACAGCAGCCCGTTAGCCCCCAGCGCAAAGGCCACCGGAAAACCCAGCAACAGAAACATGAACAGGGTGACGAACATCACCGGCGCGAGGTTGGCAGCGAGGAACTCCATCGTCGATCAGTCGCCCCGCGTTGAGCGGGAGCCCGGCGACACGCCGGGGTCTCCTGACATGGGATCCGTGCCCACAAGGGCTGCCGCCTGCTTGCTCGCAGCAATCTCGGCTGCAAGCAATTCCTCCTCGGACGGTCCCGGTCGCGCCAAGGGATCCGGACAGGCCCCGATCAGAAAGCCCGCGCACTTGATGAGATGGGAGAGGGCTGCGAGCACCAGCAGCATGAATCCGACTGGGATCAGCAGCTTGGCCGGCCAGCGGATCAGGCCGCCCGCATTCGAAGAGGTTTCCTTGCTCACCCAGGCATCGACAAACATCGGCCACGACAGGATAAGGATCAGACCCGCCATCGGCAACAGAAAGAACAGCAGGCCGAAAATCTCGATTGCGATCTGCTTGCGGCGACTGAGCTTGGATGACAGGATGTCCACCCGGACGTGGCCATTGCGAAGCAGTGTGTAGCCGGCCATGAGCAAAAACATCGCGCCAAACAGATACCACTGCAACTCGAGCCAGGCGTTGGAACTCATGCTCAAGGTCTTGCGAATGACCGCGTTGCCGGCACTGACCAAGACCACGACCAGTACCAGCCAGATCACGACGCGCCCCACCCATTCGTTGATTGTGTCAACGATTCTTGCAAAGCCCAGCAAAGCGCTCATCGTGTTGGATCCTGGGCTTTTCAATCTCGCCGGCCAAACAGCCGGCGCAAACGGGACCACGCGATACCGATCAGGAGCGCGACCGGGTTGAGCCCTGGGGACGCCTCGGGAGTAGCCCCGCGATCCGCCTGAGCCGCGCTCAATGCAGGCCCTACCTGAGTACCCGTGGCGAGTGCAGCCGCAACATTGGCCGCGAACTGCTGCACGATACGGCGAACGAAGGCCTGCACGAGCCCGCCGCGAGAGAACTGTGCAAACGGACCTTGGAGGGTGTAACGCATCTCGATCGACACCCGGCTCGCACCCTCATCGATAGGGCTGACCCGCCAGTCGATATTGCCCTCGGCACGCGACTGCGTGAGCCGATCACGTCCCCTGCCCTGCAAACGTGCGGACCGATTCCCGGAATCGAGAGCCAGCACGGCCTCACCTTCGAATTTGGCCTGCATCGGGCCAAAACGAAGTGCGACCCCGCCCGTGACGCGGTCCCCTGACTGACCCGTCAGGAACGCCCCCGGCAGACAGGCTGCGACCCGGGCCGGATCGCTCATCAGTGCCCAGACCCGATCCTGCGCAAAAGGCAGGTCAAAGTGTTCGACGATCGCGGCACCCGGCTCGCCTGCTTGGGGCACATGCCGGGCCGCAGACACTCGATCAGGCTCGGCGACCACAGCAAGCGCTTCAGCCCGGACCGACTCAGGCCGCACGACGGGCGACGGTCCTGCGACAGCAAGCGAACCCAAAGTCGGCGCACTCGGATGGCGCGCCGCCTCACGCAAGGCGGCAACCTCGGCATCCGGTTCAGACCGCAAATCGGCCAGCACGGAGACCACCGCGTTGACAATGCCCTGGTAGCCGGTGCACCGACAGAGATTGCCTGAAAGCTCCGCGCGGATGCGACTCTCATCGGCTTCCGGAAGTCGTAACACGATGTCCCGCGCCGTCGCCAACATGCCCGGCGTGCAGTACCCGCATTGCAGCGCGTGATGGGCGGTGAAGGCCGCACGCAATCGCGCCATCACCGGATCACACTCATGACCTTCTATCGTCGTCACCGCGTGACCGTCGCAGGCGACAGCAAAGGTGATGCAGGAGCGGACCGGCTGCCCATCGAGCAAGACCACGCAGGCTCCACACACACCGTGCTCGCAGCCGAGGTGGGTCCCGGTCAGCCCCACCTGCTCGCGGATGAAATCGGCCAGATGGGTCCTCGCTGCGACCTCATGCTCTACGCGGCGTCCATTGACCTCGAGCGCGATCGGAATCATGCCTGCGCCCTTTCATGACCCAGCGCGCGGGCAATCGCCCGGTCGATCGTCGCGGACATCATGCGCCGGGCGATGCGGTCCCGACCGGGCACTGCGGCAATCAGATCCTGGTCGATCCGATCAGTCCATGCCTCGACTGGATCACGACGCTCGAGCAACTGCCGGGAGAGCTCCTGAAGAAGAACAGGCGGGCCATCGAGCGCGCCCACAGCAACGCTGCAGACCCCCCGGACATCGTCGATGACCACGGCACAGCTCGTCTCTGCAAAATCACCCACTTTTCGACACACCTTGTAGTAGCCCCAGGCTGCACGCGAAAGGGTGAGCGGCACATGAACCGCCACGACCATTTCATCGGCCTCGACTGCTGTGGTGTAGGCCGCCTGCATGAAGTCTCGTACCGGCACCTGCCGGGTGCCCGAAGCTCGGGCAAGCTCGATCCGCGCATCGGCCGCCCAGGCGGCCAGCACCCAATCGGCAGCTGGATCGGCGTGCGCGAGGCTGCCGCCCACGGTGCCACGATTGCGCACCGAGCGATAAGCGATGGTGCCAGCCACCCGCCGCCAGGGATGATCCTGAAATGCCTCGAAACGACCGTCCTCGATCTCGGCATGGGTGATGCCTGCGCCGATCCGCAGCCAGCCGTCCTGGGTCGAAATCGAACGCAGTTCCGGCAACCCGGAAATGTCGATCAAACGCCCAGGCCGCACCAGACGGAGATTCAGCATGGGCCCCAGCGACTGACTGCCCGCGATCAGCCGGCTCGCGTGCTCGACGGGGGCGATCGCTTCGAGCGCGTGGGCGAGAGAGCGGGGGCGCAGGTAGTCGAATCGCGCCGCCTTCATGCCGCCCGCTCCGGACGCTGCGAGGACACTGCGGCCTCGACCGCAGCCAGCACTCGCCGCGGCGTGAGCGGCGTATCGAGCAGTTCCTGCGCACCCAGACGGGAGAGCGCGTCGTTGACCGCACCAATCAGCACGGCGGGCGGTGCGATGGCACCGCCTTCGCCCATGCCCTTGGCGCCGAACTCGGTATGCGGCGAAGGCGTCTCGAAGTGATCCATGCGAATGCGGGGCGACTCGCTCGCCCCCGGCATCACATAGTCGGCAAGCGTCGAGGCCAAGGGCTGCCCCAGCGCGTCATAACTGGCCTCCTCGTAGAGCGCCGTGCCCACACCCTGGACGATGCCGCCAATCGACTGGCCCTCGACCACCATGGGATTGACCATGACCCCGCAGTCCTCGACCGCCACGTAATCCAGGATCTCGATCGCTCCGGTATGAGGATCGACCGCCACGACCGCCGCATGACTCGCATAGGAAAAACAGCCCGTGTCGACCTTGGGTCGGTAGCCCACCGAGACCTCCAGACCCGAGGGGTCGACATCGGCCGGCAGGAGCTGCGGCGTCACGTACCAGGCGCGCGCGATGTCGCCGATCGCCACTGAACGCCCGTCCACTCCGATGCGGTCCCCGTTTCGACTGAGTTGCTCGACCGCCACCCCAAGCAGGTGCGCAGCGATGTGGAGCAAGCGTGGGAGCAGCTGCTTGCAGGCGCGCGACACAGCCCCCCCCGACATCACGAGTGAGCGCGATGCGTACGTACCGGTCGAAAACGGCGTGAGTGCGGTGTCACCGTGCACCACCTTGATGCGCGAGACGTCGATCCCCAGCACCTCATGCGCAATCTGGGCGAAGGTCGTTTCCATGCCCTGTCCATGGGAATGCACACCGACCCGCAACTCAAGCCCGCCATCGGGCGTCACCCGGGCGAAGGCCTGATCGAATCCCGGGATCACGGGTGTGCCCCAGGCCGCAAACACCGAGGTGCCATGCGCAGCCTGCTCGGTGTAAGTGGCCACGCCCAGCCCGATCAGTCGACCATCCGGACGGGGTTCGCGCTGTTCGGCTCGCACCCGATCCGCGCCGATCATCTCGAGCGCGCGCCGCAGGCTCGCCGGGTAGTCACCGCCATCGAAATGCTTGTTGGTGACATTGACGTAGGGCATCTGCTCGGGCGAGACGAGGTTGGCCAGACGAACCTCCCAGGGCTCTCGCCCGACCGCCTGCGCCAGTGCATTCATCGTGAGCTCGATCGCAAAACACACGCCCGTACGCGCCACCCCGCGGTAGGGCACGAAGCCCGGCTTGTTGGTCGCCACGCAGCGCGACTCGCAGCGGTAGCCACGAAACGCGTACGGCCCCGGGAGATTGCCAACGGCCTGTCCGGGCTCCAGACCAATCGTGAAGGGCCAGACCGAATAGGCGCCGCCGTCGATCGTGATGCGCGCCTCGAGCGCAAGGAGTTTCCCCAGCCGGTCAGCGTAGGCAGTGATCTCATAGTGGTGCTGGCGGCTGTTGGCCCCGGCCGTCAGGTGCTCGCGGCGGTCTTCGATGAAACGAAAGGGTCGCCGGTAAGTCTTGGCAAGCCAGGCAATGCAGACCTCCTCCTGCTGAAGCACGCACTTGTAGCCAAAGGCCCCACCCACGTCGGGCGCAATCACCCTGACCTGGGCCTGATCGAGGTCGAGCAACTGGGCGAGCACGGTCCGGATCATGTGCGGGACCTGGGTCGAGCTCACCACGACCAGCTGATCGACCTGATGGTCCCAGTACGCCAGCACCGCCTTGCCCTCCATCGGGACCATGCACTGCCGGGCGAGATTGATGCTGCGTCGAACAACGACCTCGGCCGCGCCCGCCAGCGCATCGAAATCACGATCCGCCTTCAGGGTAACGAAGGTGTTGTGCTGCCAAT
>Ga0169931_10011637_pt1 | contig 12347 bp, 8 predicted proteins | sample Kivu_15m_20L_FD_129675 | JGI IMG/M metagenome (GOLD analysis project Ga0169931, IMG submission 129675) | Freshwater microbial communities from Lake Kivu, Western Province, Rwanda to study Microbial Dark Matter (Phase II) - Kivu_15m_20L... | ecosystem: Environmental > Aquatic > Freshwater > Lake ...
ATGGCGCGGATGACGTATGTCACTTCAAATGCGGCACCGAATTCCTCTGAATTTGACCAGCCGTTGGTGGGCCAGTTCACCCAGCTTGTACCCGGTGTGAAGATGCCGTCAGTGTATCCGAGCGTGATCGTACTGTCGTACTCCACAGCGGTGATCACATATGTGCCAGGATTGAGCAGCATCGGGCCACCTTGCATAGGCAGAACGATCACTTCCTCGCCATCGGTCTGGTAGCTGCCCATCACGGTACTACCGATAATGGCGTTAGGTACTCCGCCCACAGTGCTCCAGATTACAGCCGATGTAGGTTCGGCAACGCTTGCATAACCCTGAGTCACATAGTAGAAGATTGAATCGAGGTACGTGGTATTGACAATCTCGAACGAGTTGCCAAGGTAGCCGCCCTCGCCTGCACCTATGCCCAAAGCACCGGTAACAGTGGCATCATCACGGGCATACATGGTCTCGGAAACACCTACTGTGTAGTAGAACGGCAATGTGTTGTTAGATTCTATCTGATCCGTCTCATTCAGCACCGCCCAGTAGTCAATATAGTACACATCGGCAATGGCGGGTGGAGTAACAGCCACAGTGCTGAAACTGGCACTGTTCCCAGGTGTGAGGGTCGATGTGCTGGCGCTGGGTGCTGTACCGAGCAGATTGAAACTGCCATCATAAATGTCGGCCTCAAGCCCTACACCTGTTATATTCTGCAGTCCGCTGTTACGTATGGTTGCAGAGGCAGATATCGGTTGAAGTTGAGAGATAGGCGTGGCCGAATACTCGGTCGGGCCGACCGATGCGATGATCTCGGCATCGGCAGTCACCTGTTGTGTGATGGTGACATCATCAATCAACAAAAGGAACATGTCTACCGAGTTGTTCCTGAAACCGATGCGTACTGTCTGTCCTGAATACGTTGCGAGGCTCTGTGTACGGGGAGTCCAAGCGTTGTTCTCAGCAGCTACTGTCTGCAGCACGGTGCTGGCACCAAGAACAGATGTCGGAGTACCGCCCGATGTCCAGATCCTCACTTCATATCCATCTGGGAAATCAGCGTCATACGCAAGACCGTTCCATGACAGGAGGCAGTTCGGGCCCAGTGTAACGGGCGGGGTCCACATCCAGTCATTGGCAGTTCCAGCAGGGGGGCCATACCATGAGGTACTGAATGCGGCCGAGTCGGTGACATCATTAGCAAAGTCCTCTCTGCGTTCCCACGCATCGTTCACGTAGGCCACATTCGTAGCTGGAGTGAGGTTGTCGCCATTGATCAGCACCCATCCGCTCGGGAAAGCGTAGGTGCCTGCTCCACCGGAAGCATCGCCACCTATGTCATCAAAATCCTCTTGGAAAAGGATCTGAGCATGACCAGTGGCGGCCAATGCGAGAGTGAGACTGAAAAGGGTAAAGATTTTTTTCATGATTGAGGGTTTTGGTTCGATTGAAGTGACAAAGAAAGTTCAGGTCTTCTGATTCTCAGGTGGAAAAGATCAGGATCAGACGAACAAGGTCATTGATTCAGGGCGATGTCGAGGTCTGCTATCAGATCATCGGCATCCTCAATGCCCACGCTAAGGCGTATGAGCGAGTCGAGCACCCCGGTGCGCATGCGTTCCTCGCGCGGAATACTTGCGTGGGTCATGCTGGCCGGATGTCCGATCAATGACTCCACCCCACCCAACGACTCGGCTAATGAGAACAGCTCGGTACCTGAGAGTACCGCATGGGCGGCCTCCAAAGAGTCGTTAGTCAAAGTGAAGGAGACCATTCCTCCGAAATCGCGCATCTGGCTCTTTGCCACCGAGTGTCCGGGGTGTTCTGCGAAACCGGGCCAGTACACCTTGCCCACTTTCGGGTGCTGGCGCAGGAATTCGGCCACCTTGCGCCCGTTCTGACAGTGCCGTTCCATGCGCAGATGCAATGTCTTGATCCCCCTCAATACCAGGAAGCAGTCCATAGGGCCCGGTGTGGCGCCACAGCTGTTCTGGATAAAAGTGAGGCGCTCGTGCAGGCTGTCGTCCGATGTGATCAAGGCGCCCATCACCACATCGCTATGACCTGCCAGGTACTTGGTCACGGAGTGCATCACCAATCCCGCACCGAGTGCCAACGGGTTTTGCAGGAAAGGCGTGGCGAAGGTGTTGTCAACCGCCAACAGGGCGCCACATTGCTTCGCTATGCCCGCCATGGCGGCAATGTCCACAACGTTCAGCATAGGGTTGGTCGGGGTCTCCACCCAGATCAACTTGGTGTTGCTGTTCACTTTGCTTCGCACGGCCTCCAGATCGGTCATGGGCACGAAGTGGAACTTGATCCCATACTTGGCGAAAACCTTCGTGAAGATGCGGTAGGTGCCACCGTACAGGTCGTTGGTGCTTATCACTTCATCGCCTGGTTCCAAGAGCTTGATCACTGCATCAATGGCACCCATTCCGGTGCTGAAACAGATGCCGTGCTTCCCACCCTCGAGTGCCGCAAGGTTGCGTTGCAGTGCCGTGCGGGTCGGGTTGTGGGTACGCGAATACTCATATCCCTTGTGGTCGCCAGGGGCGGCTTGCACATAGGTCGAGGTCTGGAAAATAGGGGTCATGATGGCCCCGGTGCTCGGGTCGGGCTCAATGCCCGCGTGGATGGCCTTGGTGCCGAAACGCATGTCTCTTTGCATGGCCGCGAAGGTAGCGGGATGGGGTCAGGCCCATCACTTCCCCCCGAACTTGGTGTACAGTTCGGACTGATGGTTGGTCAGGTCCAAGCTACGACCCTGTATAAGAGCCATTTCCACACGGTTGGTGCGCATATCGAGCGCATCACCGGTACTTATGAATAGCGTGGCATCCTTGCCCGTGGCTATTGTGCCCAATCTGTCATCTATACCTAGGATCTGTGCAGCCGAGAGTGTGATGGCCTTCACGGCCTCCTCCTTGGGTAGACCGAATGTCACCGCTGTGCCGGCTGTGAAAGGCAGGTTGCGGGCCCCCATTGCTTCCATGTCACCTTGATAATTCAGGCAGAAACGCACACCTGCTTTGTGCAGCTGCGCAGCCATAGCATATGGTTGGTCGTAGGCATCGTCCTCGTGCACAGGCAGTTCATGTAGGCGTCTGAGTATAACGGGCACATCGTGCTGTTTGAGGAAATCGGCCACCCTATGCGCTTCGGCTCCACCCACCACCACTGGCACTTTCACACCCCATTCCTTGAGCAATAGGATGCTCTCAGTTATGGAACGGGCTTCACCGACATGTACATAGAGTCTTCTGGAACCATTGAAAAGCCCGGCACAGGCGGCAAGGCGCAGATTCTGCTCTTTTGGTTGTGAAGTCGCATACGCTTTTGCTTTGAGCATCAAGTCGCGCAGTTCGTTCACCTGCTCGTTGTACTTGTCGTTCGGGGTGGTTCCTCCCGGTTCGGCCCACCAACCGCTGTGGTTGTGGCGACTGGGCCAGTTTATGTGCAAGCCGTCATCGATACGCACTGCGGCATCTTCCCAGTTCCAGGCATCGAGCTGCACAATGCTGCTCAGGCCGCTCATCAGTCCTCCACGGGGCGTTATCTGTGCCGTGAGCACACCGTTGCATCGCACGGTGGGCACCACCTTGCTGTCTGTATTGTAAGCAATGATGGAACGCACGTTGGGGTTTATGCCGCCTACCTCACGGAAGTCATTGGTGGCACGGACGGCTTCTATCTCGGTCAGGCCTAGGGTCGTATTGGGCAGGATGAAGCCCGGATAGACGTGCTTGCCCTCTGCTTTGATGATGTCCGCTTCGTTCGGGTTGAGGCGCACGGTTGCGGCATCCTGAACAAAGGTGATCTTGCCTCCTTCGATACCGATGGCCACGTTCTCGCGCACGGTGCCATCGCCAACGTGTAGGGTGCCACCCAAAATCACCATGGCTTTTTTCTGGGCAGGCGCAGGGGTGGGCACTTGGGCCATGGCCCAGGTTGCCGTTCCGACTAAAAATGCAGTTACGATCGCTCTCATGGCTCCAATGTCTCGCAGTGGTAAAGTCTTTCTTCCTTCTTCTCGGCTTTGCGCACCGGCTCACCGTTTTTCTTAGCCTCCAGCATAAGTTGAATGATGCGGTTGCGCTCTTTGGCCAGCGCATCGCGCTTCTGTACATCCTGCTGTCGGTCGAACAAGCGCATACCGTCCACCCAGGTCATTTCGGGGGTGCTGTATACGCTTAGCGGATGCCCGTTCCACAGCACCACATCGGCATCTTTTCCTGCCCTGAGGCTACCCGTGCGGTTGTCGAGGTGCAGCATCTTGGCAGGGTTCAAAGTCACAAGCTTTAGTGCGTCTTCCTCGCTCATGCCACCGTATTTCACAGCCTTTGCGGCCTCTTGGTTCAATCTGCGGCCCATCTCGGCATCGTCAGAGTTGATGCCCACGTTGACCCCTGCCTTATGCATAAGACTTGCATTGTGAGGAATTGCATCGGCCACCTCATACTTGTAGGCCCACCAGTCGGAGAAGGTCGATCCGCTCACCCCGTGCTCTCGCATCTTGTCAGCCACCTTGTAGCCTTCTAGAATGTGGGTAAAGGTGTTCACCGCGAAACCCATGCTGTCGGCCACGTGCATCAGCATGTTCACTTCGCTCTGTACATAGCTATGGCATGATATGAACCTGCGGCTATCCAGGATCTCGGCCAAGGCCTCCAGCTCCAAGTCTCTTCGGGGTGGCTCCTTGCCTTTCAGAGCCAATTGATATTCCTTGGCGCGAATGAAAGCATCGTAGAACACTTGCTCTACGCCCATACGGGTCTGTGGGTAGCGGCTGGTGTTGTTGTCGCCCCAGTTGCTCTGTTTCACGTTCTCGCCCAATGCGAACTTGATGAAACCATCGGCCCCCGCAATCTTCATGGCCTCGGCACCGCTGCCCCATCGCATCTTGATAAGGGCGCTCTGCCCGCCCACCGAGTTGGCCGATCCGTGCAGCAGCTGCGCGGCTGTGACTCCGCCAGCCAACTGTCGGTAGATGTTGATGTCGATGGGGTTCACAACATCGCTTATCCGAACCTCCGATGTCACGCTCTGTGTGCCCTCATTGACCCCCGCGCTGATGGCTATGTGCGAGTGCTCATCTATGATCCCAGCTGTCACATGTCGACCCTTGCCATCGACCACAGTTGCACCCGCAGGCACCCTCAGGCCGCGGCCCACCTCTGCAATGCGGCCATCGCGGATTATCACATCGGCCTCGTTCAGTACACCCGTATTCTCGTTCGTCCAAACGGTGGCTTTCTGAATGAATACGGACTCGGCTTTCGGCATTTCGGCATTGCCCATCCCAACAAATGGATAGAGCACTTTGCCTTGTGGCATGGGGCGTTTCCAATCGTCCTTGCCTTTTTCATCGCCCCCTTTCTTCTCTTTTTCTTTTGATGGGCCGATGTACTTGGCGCTGAACGGCACCCAGCGGCCGTCCTGCAACTGTCCCTCGCCAGCGAAATCGCGTCCACTGAGGCGTCCACTTAGCCTGATGCGCTCCTTAGCATCCTTGGCGGTTGACATGATCACCGTTACTATCGGGTAGTTGAAGGTTACTTCGGCCTCGGTCTTCACAGTATCGGTCAGTTGAACGTGTGCTTTCAACTTTTCCTCTTCACCTGCAATTACCACTTTATATAGTGCCTCATTCACACGCACCTCGAATTCTCCTCGAATGTCGTGGCGCGATATGGGCTTCAACTCCATCCTTTTACCCTTCACCCAGCTCTCATTCAGATCACTTTTATCTTCAAAGATTGATTTTGATGTGACGATCAGATTGGCCCACATGCCGGGCTTCAGTTCACCGATCTGATCGGCCATGCCAACGAGTCGTGCAGGACCCGATGTCAGGCCTTCGAGCGCTTTTTGCTTACTGAGTCCAAAACGGACGGCTGTGCGCAGTGCCCCAAAAAGATCGGTCGGTTTCTCCAACCCATTCGCTGTGAGCACGAACGGGACACCCGCCTTTTCGAGCATAGAAGCGTTGGCCGGGGCCATCTCCCAATGCAACAGGTCGGCATAAGGCACCAACAGCGCATCGTACGGGTCCTCCACATCGAACGCCTTCGGAAAATTGAGCGGCACGATCACTGTGGCCCCTGTGGCCTTCACCTCATCTATGCGGTGATACTCGCTGCCATTTCCGCGCAGTATGTGCTGCACCTTGAACTCATCGCCTACGCGGTCGGCCCGCAACATGCTGTACAGATCGGTGGTGATGAAGATGGATGGCAGACCGCGGTTCGTGGCCCACGCCTCGAGGCCCAGGTTCGCATCGCGCTTGCTGGCCGGCTGACGCTGGTACCAATCGGCATCAATCCAACTCTGGCGTAGCAGGGCTATGCTTCCCATTTGCGATGAAGGATACGCCTGCTGCGATGTCCCTTTATCGAAACTGAAAACGGTTGCGGCCTTTTCCTTGATGATGTTCTCGTTGGGGCGGCCAGCGCCCAACAGCACAAATGCACCTGTGCCACGCGCTATGCCATCGTCAAGGTGGGTGAGCACCGCCCCGAAACCGGCTTTTCGCAGCGCCTCGGCCTTTTTCTCGTCCACTGTGAAGAGTTCGGCTGCTTGCCTGTCAGGATGTAGGGCATCGTTCCAGGTGTAAGCTCCCTCGCGGCTCGGTTCGTACTGCGGACCACGCCCCCCTTGGCGGCCCTCGCCTTTTTTGGCAGCGGGAATACCGTAGTTGCTGATCAGGTCGATGAATGCGGGGTAGATGTGCCTGCCCTTCACATCGATCACAACAGCATCGGACGGCACGGCAATCCCAACGCCAACAGCCACAATGCGGCCATCCTGGATGATCAAAGTGGCATTGTTGATGCTATCGCGCGATGTGGTGTGCACGGTGGCGCCTACCAATGCCCGTGGCAGATGGTCGGTATCGGCAATACCGTTGACAGGAAAGGTCTGCTGTGCTTTGGCACAAGTGCTCGCCATAAGGGCCAGCGACCCTATCAGTAATTTTATTCTCATATTCTGAGGGGATGGAAAAACGGGCCACTAAACTAACGGACAGGCTTCATTGGGGCGGGAGGTGCTCTTTACAGGTTTGCTAATGAGTGTGAAATTGATGAACAGATGCTGATTCTGAGCCGATCACCGACCTTCGCCCCATTCAAACGATTCATGGATAATCCGATAAAAGAACATTTCAGGTCGATCCTTGGCAAAGGCCCTGTGGACGGGCTTCCTGGATTCAGCGGCTGGCTTCGGGCAGAGCTGATTGACATGACCGATGACTCAATGACCATCGCTGTACCCGTGCGCGAGGACATGTGCAACCCGGCAGGCAGCCTGCATGGGGGCGTACAGGCCGCCATACTGGACGAGGTGATGGGAATGATGACCGCCACGCTGGGTCTCGAAACGCATTTCGTTGCCCTGAACATCACAGTCGATTTCCAACGTCCGGCCTTTGCAGGGCAGACGCTGCATGCCAAGGCTGAGGTTGTACGTAAGGGACGGAGTGTGGTCTACCTCAACTCATCGCTGCTTGCGCCCGATGGCAAACTGGTGGCGCGTTGCACCCAGAACATGGTCAGTTCGGGCATATCGCTCAAGCATTGATGCGACCTTTCTCGGCCATCATCATCACTCTGAACGAGGAGCGGAACATTGCCCGCTGCCTTGAGAGTCTGCGTGATGTGGCCGATGAGGTGATCGTGGCCGATAGCGGCAGCACCGACCGTACGGCTGAGATATGCAACCAGATGGGGGCTACTGTGGTGCAGATGGAGTGGCAGGGCTACAGCGCCACCAAGAACGCAGCCAACCTGCTTGCGCGCCACGACCTGATCCTGAGCCTCGATGCAGATGAAGCCCTTTCGCCCGAGTTGATCAAGTCTATCAACGAAGCGAAAAAGGGAAGCGGGACAGCCTTCCGGATGGCGCGACTCACCAACTATTGCGGCCAATGGATACACCACACGGGCTGGTACCCCGATGTTAAGTTGCGGCTCTTTGACCGCAGGGAGCACCGTTGGGAGGGACTGGTGCACGAGGTGATCGTTCCGCATAGACCCGATGCGCTTCTACTGGCGGGCGACATCCATCACTACAGCTACTATAGCGTAAGCGAGCACGTGCGCCAGACCGACCGTTTCACCTCGCTCGGGGCCCAAGTGTTGATTGACAGTGGGAAGGAGCCGAGCATTGTGCGCACCATGTTCAGCCCCTTCTGGATGTTCGTACGGTTCTACTTCATCCGCCTCGGTTTCCTCGATGGGCGGGCTGGACTGATCGTCTCAGTCATATCTGCGTACGGCAGCTTTCTCAAGCACGCCAAGCACCTGATGGGGCAGGGAAGATGAGCGCCATCCGGTTCAGTGTTCTGGTGCCCACTTGGCATAATCTCGCTTACCTCCAACTGCTTGTGGGCGGGCTTCGGGCCAATTCGGCCACCGACCACCAACTGCTTGTGCACGACAATGGCAGTTCCGATGGCACCGAGGAATGGCTGCGCGAAGAAGGCATCACGTACCTGCGTAGCACTGAGAACATCGGGATATGCAAGGCGCTCAATGGCCTTTTCCTATTAGCCGAAACGGACTACATCTGCTATTTCAATGACGACATGTGGCCATTGCCCGGATGGGACGTGGCCCTGAGCCGTGAAATAAGGCGCATCGGCCATTCGAGGTTCTACCTCTCAGGAACCATGATTGAACCGGTGGCCACGGGCAACGCCTGCGTAGTGGCCCCGCAACCTTTCGGCATCGGTCCGGCCGACTTCGACCCCGATGGGCTTATGAAGGCTGCTCCCAAATTGGTGCGTCCCCATTGGAGCGGAGGCACATGGCCACCCAACCTCATGCACCGCGACTTGTGGCAAAAAGTAGGCGGCTACAGCGAAGAGTTCAGCCCAGGGCTCTATTCAGATCCCGATCTTAGCATGAAACTCTGGCAGGTCGGGGTGCGCGAGTTCATGGGAGTGGGAGACAGCCTCACCTACCATTTCATGCGAAAAAGCACGGGCCGCGTGCAGCTCAATGATGGCAAACGCCAGTTCTTGCATAAGTGGGGAGTCAGCGCGTCACGTTTCACCCGCGAGGTTTTGCGCAGCGGCCAGTCATATACAGGTCCGCTGCCCGATATGGCCATCATTCCGACCTTTAAAGAGAGATTGAAGAGCTGGTTGTAATTGCTCTGAAGGAGATACGTAATCAGCTCCGGAGCATATACAAGCCTGAAAGTTTCCGTGTAGGGGGACCGATATGGGAATGGACAGGGCAGGTCAATCAGCCGCGGCAGAGTGTCATTTGGTGTTTGCCTGCACGACTCGCTGATACACTTTCGATCCCTCTTGGAGGGTGCGCTGCTGAGTCGCAAAATCCATCCGGTACAGCCCGAACCGCATCGAATAGCCAAGATCCCACTCAAAGTTGTCGGTGAGCGACCAATAGTGGTAGCCGCGCACATCGTAGCCATCGGCAATGGCCTTCTGCACCGCATACAGGTATTTTGCAATGAACTCGCCCCGGAAAGCATCGGTGCTGTCGGCCACGCCATTCTCGGTTATGATGATGGGCTTGTTAACAGCGGATATCTCGCGTATGGCGCGATAAATTCCCTCCGGGTACATGGTATAGCTCATATCGGTGGGCCGTTCGCCAGGGTACATGCGCGTCTGAAGGGCCTCATCAAGGTCAATTGAAAAGTCCATGGCGTTGTGTGAGTAGTAATTGAGTCCCACGAAATCGAGGGTGTTTGGCGCCTCAGGTATTTCCATCCGCACATCGACCACACCTGGAATGGAGAACACATATTCTCCTTGGGTGAATGTTGAGATGAACGACCCGTTGAAGCCGCGGTTCACAAGATGAGCCAGCAAGCGGTCCAGTACGTCCCAGCTCTGCATGGGGTCAATCTTGTGCATGTTCTTCACTATGCCCACTTGGGCGGCCGCTCCGCCATCCTCGGCCTTTATGGCCTTGTAAACCGCCACATGCGCCTTGTACAGGTTGCCCAGCACCGTGGCGGCCAGATGGGGGTCTTTTTTCCCTGGAGGGAAATGACCATCGTTGTAAGCCCCAACGGCAAAAACGGCAGGTTCGTTAATGGTGCACCACCATTTAACCCGGCCTTTCAAGGCATTGAACACCAGAGTGGAGAATCGCACGAAATGCACCGTGTTCTCTTCACGCTCAAATCCGCCCATATCCTCGAACCAGATGGGATGGCTGAAGTGGTGAAGCGTGACCATGGGGCTGATGCCAGCGGCCAAGAGGCTGTCGCATACCTGCTGATAGTGCACCAAAGCACTGGTATCAACTGTTTCAGGCGTGGGCATGATCTTGTCCCACGATACCGAGAAGCGGTAGCTCTTCACACCCAGTTCCTGCATCAGGCGGATGTCTTCGGGGTAGCGGGTCCAATGCTCGCACGCGTTGCCGCACAACTCGCCACGGTCTATGTGCGGGCGGCCATCAGGGTAGCTGGTCTGCTCCCAACGCGCCCAGTTGTTGTTGGTGTGGCCACCCTCGACCTGATGCGCGGCCGAGGCCACTCCCCACACAAAACCATCTGGGAAACTCAGGTACTTGGTGTCAATTGTTTCCCAGTCCCATTTTTCAATATGGTCAACATGGTCGAACCAGAATAGCGCGGCCACATAGGCAATGACCAAGGCCACAAGGGCGATCAGGATTTTTGTCATGGGGCGATGAAGGTAAAAACGCCCGACTTACCCTGACATCCTACAATTTGGATAATGCTAAACAGATGCCTATTGGTTGATGAGAATGAGAAAGAAGCCCACGACCGGTGAAGTCAGGCTTCAATCATCTTCAATCAGAGATGCAAGACATCAATCACCATTGACCATCCACCAATATCCAACCATCACCTCAACATCAGCAACCTATACCCATCGAGCCGGATATAGATCATGAGCAGAAGGGTGAAACCCATCAGCGAAGAGCCGCCATAGCTGAAGAACGGTAAGGGAATGCCGATGACGGGCAAAAGGCCCACCGCCATTCCGATATTGATGATGAAGTGGAAGAAGAGCACCGCGGCCACGCAGTATCCGTAAATCCGGCTGAATGCGCTGCGCTGCCTCTCGGCTACCCAGATAACCCGCCATATCAGCGCCACGAAGAGCAGGATGACCACCGTGCTGCCAACAAAACCCCATTCCTCGCCTACGGTGCAGAAAATGAAATCGGTGCTCTGCTCGGGCACAAAATCGTACTTGGTCTGGGTGCCCTGTAGGTAGCCTTTGCCAAAGAACCCGCCCGATCCGATGGCGATCTTGCTCTGATTCACGTTGTAGCCCGCGCCTTTCAGGTCGGTCTCCTCTCCTATGAGTACCGATATACGCTCGCGTTGGTGCGGCTCGAGCACATTCTCCATTACGTAATCGACACTGAAAGCGAAACCAGCCAGCACCCCTAACACGGCCAATATGCCAAGGCAGGTGGAGAGGTTGCGCTTGCGCTGCAACATGAATATGATTGCACCGCCCACAGCCAATACACCGCAAAGTATCATGAACGGAAGCAGGAGTGCCAATAGCGCCACAAATCCCATTGCAAGTCCGATGATGATGAACAGGGGCGTCATGCCCTCACGGTACAGCACCAACGCGAATGTGCTGAAAACGATGGCCGAGCCGGTGTCGTTTTGCGCAAGGATGAGTACGGCCGGAAGGCCTATAAGAAGGCCTGCAATAGCCATGTTGCGCCATTTGGTGATGTCAAATCCGAGTTCGCTCAACAGTTGGGCCAATGCCAGCGCGGTACCTGCCTTCATGAACTCGGCCGGTTGTAGTTTGAATGGCCCGATGTCGATCCAGGCCCGGGCCCCACTCACATCGCGGGCCACAACAAGGACCACCAGCAGCAGACCTATGTTGACCCAATATATGGGGTAGGCGAAAAAGGAGAAGAACTTACCATCGATGATTAGGATGAGCAACGCAAGGCCAACGCTCAGCCCTATCCAGAGCAACTGCTTGCCGTAGCGCTGGCTCAGATCCAGAATAGAGCTGTGCTCCTCGTTGTAAACAGCCGCATAGATGTTGAACCAGCCCAGCAGCACCAGCACGATGTACAGGCCCACCATCACCCAATCGAGGTTGTCGAATATGCTCTGCTGCTGCCTCATCTTTTCTTGGGCTTGGGCGGTGGCGGTGGGTTCTTTATCAAATCGGCCTCCAGCATGCGCAGCTCCAATTCCGGCCGCGTGATGGTGTCGGTCAGGTACAGCTCGGCCAACAGACTGGCTATTGGTGCTCCGTATTGACTGCCGCCACCGGCATTCTCAACAAATACGCACATGGCAATCTTGGGGTCGATCTTCGGGGCGAACAGCACGAATATGGAGTGGTGCGCGCC
>Ga0169931_10011638_pt1 | contig 12346 bp, 11 predicted proteins | sample Kivu_15m_20L_FD_129675 | JGI IMG/M metagenome (GOLD analysis project Ga0169931, IMG submission 129675) | Freshwater microbial communities from Lake Kivu, Western Province, Rwanda to study Microbial Dark Matter (Phase II) - Kivu_15m_20L... | ecosystem: Environmental > Aquatic > Freshwater > Lake...
AATTTAACTGCCAACCACCATTTTAAACCACACCCACGCTGACATTGGATCCATTTTGAGTGCCTGACTCAGTCTTTTTTATATCTGTATCTGTTGCTACCGTTTGAATTTATAACTGCTGCAGTCAATCAGGAGCCTTGACAGAGTTAGTTACAACTCGCCATAATTAAAGACTGTGTTTTTGCGCTCGGATCAGGTTCTAAGGCTAACGCCTCTGGGTATGGAGTTCCGGAAACAGAATTCTAGCTCTGGGGTGAGGTTGGCACCTGTACGGCGGTTATGAGGTAAATAATGACGTACGCAATTGTTGAAACCAGTGGAACGCAGCTACGGGTAGAGCCCGGTCGCTTTTATGATGTGGATCGCCTAGCCCTAGAGGTAGACGACCAGGTCACCCTGGATCGGGTGCTGTTTGTCAACAACGATGGCGAGGCCCTAGTGGGGCAGCCCTTGGTTGAAGGGGCCGTCGTGATGGGCAGCGTGGTCAGCCACCTGCGGGGTCGCAAGATCATTGTCTACAAGATGCAGCCCAAAAAGAAAACCCGCAAAAAGCAGGGTCACCGCCAAGAACTGACCCGAGTCATGATCAACTCTATTCAGATCAACGGTACGGCGATCGCTGGCGAATCTGTCGCCGCCCCCGTGGCGGCCGCCGCCCAAGACGAGGCTGAGACCGACGCCGAGAGCTAAGCCTCTCGTCCTCGTGCTGCATTCTCACGCTACATTAAATAGTAGGTAGGTTAAGGAAGACACCCATGGCTCACAAGAAAGGTACCGGTAGTACTCGTAACGGGCGCGACTCAACCGCTAAGCGCCTGGGCGTTAAGCGCTATGGCGGCGAAGCCGTACGCGCTGGCAATATTTTGATTCGTCAGCGGGGCACCAAAATTCATCCCGGTGAAAATGTGGGTCGTGGCAGTGACGACACCCTGTTTGCCCTGGTCGACGGCGTCGTCACCTTTGAGCGCCGCGGCAAGAACAAGAAAAAGATTAGCGTTTACCCGGCTGCCACTGAAGTGGCCGTCGCCGTAGCTGTATAGGCTTTAAGCGTTAACGTTACCCATTAAAAAAACTCCTCGACATCGAGGAGTTTTTTTAATGGCAAAACCGATGCTACCTAGTCTAGGTAGCCCATCAGCACAGCCGCTGGGGGATCGACCACATCGTTGGAGGCAATGGGGCGATCGCCAGGCAGGGTATGGATATCGGCGATGTGGAGCGTGCTGACCCCCACCGGGCGATGCCCAGGCAGGGTATCGATGGTCGAAATTTCGAAGGTATTGGCACCAATGGGGCGCGAACCGGCGCGATCGAGGGTGCCCACAATCTCAAAGGTGCCAAGGGAAATGGGTCGGTGGTTGGGTAAACTATCGGTTTCGACTAGGCGACTGTTGTCTGCCAATACAAGCACAGTATGCTCGCCAGGGCTGGCTTTCACCAGTTCGCCTGAGGACGCATCGGGGCGCTTGGTGCGAGTACCCCGAGCAGAGCGGCTGGTGGTGGGCTCTTTTTTGGGGGTATCGGTACTACCGTTAGCGGTGGTGGTGGTCATAGGGGTCAAAAAGTCCTTATTGCTGCAAACAGCCGCCCAGAGGGCGAAACGCTGGGTTGACTAGGAAAGGTCGTAAATAAACTAGAGACTGCCTTGGCGCATGCTGCCGTAGGGCAACCCCCGCCACAAACAGAACTATTAAGCAATTATTATACTTTGATGCTTACCCCATACGAGTTTACGAAAGGTTATTGGGGGCATAAGAGATTCCTACTGGGGATTTCTCTGGGAGGATTTCTACGGGGCGGCTTGGGGGCGATCGCCTCCGGCTTGCCGCGACCTGGCTCCATGCCTTCTACCCCTGACCTCTCAACCAATCTCGAAATCCATGCTCTATAATGTAGAGATACCTAGACATTGAGGGGCTGTAACGGTTTCGACGTTTTGACGAAAGTCACGCTGTGATACAGGCCGAGAGGGAGTCTACTCTCGCAAATCAAGGCTCAAAACAAAAGTAAATGCGAACAACATCGTACCCTTTGCTCGTAAAACTGCACCTGTTGCCGTTTAATCTAAACCTAGTTTAGTGAGCGTCCATAGTTCGACTCCGTTAAGATCGATGGACAAACCCCAACGGATGCTTTAATGAATCTCCTCTGGTGGATCCATTAACTAAGACTCAGTCAGAGAATCCCGCCGTCCGGGATAAGTGGCGGTTCCGGCCCCGAGGGTTAGAGGGGCTAAGCCTGTGAATGAGTGGTGTGTTAATACTCAAAGCGGACACGGGTTCGACTCCCGTCAGCTCCATTGCTCAATTGTGATCGATTATTAATTATCTTTCCATCTCCGAGACCCAATGTTGGGTCTCTTTTTGCATCTGTCTATACTGAGTACAGCGGCCCCGATCAAAGGCTGTGTTGCCCCCGGAACAAGCTATTGGGCTAATACTAGCCGGGCTCTCCTACGACTTATCAATCCGATTTAGAACCATGCGGTTTCCCATCTTGCCTTATCTTTACCAACCTGTTTTTTCTCGCAATTACACCACCGTCCTCAATCCCTGGCGGTTTTGGTACCTGCACCAGGTGCGCTACCTGGAACGCTGCTGGCTGCGAGACTACCGACCCGAGCGGCACCCTAGCCCCTAGGTGACCACCCTAGCCTTCCAATTTTGCACGGCTGTCGTGTGCCAGTAAATGGTGGGGTATTTCAGATCACCAGCCCTGGCACCGTTTGTGGCTTACCGTAGCACTGTTGAAGCGCTGGGTACAAAATTATGGCATCATTCCCCACAGGTGAATCTGAAGCGATATCGCCTACAGAGCTGCAAGATATTGTCAATTCACAACTGCGGCGGCTGATTGACCAGCGCAATCTGGAGGGGGCTAAAGCGCTGCTCGTGCCGGTCAAGGCTGTAGACGTGGCCGAGGCTATTGGCAGTTTACCCAAAGCGATGCAGCTGGTCGCCCTTCGGCTGTTGCCCAGGGGCAAGGCCGTGGAGGTGTACGAGTACTGCTCTACCGATGTCCAAGAAGGGCTGATTCAGGACTTTCAGGATCAAGACATTCTAGATATTGTCGACAGTATGGCCCCGGATGACCGGGCCAGTCTATTCGATGAGCTGCCGCCCCAGGTAGTACGGCGTATTTTGGCCCAGCTCACCCCCGAAGAGCGCCAAGCCACGTCGCAACTGCTAGGCTACCAGCCCGAAACCGCCGGTCGTCTGATGACCCCGGAATATATTTCCCTGGGGGAAGACCTGACCGTAGCCGAGGCTGGCGAGCGGATGCGGGAACTCGCTCGCGATCGCGAAGTGAGCGACCACATCTACGTCACAGACACCCAGCAGACCCTCACCGGGGTGCTTTCCCTGCGCGAACTGCTGCTGGCTGACCCTAGCCAGACCCTACAGGAAGTGATGAACCGGGAAGTGATCTATGCCCGCACCGACACCGATCAAGAAAAAGCGGCCCAGCGGATCCAGCGTTACGACCTGACGGCCCTGCCCATTGTCGATCGCGATGGTACCCTGGTAGGGGTCATGACCATCGACGATGCCATGGACGTGCTCCAGTTCGAGGCCACCGAAGACATCTATACAGCGCCATGGGCTTTGACCCGGCGTTGATGTCGGCTCCGTTTATCACCACGGTGGTCGATATCTTGGGAATTTTTTTCTACCTCAGCATCGCCACGGTGCTGATAGATCTAGGCTAAATTCTGGGCTAAACCGTCCTGAGCGGGGCAAACACGGTCAGGGCCTGGGGCAAACACACAAACTCTAGGGGGTTGGCCTCTAGGACTTCGCCGTCGATCACCACCTTCTGCGGGGGGTCGGTGGTGACCTTGATGCGGTTGGTGCGCAGACAGGTGATATCGTCTCGCTGGGTGGGGTTGCCCCGAGCCGCTGCGGCCACTAGAGAGGCCAGGGCATTAATCCCCTGGAGCCGAGTGGTGCTGGTGGCAATGGTGACATCCATCAGCCCATCATCGGGAATCACGGCCCCCAATCCCTGGGCCAGCACTGAGGTGGAGGGGGCCACGTTGGCCACGGTCATGGCGGTAGTCGTCACCGTCGATACTTCACCATCGATTTCAAGGGCGGCGGTAAAGGGCGTAGCCGACGCCACCTGCCGCGCCCCAGAGAGAACGTAGGCCAGGTTGCCCAGCTCGTTTTTAAGCTGGCGAGTGGCACCGTCGACCATGCCCGCCTCAAACCCTACCCCCGCCAGCAGGATCATGGGAATGTCGTTGCAGCGGGCACCGTCGATGATGTGGGTGTTGCCGGCCAATATGGTTTCGCAGGCGGCCCGGAGGTTGGTGGGTATACCCAACCCTACCGAAAAGGCATTGGCGGTACCCCGGGGAATAATGCCCAAGGGAATGTTGGTGTTCATTGTGGCCCCGGCTACCGCCGACACCGTGCCATCGCCCCCGGAGGCAATAATCAGACTGCGGCCCAGGTCGTGCTCATTCTTTGACTGAATGTGGGCAATGATCTCCTTGGCCTGCTCCGCTGGGTCCACATCGGGTTGGGTCATGGTGACGTTGACCAGGATCTGGGGTTCTAGGACTTCCTTAATCAGGGCTAGATCCAGATTGGGGTTGCCCTGCCCCGCTACCGGGTTAAAGATTAAATAGGCAATTTGGCTCTCGGCAATGCCCCGCAGTAATAAGGTCGCAGCCATGTCGTTGAGGGCGATGGGTATGCCCTTCAGCTGGCAGGCCCGCAGCACCAGGGGAAAACTAGGGAACGCGATGGCGATCGCCCCTGGGTCGGCAAAAAACAGCACCCCGGCCACATCCCCCGCCAAAATATGGGCCGCCAGCTCAATATCTCCTCCCTGACTCGAGTCTTTGAGGGGAACCAAATCAATTTTTTTGAGGCCCCAGCCCTGCTCAATGTGCTGGGTCATCTCCGCTGGAGCCATAATTTGGAAGTGGGTCAACACCCGCTCATGCTTGGAAAGCCAAGTGATCAGGTGATCGGCCTGGGTAGGGTGGGCCAAAATGGCTAAGGTACTTGGCATAGGAGAATCGCAACAGTGTTCCAATGCTACTACCCTAGCTCAAGGCCACCCTGGAGCTATCCCGAGGTCATAGCACTGGCTATAGTCCAGGTCGCTGGATCAGTCATAGGTATTGTTGCCTACCCCGGCATCGCCACCGCTAACCGCCAACTGCGCTACGGCATTTTGCCAGTCGCTAATCAGGGCTGGAGCCCAGAGCCAGGTAAGGGCCAGGGTGTTGGGGTTAATCAGGGTGGGGTCAAGGGCTAGGGTCTGGGTGAAGTAGCGTTGGGCCGCCTGCTGGAACGGGGCCTGCTCCTCGGGCAGGATGGTAATGGCGCTTTCCTGTTGGTAGGCCATCGCTAAGCCCGCGTAGGCATGGACGGTAATAGGGTTGACGACCTCGGGGCCAGCCTCTGGGTTGATATCGCGCCGCTGGCTCTGGTCGATCGCAATGGCCCGTTCCCAGGCTTGAATAGCCTGGCCGTAGTCTTGCAGAGCATAGTGGGCAAACCCCAGTCCAACCCAGGCTTCCAGCAAGTCGGGGTTGCCCTCAACGGCCTGCTGCCAGGCCCGCATCGCATCCATAGGGGAGGTTTCGGCAGCGCTGCCGACGATCCATTGCTGCCAGGCCAAACGACCTCGCAGGTAGGCAATGTCGGGGTCAAGCCGCTGGGGCTCCGTTACCACCGCCATGGCCGACTCAGCGGCGGTCAGGTCCTTGGCATCTAGCAGTTGTTCCACCAGGGTGCGGGCCGTGGCGGTTTTATCGAGGGTAATGGCGGTGATGGCGCTGGAAAGCAGGGCGGTGCTGGTTCCAGGGCTAGGCTGGTTGCTACCCAGCTCTGGGCGAGCAGTTGGCTCGGCTAGGGTGGAGCGATCGCTTCTAGACAGGGTGGTAACGGTTAGGGCCAGCACTGTGCCTAGGCCCGCCAACCCCAGCCCAACCCACGCCAGCAGGTTGAAGGGTAAGGCCCGCTTGGGCTTAAGTTGATCAAAATGCTGAGCTGCCCCCGCAGACCCTCGGCGCTCCCCAGGGCGGGCGGGCCGATCGCCGAGGTGCACCGGGCTAGCGGCGGTGGGCGGTGGCAGCAGGGTTTTAGCTGGGTCGGCGGACAGGAATTCGCTGGCATCGGTCGGGGGGGAGGAAAGCTGCTGCACCAGGTTGGCTACGGCGGTGTCGGCCCCCGCCGACTCATCGACCTGATCACTCTCCTGCAACCAGTCATAGAGGGGAAGGGCCGGATCGGCTCCAGGCAGAGCTACGGCTTCATGGCGGGTAAAGACCTCCTCAGCCAGGCTAGAGATATCGGGATCGGCACTGTAATCGGGCAGCATGAGGGCAGCCTCGACCAGATTGTCATCGGCCCCAGACCGATCGTCGCTGGCGTAGAGATACCCGTCGAAGTCGGGGCGCAGGTAGAGCAGGGGTAGCATCCAAAAGGGCTGACCCGAACCGTAGGCCGACATCAACCCCTGGCGCACTCGACTCAGGCACAGGTCAATGGGAGCCCCCTGGTGCAGGTTACGGTACAGCAGTTGGGTAAAGGTGAGGGCGACGTCGTCGGGAATTCGCTCCGCCATGGCAATGACCGCTGGCACCCCCCGGTTGACGAGGGCCTGCACTAGATTTTGGTCACGCCAGCCCGCCTGGGCGTCATCTTGGGGGGTGTAGGCCCCCCGACAGGAGTTAAACACTGCCAAGCGAATGCCGTTGTTGACCAGTAGCCCGGCCAGGTCTTCGCCGCTGAGCCAGTCGCTGAGGCCAGTGTGGCGATTGACCAAAAACAGGTCGCCGCCAGTTTCGCTGACATCGCTGTGGCCAGCGTAATGGAGCATCTGATAGCTACCCTGCTCTAGGGCCTGTACCAACTCCGGTCGGCCCGGCTGCTCCAAAATGGTGACCTCCAGGGCGAGATGGCCGGGGCTAGGGGGGGCGGTCTGGAGGGCCGCGATCAGGGTTTGTACCTCCTGGCGGAGGGCCAGCCGCTCCTGGTCATTGGGGGCCGAGATCACCACCAGCACCCGCAGAGGACTGTGCGCCGGGGTGCTGGGAGCCAGGGTGGCTAGGTCAGTGACGGCCTGGCCCTGGTAGTAGCGACAGAGGGTGACATCGAGACCGGTAGCCAAGGGGCGGTCATCACCGTAGAGCAACTCCCAGGGGAGACGCTGCACCCGGCTATCCTTAAAACCCAGGCGCAGACACAGGGGCTGGCGACGGTTTTGGGCTACTCCCTGGGCTGCCATCCAGCTATCGCGAATACGACCTTGAAACAGGCCGTCGTAGAGGGCCTGACCCAGCTGAGTCCAGAGGCTGTCGGGACGGGAATCGGCGTCCGCCATCAGGGCCTGGAGGGGATCTTGAAAGAGGGCCTCGGCCTGGGCCAGCCAATCGACCAGGGGCCAGGTGACCTGAGTTTCCGCCAGGGGCACCCCAGGGGATACGGTCTCGGTACGCAGCCAGTAGGTGTCTTGCCCAACGGGAGTAATCGAAAGGTGAAATTCCTGGGTCACAGCCTGGGATCGGGACAATAACAATAGAGATGAGCTTCTTTCACGGTAGCTGGCAGGGTCCATGGCGGGAATAGGGGCGGTGGGTTGTTAACAAACTCTGGCGAGGTGGCCCCTTTGGCGGGAGGATGGAGCTATGATTTCTTGTCTTTAATTTACATAACTCCCTTGGCGCATTCCTGGCGTAATTTTATTTTTTTGCGATCTTGGCTTCAGCCTGGGTCGACACCCAGGGCGGCTTGGCCGGTGCACTGGCGATCGCTGCCAGTGATCCTAGGCACGGTGGTGGGGCTGACCGTAGCAACCCCCGGCCAGGGAGAGATCATTCCGGTGGGGCCTGAGGGGCTAGACCGGCCTGCCCTATCAGAGTCTGATCAAGCGCGGCTGGATGCCCTGATGGGGGTTCAGCACATCGAGGTGCTGAGTACCTTGAGTCCCGATGGTTCTACTCTAGTTGTAGCCGTCAGCAGCCGCGTTTACCCAGACGATCGCCAACTTTACTTCCTCAATATTCGCACGGGGGAGCTGAGCGAGGCTCTAGCCCTGGAGTACGACCTGATTACCCCTGATCTCCCCCTCCGTTGGATCGACAACGACACCCTGCGATTTGTGCAGCAGGATGCCTACGGCCCGTGGGAAATTATTACCGTCAACCGGGTAACGGAAATTGCCTCGCGCACCCGGGTCTACCCCACCCAACCGGAAGATGGTGAAATATTGGGCATAGCTCCGGACTTCTCGAAGTTTGCCGTGCGGGTCTACGACCATACCGGAGGTGACGAGGATGAGTACCAGGACTCCGATCAGGATAGCGTCGAGACGAGTGCCCTCGTCACCGAAGCTGACGCCACCACCACCGCCGAAACCACCGAAGCCGCTGAGGACATTATCTACATCGTGTTTTTGCCCTCCCTGCGCCGTTCGGAAGTAGCCCGGCTACCGGAAGGGTTAACTATTCAGCCGCCCACTTGGTCGAACAGCGGCGATCAGGTAGCGCTGGTGACCGCCGCTGAAGAGGAGCGTCGCCTCTCCGATCGCACCCCCAACAGCCCCAGCCTGGCCAACCCACTGGTGCAGGATGCCCTGGGTCGCCTCGCCCCCGAGGACAACCCCTTTCAACAGCACAGTGCGGTGCGGGTGTATGACTTTTCGCAGCCCGATCCGCTCCGGCTGGAGCTGATGGCCACCGCGACGGGCGGCGATACCTTTGGTGGGGCCAGCCTCAGCCCCGATGGCCAGCGGATGCTGGTCAAGCGCTATCGACCGGGTCGGGTGGCTGGTCGAGCCCAGGCGTCCTATGCCTTTCCTGAGTCAGCCTACTATCAGGTGTATGACCTGGAGGGTACTCTGCTAGACACCATTGCCGCCGACCCGTTGCGGGGGCCCGTAGAGTCCAGTGGGCAATTTTGGGGGGACGATCGCCTGCTGTTTTGGGCCGCCGCTGGCCTCAACCGCCACCTGTACCTGTACGACCTAGGCCATGGTCAAACCCCGGCCCTCGACCCGCCTCAGCTGACCCCATTGCCCCTGCCGCCGGGCTCGGTAGACCCCGCCTCGATCGTTAGCCGTGACGATGGTAATACCATTGTCTACGGGTTTTCGTCGGTGACCCAGCCGCCAGAACTGTTTGCGATCGACCTGCCTGGAGATGGGCCGCCGCGATCGCTCACCACCCTCAACGAGGCCGTGGCCGAGCATAACCAGGTTCGCCTGGATCCGGTGAGCTTTACTACCCACCAGGGTCCTGGGGACAACCGTGGGGGCAGTGGGGCTCAGACGCGGGAGGGCCTTCTGATCCAGCCTGAGGGCAGTGCCTTTCCGCCCCAGGGGGTGCCGATAGTGGTTTGGCAGCAGGGGGGGCCGGGGGCATCCATGGCTAATGAGTTTGCCACCGAGGTGGAAATGCCCCTGAACCTGCTGCCCAACTTTGGTCTAGCGGTGCTGGTGGTGCCCCTCTCGGGGCGCGAGGGCTTTGGCCCAGAGCTGTACAACGCCCTGGCTGATGACCAGAACTTTGGCGAAGTCGATGTGCGCGAAGGGGCCGAAATCATCGGCCAAATGATTCAGCAGGGGTGGACAACGGCGGCCCAGGTGGGGATAACGGGCTGTTCCTACGGAGGCTACTACGCGGCCCAAAGCATTACCCAGTTTCCGCAGCTGTTTGCGGCGGCCAATCCCCAATGTACGCTGCTTGACACCTTTACGGAGTGGCAGTTGGGCTATTCGTCGCTGCTATCCTACCTGGTGGGGCAAACACCTATGGAAGCGCCAGGCCGCTACCGCCAGACCTCGCCCCTTTACAACGCTGAGGTGATCCGCACCCCCACTCTCCTATTCCACGGCGCCGATGATTTCTTGCAGATCGATGTCGCCCGCAACTTTCACGATGTGGTCGACATGGCCAATATTCCCATTGACCTCTACGTGTTTGAAGGAGTCGGCCACAGTCTCTACGGATCTGGGTATCAACCCCTGGCGGCCCAGCTCCAAATCGAGTTCTTTCAGCACTATTTGCGCCCCTAACCGCCCACGGTGGAGTTAGCCACACCAGCCCCCAGTTCGATCTGGATAGGGGGATCAGCGCCCTGCGCCCTGGCCAAATCCCCCGGTCGACCCAACGAATCCCCCGGCGAATCATCTATGCGACAATGGATACCTACCCTCTAGGCAAACAACTAGGTGGGCAACTTCTGGCCCGCCGCCGTCAACCATTCCGGTCAACCCTCTCGCCTGAGCCCGCCTGAGTTTTCAACTCGCTACCGCACCATCCCTGTGCCACTGCTGTGATCGAAGCCCAAGTACACCAACAACTCCGCGCCCTGCTGCGGGAATGGGGAGAGCCCAGCTGGCCCCATCACCTGACGCTGGCACGGCTGGTGGCGCGGGCGCTGCGCCTAGGTCGGAGCGCCCTGCTGCAGGTGGGTGGCCTGTCGGCCTACCAGGGCGAGTACCGCCTCAGCTATCTGATTGCCCTGATGATGTGGCCAGGGCCGGCCCTGATCGTGGCCCCCGATGCCACCGCTCGGCTGCTGCTGCTGGTAGAAATTCCGCGGCTGCAGGAAAAGCTGCGGTTGCACAAGCCGGTGCAGCGGGGCGATCGCTGGCCCGGCAATACCTTCAGTGGCCTGCTGATTACAACCCCTGAGGTCTGGCTGGGCGATCGCCTTGGCTCAGGCGACCGCTTTCCAGACGGCATTCCGACCTTGATTGACGATGCCGACAACCTAGAGCTGTGGCTGCGTCAGCAGCTCACCGTCGACCTCATCCCCCTCGACTGGACCCACCTGGCCCTGGCCTACCCCGACCACCAGGGGCTGATTCAAGATGTCCACGTGGCCCTAACCCACGCTGCCTTTCAGCACCCGGCCAACCCCTATCACCGCTACCTGCTGGAAGAGGGCGATGGCCACCAGTTGCAGCGACTGCACCAGGTGTTGACCGCCAACCGCGCCACCCCCCAGGCCGAGGGGCCCATGCCGCCCCAGTGGGACGCGTTCTGGCAGCAGTTCAACCCACCCGATCACCTCCTGTGGTTTACGGTCGATCGCGATCGCGGCCACATGGCGCTGCACTGTGCCCCGGTAGAGCTGGCGGCGACCCTGGCCCCGGTGTGGCCCCGGCAGCCGGTGGTGTTGATTGGCGCCTCCCTCGACCCTGATGCCGGGGCCGAAAACTTTCGTCAGCGCCTGGGCCTCGACGACCTCACCTGCCTCCAGTTTGCTCCCAACCGCCACAACGACGCCATCCAGCTTTACTTACCGACCCACCTGCCCTTGCCCAATACCGCCCAGTTTCAGGGGGCGCTGCACCAAGAAATTCGCCGTTTACTCAGTGTGTCCCACCTCGATCACCCGAGCCCTACGGTGATTTTGCTAGATGATTTACCCCTCAAGGGGCAGCTCGGGGCCGCCCTGGCCGGAGAGTTTGGCTCTCGGGTGCAGGTGGAACAGGCGGATCTGGGCCCCAACGGTATTTTGGTGAGCGGCTGGGAGTTTTGGCGGCAGCAGGTCGCGGTGCTGCCGCCCCCGGCCCTGCTGATTGTCGCTACGCTGCCCCTGCCCTCCCTAGAAAATCCCCTGGTGGCCGGGCGAGTAGCCTTTCACAAGCGGCGACGGCAGGACTGGTTTCGGCTGTATCTTTTTCCCACAGCGATGACAGAACTCCAGCGGGCGATCGCGCCCCTCCGCCTACACCAGGGCACCGTGGCCCTGCTAGACACCCGGGTGCACTACCGCAGTTACGGTGCCCAGATCTTAGATGCTCTCAGCCCGGCTGCCTGTACGCGATCGCTCCCCACCGAATGGGGGCCCTAGGGAGTTTCTGGGAATGTCTGGAAGTTGCTAGGGGTTTCTGAGGTGTCCTCCCATTCGGTATCGTTAAGGTGACGATTGACGACCATTGACGAACAACCCTAAGGACATGGCGGTGTAGACCCATGGGCGAATCAAAGCGACGCAAAGAACAACTGGGCGACCAGTACGGCCAGGCAGAACCCATCCTGCCCTGGCTACCCATTACTAAGGAGCAATCCCAGAAGTTTATGCGGTGGACCACCACGGCGACCTGGACCTCTATTATCTTGGTGATTGCCTTTTGGATTACCTTGCGGTTTATTGGCCCTGGGTTCGGCTGGTGGGATCTGGCCGATTAGGCGATCAGAGTTCATGGTTTGAAGACCTCATGGCCGCTGAATTTACTGCCCTCGCTAAGAAACTGGACAGTAGGAAGTTCTCGGTGGTCTAAGAGGATGAAGATAAGGAAAACGGACATTCAGTGACCGAAACGGCGCAAGATGTCCGAAACTGGCTGATATAAGCAACTTCAGCCAGGACTA
>Ga0169931_10011639_pt1 | contig 12345 bp, 6 predicted proteins | sample Kivu_15m_20L_FD_129675 | JGI IMG/M metagenome (GOLD analysis project Ga0169931, IMG submission 129675) | Freshwater microbial communities from Lake Kivu, Western Province, Rwanda to study Microbial Dark Matter (Phase II) - Kivu_15m_20L... | ecosystem: Environmental > Aquatic > Freshwater > Lake ...
AGTAAAAATAGTAAAAATCCTTTTGATTAATACTAAAACAACAAGCCGCAGAGCAATATATACACTCAAAATTACAATATGATTAAAAGCATAAATGGAAATGCGGTTATTCGAGACAGTCTAGTATTTTAAGTCAAAATATAAAAAAATTAATAATCTGGATTAAATTTTTCACAATTTCAAGATATCAATCAACAACAAACAGATAGAAACGATAACTTCTTTTAAAAATATTAATAAAATCAAAAAAATAATAATGATTTCTAGGGCTTTAGTCTTTCTAATTTTTAAGACATTAAAAATAAAGATGATCCAAAAGAATAAAGTGACTTTTTCAACAAAAAATCATCATAAAAATAAAAGTCTTTATAGCTAAACAAACAAAATAAATTATAGTTTGACTATAATCCTTCAGACTTTTTCAATAAAAATTAAAAATAATCATAAAAATCGAAAAGATCATTATAAAAATCAAATAATTTCTTCTAGCAGTTTTAAAATTTTAATAATACTTCAAAAAAATAACAAAATAACGCAAAAGTTTAATAGATGAACATGGGTGACAATAAGACTTTTAAAAGCCAGTCAGATCATTCCTATGATTTTGAGCAGCTTGAAAGACTTTCAGGATTCATATCTAAGAAATAAGCACCTGGTTCAATGCCCAAAATACCAAACATTTAATCTAATAATATATGTTAAAAGCCCTAATAATGGACAAATTTTGATAAAAACTTTATAAAGATATAATAACAATCGTAAGCACGCCATTCAAGCAGTCATAAATAACTATAGAATCAATTTCTAGATGTCTAGTCTAAAATTTTATAAAAAGGCTAAAATTCACATAAAAACATAAACTACAATACTAGATAGATGCCTATATAACTGGCAAAATAGTAATCACTGTATCAGAAGCGAGGGATGGAATGGAATCCTATGATATTATTAAAGATAAAACAATAAAAAGACAATTACATTTTAGATGATATGAAGATAAAAGGGAAGAGAAAATAGATGCTATAGATGAAATTACTATATTAATAAAAAATAAAGTAATTGCAATCGACTAAAATAAAGAATGATAATATTCGTAAATTATACATATAGAAAATGAAGAAAATGGATTAAATTATATGCATGAAGACATAGTACTAACAAATCTACAAGAAAATTAAATAAAATAATGATATGAAATAACAGAAACTGTAAGATGTAAATCGTAAGATAAAAAAGACCAAAAACATAAAAAATAATATATTAGAAAAGTAAAAAAGATTGTTTTAATTGACTAAAAACGTACATATATAGGCTAGAGAATTGCCGTCTAGAAGTTTATCATCAAAATGGTAAATGTTTAATAAAAATTTAAATTATACTAGAAATCAGTCTATCAACTATCAATCATACTCGCAATGCTTATGAACCAATATCATAATATATAAATCATTATTTATAATTGCACTAATCATTACTTATAATTTGTTATATCTATTATAATAACTTTTTATTCATTAAAATATCTTTATTTATGCTATTTATTACTATATGATCATTAATACTTGATGATATTTATATACTTATGCCTTTTCTATTATATTAATGAGTATATTAATTATTTCTGATAGTAATAATAATTTATTTGTGATGTTAAGAAATCGTATAATGATGCTTCTATCATCATTTTCGTAAGCACTCAAACCACCAAAAATCAATATCAAAGTATCTATGAAAAATAAAATATACAACTTTCAATATGTAGCAAATTCTAAGCTAGCCCCAAATCTTTAAAGATCAGGTATTCCCCTTTAATTTTAATGTGGATTTGCATGTAGCTGTGGAACTTGTTCAGTACAATTATCCCCCTAAGACTTCTAAACAGTATTAAGAATATCACCTATAAGCAAAACAGAATAGACAACATTAGTTGCAAATAGTTTGAATAACGAAATGAGACTGTCATGTCAACTAAGCATAACTCCATAATTATAAAAAGTAACATTCATAATTCCATAATGAGCTATGATATGTATATATTTATGATAGTATATATTTTGAAATGTTGATATAAAATGAAATAATTATCAAGATGATACTTTGTCGATGGCCTATTTTACCAATTTGAGACTGATTAAGATTGCTGCTGCTTTAAAAACTCCCTATAAGAATGACTTATGGCGAGACCAGAAATTGCTTGATTATTTAGGTGAATTGAGCATATGCATTTATTACCTATATTACCTATATATAATATTATTATAGATCAACAATAATACAAACAATATAATATGTATAAATATGTAATTACGGATAAGTATATTATAAATAAAAGGTCAATCATTAATTTTCTATATGATTTTACTTCTTGATATATTAACTAAAAGCCATAAAGAATGAATTTTTAGATTGATAATTACTACTACTATTATTATGTGTAGACTAAGAACTCATATTTTTATTAGTAGACTTAGACTCAATACTCATACTTTTATTATCAATATCATTACCATTCTTTTATAACTGATTATCTTTAAACTTACAACTAGTTTAGTACTTCATTTAGAAAGTCTATCTATCATCATCATTTTCACTTACTATTATCAATTATCTAGCCTTGAATTTATTAGTCGACATGTCTTGTAATTCAATTTTAAATATATCGTCATTAGAATCATCTTCATCAAAATCATCATCTTTATATAAATTAGTAATTTAAGGACTGGATTTATTCTCAATATTATTGATAACTTATAAAGGCTATTAAATTTTTTATTTAACTGGTACTGATTTTAATATAGAATGTATAGAATTGACGTCTGATATAAGATTAGTAATACTCTTATTATCTATTTTTTACTTATTTTATAGATAAAACTTCTGACACACTTTCGCCTTGAAGACAGACCCCAAATTCTCATATATTTTATTATATTTATTACAAAAGCCTTTCATTTCGCTTAGTTCAAATATATTTCTACGCGCAATCTATGATAAAAATTTTCTACTAGATATCTTATAAATTTCATCTATCTTTTTTATCAAATTTTTGTGATTGAATCTGACTTTTCTACCAAAATAATTGATCAACTCTTTCTAAATAGACTATGTATTGCCTTTGTTATATTTATTAAGTAGCTTTATAAGTTTTTATTATTAGTTTATGTGCCATGCTTTGAATCTGTAGTCTTATTGAGCAGTCAATTTTCTATTCTAAAGTTAATTCAATCTTTTTTATTAGAGTTTAGTCTAAAGCTTAGTAGAATGTAAAATTTCAGTTTTCATTATATTGCTGTCTTCCTTTTTTTTATAAACTTACTTCTTAATTTATGTCTTATGCTTATTTTTAGGCTATGCCTTAGCTTAAATCTTAGTTTTATTGTTAATCATATGATTTACTTATGTCTTAGCTTAATAATTAGATTATTTTTTAACTTAATTATTCGATTATGACTTATTGATACTTTTTATTCTATTTTTGTATATATTTCTATTAAATCTAGATTTTTTTGCCTCAAATTTATCATCATTATTTTTAGTCTTGCTCTTTCTAATATTTCTACTACTATTTCTTTTCGATCTTTAACCCTTTTCTATCTAATATTATGAATCTAGCTATTCAGATATAATTTATTAAGGCGGAGTAGATTAAGTTTATATCTCTTATTCAATAATCGTGTTATCAACCATTTATTATTCAATATAGCCTTTTAATGTTTTTACTTGTTTAACCTTTTATTATATCTATTTTTTGCCCATCTTTTTTATTCGATTTTATTTGATTTATAAATGATCATTTAATGGCTTTATAAATTTTGATCTTTGAACTTGTTCAATCGACTATTTTATCTCTTTTATCTCATATTAAATTTTCATCATCTATGACCTTTTCATTAAAATATGATATTAAAGTTGGACCTATGACATCTATCTCTCTTTTTATTATAACTACTTAATTTTTTATTTTTATTTATTATCAAATCTTTATAGTTTTAATATAGGCCCTCTTTTTAGACTTTTTTATTAAATATCACGCATTTATTTATCTTTTTTTGTATGATGCCTCAGAGTTTGTGTCTATTATTAAATATTATTTATGATTTTTTACTTATGTACATTATCTATGATTTTATATGCTTTTTAATGATTTTTTTTGGGAAAATAAATCTCCTGAAATATTTTTTCTATAGTTAAATAGTCATATTTTTGTAGATGTCCTTCCTTTTAAAACTATCTAGATACATTTATAAAACTCTAAATTAAAATCAAATGATTTTTTTAGCTAATACTAGTATAAAATCTCCTTTCTTTTATCATATTTTCCATAAATTTATTTCTCTTTACTGCATACTCATTATTATAAAATTATCCATTTCTGATCCTGACTATCTTCTAGATCTCATCTACCAATAACTACAAAGATGGCCATAGTAATTACTTTATCTTAATCTTACTATATAAAACATCATATACTTGCTTATTTCATATAACTATGATAGTTATTCAATTATTTCAGCATTATTATTTCCTTTGGCAAATAATTTATAGGCTTATGTATATAGTCTTTATTTTTATATTCTACGTTTAGATTTGCCCCTCATCTCGTTTACATTCAGACAAGATCATAAGTTTTTAAGAAGTTTGGTTATATAAAAATATGTACAGGAACAACTATTCATGATTATTATATCTTTTTATATATCAAATTAAATCTAATAGAATGTTATATAAATAAATCAACACTAAATTAAATAATATCAATATATAGCATACATAAGCATTCATTAATATTCGATTAAATGTCTAATAAAATTAAGTGCCTTGATCATATCTTCATATATATTTATACTAAATATTGTTTTTATAATATCTTTATCAATATTAATGACTATTTTTATAATAATTTAAATTCTATGAATCATTCGATAAGCACTATGTCAGGCAAGACAAAAATAAAAATAGTTCTCTTAGGCGGACAAGCAGTTGGTAAATCAAGTATCATATAAAAGTATATACATGATCGATTTTAATAGACAGCAAATGTACGTATCTCATGATAAAGCCAACGGTAGGCATAGATTTTCTTGCTAAAAATATATCATATAAAGCTAAAAATTATCGAATGCAACTATGGGACACAGCTGGACAATAAAGATTTCGTTCATTAATACCAAGTTATTTAAAAGATGCCCATTGTGCATTGATAGTCTATGACGTAACATCAAAAGATTCATTCAATTAAACATAAATGTGGCTTAATATATTCAAATAAAATAAAACTAACGATGGATTTTTATTACTCATAGCCAATAAAATCGATCTTGATTATCGATAAGTAACTAAATAATAAGGATAATAAAAAGCAAGAAGCCTAGGATTACCATACTTTTAAATTTCAGCTAAAACAGGCTAAAACATATAATAACTTTTTTATAAACTCATAGATTACTTTAACGAAAAGCCCAATAGTCTAAATTTATAATAAAAAAAATAGATAATAAAATAATAAAATATCAAAGAATAATAATAACCAAAATAACCATTATAATTGACATAGACTAAGATTACAAATTAGGTAAATCAAGGACCATCCACTGTAGTATTAAAAAATTAAAAAATCAGTAATAAATCATAAAAGAAAAAAGGATGTTGCTGATAGAACAACTTGATAGTTTTATATTGTAATAGTAAATAAATAAATTATTTAGATCTAATAGAATTTTTATAGAACCATTTCAACATTCATGAAAATTTATGATAATCTATGATTTTTAGGTCTTTTTTGAGTATTTTTATATTATTTGTTTTTATTGCCTTTGCTAAATTCCAATTATAGAAGATAATAATTAAGAATGAAGAATAAAGACGGAACTTTTCAATAAGATATATAATGTATAATACAACCAGTTCGTAATTGCGGAGGTATATTCATTAGTAACATATAAGCAGCCTCCAATCCACTCACCCTCAAAAGTACTACTCTATTAAATCTAGAACATAATATAACAGCAGTTCTCAGCACAGCAAAAGGCAAAAATCTATAATCAATCATGCCCAAACATATATAATACATGTACATACCAGCCATCGATCATTAATAATTTGACATATCTGCTTACTTCGATGAGACATATCAATTTATAAACTAAGAATGCAAACGTACAAACGTACTTGTTCATTGCATGGCTGGTGTTTCAAGAAGTGTCACAATCGTCATTGCATATCTCATGCGATCAAAAAATATGATCTGTCAATAAGCATATTCTTTTGTTAAATCCAAAAGAAAAATAGTATAAAAAATAGTTATATAGATCCATCCAAACGAATCGTTTATGAATCAACTCAAACAATTATAGGTCAAATTATCAAAAAATAATAAAAAACATTTAATTTAAGCTCAAAGTTCAAAGAATAATTGGTTTAGCAAAGACAAAGATAATACATCAACAGGTAGCAGTTGGACATCCCCCCAAAGACCTTTAGCCTTCTAAAGACCATCAATAAACTCTTATCTCGATAGTTATGATCTAAATTTACGTACAAATATAAAATTGATGTTCTAAGTAAAGAACAGATCAAAGTATTTAAACTGATGTTTTTTACTATATATTATATAATATGAACAAATTATATTTAGGTAATTCTCAACTGCACTGCAATTTCAAGATGTTCAGAATAAAATTAAAGAACAGTCAATAAATTTAATAAGTAAAATAATAAGTTATGTATGTTATGAATGATTATCTTAATAAAAATGATGGGTATGATACTTTTTATATAGGAAATTAATAAATATCAAATAATTATATAACCAAAATGAGCTTATAGTATATTTTGTCACTGGATAGGAAGAGAATAAGACCAATTGGCAATATTATATACAGAATAAATTATTAAAAAAGTATTAAATTATACCATTAGGCATATAAATAGGACCAAAAATCAATAAAATATGATCAATATAAAATAAATGATGGTATGATCAATACGATCAATCATTTATATGATGCTTGTCAATTAATTATATTTATTTATATGCTTATATATATTTTTTTTGATGATTTTATTTGATAGTAATGAATAATATTAGTTAAATTTCAAATCCAATGATTATAAATTAACTGTAATGCACATTAACATGAATGATAATATGTATGACACACATTAAACACCCAATAAACGTATCAAAGAAAAGTAAATCGATTTCAAAACTGCTTAAAGCGAACATTCCAATACTCTCAACCTAGAAAATATCGATCCCAAAGATCTATTTGAAAAATTCAATGAGATCGTCAGAGTCTCAGAAGAATAGGACAATTATGAAGATGAAGATGAACCATAAGTAGAGAGAAAACTAGATTATGACATGATTCCTAATATAAAATTAGATTTTTAACCAAAATCTTCAAGCATGAAAAAAAAGATTCAACCTTTCAGTCTTATCGAAAAGGATAAATTCCAAGGCATAAACTTATTTTAAGTGTTAACTAAAGAAGAAGATGCCATATAGGGGTAAATCGATAAATAAAAATGGATTTTCGATTCTCCAATAGTAAGTTAAAAAGATGAGATTGATCTTTCTAGAGCCCCTTAAAAGATAAGAAATTAATGAATTTGTTAATCTTGATCATAATTAATATTTTATGCAATATAGATATTTTAATGTTATAATATAATAAACAGTTAAAAATAGTTTCTTAATTTGCTAAAATAACAATGGACTGCAGAATCAGAAATTTTCCAATCAACAAGAGAGTCTTTGGAAAAGACATCACTAATATAGAATCCAGAAGAACTAAAAACAACTCAATTTCCTAAAAACCAAACCTCATTACCTAAAATAGAATGAAGTCTAAATCCTTTGACAAGAAAATTTATTATGAGGCCAGAGACCCTATCATATAATACTAAAATTAAATCTTAAATTTTATGATAAGCATCCAAGTAATCAATCTTTTATATAGAACAAAGAAAAAGCTTAGATTATGAATAATCTTAATTCAGATATGAGACAAATACTTGTTGATTGGCTTGTAGATGTCCATCAATCATTTTAACTTAAATAACAAACATTATATCTTGCCTTGGCATATCTAAACGAATTTTCAAGCTGCCATTAAATCACCAAACATTAATATCAACTAGTTGGAATCACTTGCCTATGGATAGCCAGCAAATATTAAGAAATATACCCTCCCAGAATGCAAAATTATATAAATGTTACAGATTCTGCCTATTCAGCCACTTAACTCAAAAACATGTAAGGAAAAATCTTATTAGCTTTAAAGTTCAATTTGAATTTCACAACTCCTCTTCAAATTCTATAGACTATCAGTGATAAATGGCCTAAATAAAATGGTAAAATCAATAAATAATCAATGAAGACACTATGTATGTGTAAATATTTGATTGAATTATCCTTATTTTAAAATTTAGGGAAAGAATACTGCATGAAGACATTAGTATTAAGCGCATTGATGTTATCTGACTCTGTTTTAAAGCTTAAAAGCGACAGCAAAATGCTAGATAACTCACGAGTATAGAAATAGATATTAATGAAATGCTTCAAAGATATGTGTTTAGTTTTACAGAACATATCAAGACCCAATATAAAATTACGTGCTATTAAAAAGAAATTTAGTGACTAAAAATATCTAGGAATATCAAGATTTCGTATTGAACATAAATGATAATTAATATTGCCATATTTAATGATTACACTCTTTCCTATAAATCATATATCATAATGATCTTTATTTCAGTCAGTTTATCAACGATTTTTTAATAAATGATATAAGCATATCATGAAGATTATTCATAAAATAGTCTTATAATTGTATACTTGTTAATGATAAATATATGTTATGATAAAGTATATATACTATGAGATCATTCTTGCAATTTATCAAGTACATAAAGTGGTGCTAATATAAGCGTTTTATTCGTCTCTACAATCTGTCCATTCATTATCATCTCATCTAATATATAATGAGCCTTCTATATATTATACATAATATCAAGTTAGCATACATTTTCAAAATATTTATCCATAGTTTAAACTAGATTATGTATAAACTAGAGATAAGCCATCTCGTTCTTAAAATAATCATATATATACCTATTACTCTAGATCTAAACCCATTATAAAATATAAACTTGCATACCTTCTATATATAACCTTATATCCACGATATTCAATAAATGAACATAAAGTCTCATTACGTGATAAACATTTACGTACTAATTAGCCTTACAAAGTAGTACGCTATTTAACTGTCATCTGATTATAATATTTCGCTAATCTTGTTTGGCCTTGCTTATTTACCATAAGTAAAAATTTGATCATTTTTATTATTAAATATAAAAAATATATCTGAAAGTTTAAAATTATTAGATTTAATATATTAAAAAATAATAGTATTATGTATAAATCTTATGTAAGATAATAAATTTATCAATTATTTTAAGAAATAATCAATTTTTTTATGATAGAAGTATTTTAAATATTTTACCTCTTTAAAATATCTATGATTTATTTGAGAATTGTTGAATCGATTATATATATTATTGATGAATACCTCTTAAATTGCACAAGCATTCCTTAATCAATACTACGGATCAATGCAGACCAACCGAGCCTCACTTATAAACTTCTACAACGATCACAGCCAAATGACCTACACTGGAACTCACTATAAAGGACTCAAACAAATTGAATAAAAGATATAATCATTCAGCTACCAAACTATATAATTCTCAAATTTATCTCATGACGTTCAAAATGGCCCATTAAATGGTAGTTTCTTAGTCTTCGTATGCGGATATTTACAAATGGACGGGACTGATCAATTCAGATTTTCTCAAGTCTTCAATATTTTACCAAACGGCCAAGGCGGTCTCTACATCCACAACGATTTCTTTACAGTCATAGTGTGAACTCATAAACTGATAATGAATACCATCTATATTCATATTTACTTTATTATATAATTTTTTGACTTCATAATATATGTCTAATACCCATAGAAGATCATCAAAATAAACCTAACTAAATAATAACTACTCAAACCCTGTGTCTTAAGACTCATATTCTTCAATGTCTGATGACAGCCAAAGCATATCAATCTAAGTTAAAACAAAACTATAATAAATAAAATCTAGAAGATCATCAAAGGTAAATGAATAATTAACCAATCTTAAACTTTAAAATTAAGATTTGAGACAAAATAATAAAAGATTATAGAAATAACTTAAAAAATTAATGAATAAATTTACTAGCTTAGAACAATCGTTAAGATAAAAATAAAAAAATATTGATAAATTAAACACAAATTTATAAAAAGTACATATGATAGATTATAATACTGGTTAAAATAGACCATAAAAACAAAAAAGAATATTTTAGATTATAGAACAGCAAGGCAAATTCAATAATAAGTTTAAAAAATAAATAAAATATGCTGATAATAAAAATAATAACAATTCAAATTCTAGTTAATAATAAGGACAAAGCTCATCATCATCAGTACAATTACATGTGATTAATCACAAACACGGCAATGATCCAAAGACATTGAATACCCTTCTAGATTAGCAATAATTATCATGGAAAGAACGATTAGTCATATATTAAAAAGATATTAAGTGGCATTTAAGCCTTATCGATAAGATGAATAAAATGGCCAAATAAATCGGGTATATCTTTGATGATAATGTGTGGGATCAATAATGGAGTATTAAAAAAAGATCAAAAGCTTCATGGAGATATATCAAACATATCATGAAATATATATTATCATCCACTATATGATAATTATAAATATGATCTATGATACATATTATAAATATGATTTATTTGATTTCTATGATAAGTATAAATCACATACTTTATATGATTTATAAGATCAATAAAACAAAATTCTAAAATTTTATTATAATACTATCAAAATAAAATCTTCATGAAGTTTATTCACTGATTACGAAAATTCTTTTTAGACTTAGCCCTTGTCTGCATTATCGATTTATGTTTCATCTCATATATACTCTTATATAGAGGATCTTTTTATAATTAACTAAACTTAGAACATACACTTTCTCCACGACTTCTCTTTATCTTCTTATAACTACTTGCAACAATATCTATATCACTAGAACTCATATAAATCGTTTAAGGATTATCAGATGAACTTTTTTATTTCATTTGACTAAATACATTATACTTCTGTTTAAGAGGATTTATTTTAGGTCGTATTGAAATCAAATATGTAGACATATTTGGTGTTTATATAGGCGGAAAGAAAAGTTTTACCTGTCGGAGGGGAGATAAATGATAATCTGTCATCAAAAATAAATTTAATATTATAAAAAGAAATGACTAGTATATTATCATACAGATCAATAACTTGGACCCTTGTTAATCTTTGCAAATTATGAAAATACATAACTGAATAATTAAATATATACTATGTACCAGGGCCAGGTGTCTCACTTGGTTAATTTATAGGTAAACGATATGTTCCTTGAAAACTTTTTACATAGTTTGATGCGATCTTAGAATTAAAGTACTTACCTGTTTGATTCATAGCTAATCGATCAGAATATTTTCCAGGTCCTGGAGGTAAAGTTCTTTAGTCATCAAACCTTATTGATTTTCCTATCTTTGAGCATCCTGAACTTCTGTATTTTGAATTAAAATAATTTCCAGTTGAATTTAGAGAAGAAGAGTATTGATATTGACCTGGACCGAGATGCTATATAAATTATTAAATACATTTTTATGTTTACTTAAAGGATCTTCATATTTTGATCTAAATGAAAATGATATTTTGCTATAGTTATTAAAAACTTTATCATATTTACCTGGACCTGGATTTTATATATCTATTTCCTCATCATAAGATGCACGTTTATCATTTCCAAAGCTAAATCCACGATTTTTCTTAGTGTTTAATAAGAAATCACTATTTCTTTAATAAGATCCTGGTGGTGGTACTCCCTAACGATTTATTATATCCATTTTATTGCCATAACCAAAAGTTGTAGTTCTTGATTCTAATGATCCTTTTTTAATATTATAGAATGATCTTTTACATCTAAATATTACTATAACTTACGGTGATTCTGTAGTTTTATCAAATCTTTAAGACTTTGAAAATGAATATAAATTTTTAGATAAGCTAGTATTTATAGGTGATTTAAATACTTTTTCATGATTGTCTGCCATGATAATAATAAATTTAATAAGCCCTTATAATAAAACATAAATATATTAATTGAAAATATCAAAATTATAAATAATTATAGAAATACAATATCATGATGTCTTTTATAGACTTTTAGCCTCCTCAA
>Ga0169931_10011640_pt1 | contig 12344 bp, 4 predicted proteins | sample Kivu_15m_20L_FD_129675 | JGI IMG/M metagenome (GOLD analysis project Ga0169931, IMG submission 129675) | Freshwater microbial communities from Lake Kivu, Western Province, Rwanda to study Microbial Dark Matter (Phase II) - Kivu_15m_20L... | ecosystem: Environmental > Aquatic > Freshwater > Lake ...
AGAGATTTTGACAGATAAAGAGATAGATAAAGAGAAAGATAGAGAGATAGAGGCAGGGATAGATAAAGAGATCGAGATAGATAGAGAGATAGGGGGAGAGATAGAGACAGAGACAGAGATGGTCGAAGAAAGTACGAAGACAGAGGCCGATAAAGATACAAATAAGACAAGTACTAACGCTGGAGACGCGAAAAAAATACGTACTCATCTATCTATACAGTCACAAATACGACAGTTCGCCAAACAGCAACGACAGCGACCACCACTCCTAGAACTCCTAGAATATGTAACAACTAAACAAAATGAAAGCTTAAAAGTAACTAGTTAGCTCGAAAGCAGACAGAAAACTTTATTTGGGTACATTTGATCTCACATAGGCAACCTTCCGCCGAACATTACAGCGAATCAGTTGATGAATATGCTTAACTAGGCTTTGAAAAAGATGTAGATTAACAGTGAGATTGGTGGTGACTCGATTACGAGTGCCTGGATCAGTCCAGATGGAGTCGGACACTATGCTTTTGTTGAGTTCAGAACTGCTCAAGAAGCAACTGCAGGTCTGGCCCTTAACGGTGCTTCTTTGTATGGATACGTACTTTAATATGTATTTAGCAACTGAAACTCGGTAGACCCAAGCAATACATTTAATATCACAAACAACTTCTTTCATAGTTCGGTTCAGACGGACACATTGACACTATTCTACGCAAAGTGCAAGCCATGGGTGGATTTGCTTAGGCTTAGCTGAAAGTATAGTAAAGAATAGTGCATCCTCCGAGCAGTGTTCTCGTTCTCAAGCATATCGTCACGATATAGTAGCTAGGAATCGACTAGTAGTATCAATAGATTGTAGATGATATAACAGAGATGGGCAAGCGTCACGGAGAAATCGTAAAATTGACGATTCCACGTCCTTTAGAGATAGATTTGTAGTAGGTTCAGCGCAGAGTTAAAGGACTGGGCTTTGTTTTTATAAAATATAAATCAGTAGGTCAAGCGAAGTATGCAAGAAAGGAATTTTTGAAGACGATGTTTTCGGAAAGGTCGGTTGCTTGTTAATTCTTTCCTGAAGATAAGTTTAATAAGGGAGAACTGGATGTGCTCGACAAAGTTATCATCGATTTTTGATATGAAATTACATGTAGGTTATCTTTCTTTTATATAGTTTTGTTGAAGTTTTATTGATTTTTCGATCTAGATAGAATGAATATTAAAATAGTATTTTTCGCTTTCATTTTTAGTATTACTTTTTTTTCTTTTGTATATGTTATTTATTATAAGTTATAAGAAATGAGCGAGCCCTAATACTAACTAAAAATCGGCATCCTACACCACCCCTCACTCAAAACCACACAACTTCTCGAATTTCTAACAAACTAAACCAACGATTTCTTGACCACCTAACTCCCTCAGAACCTCATGGTACGATAGTCATTCTACGCATATTTCCAGCCAGTTGCTACTTAAACATTTGATAGAAGCTAATTTGTTGGATTTATATTACTTTACAGTTCAAGTTCTCAGGAAACTTTGGATTATGTGAGACAGTATGCGCCTGAAGGAGACGGAGATGATTTTGTTTTGTTGGTTTAAATGGATAATACAGAGAAAAGGTTGAATGTTGTCGGAGGGTAGGGTCATTCTTGGGCTCAAAAAGCAGGTATTAATATATCTATACAGGTATTGTCATATTTACATAGGAATGTTGTTTGTAAGATTAACTTTGTACAACAGCGATGACCTTGTAGCAAATCTCAATCGAAGTTTGTATCTCTTAATATAAAACTTTTACTATCCTAACTAGTAAGACCGTAACAACAAAACTACAAATTAAATCGATGTTCAGATAAATCCAAGTGAATTTGTGCTCGACTACGACCCTTCTGACCAAAAAATTATAGCCACTCTATAATAAAGAGACAAGTTATATGGTATGATATAAAAAGCTGGGAAAATGAGGACGGATAGGTATACAAAATTGTATGTAGATAGATGGAAATAAAGGTCGAACAGGGAGCTATAGACGAATCTATATAAAATGTTGAGAAAATGCTTAATAATATTAATAGAAGGATAAGGTAGAAGATGGAATCTAACTGGTTCACGAGTCTCAAGGACAGCCTTTATAAACCTATCGAAAAATAATCAAAAACTTACAATAAAAGTAAGAATAGCTTTATGAAGTCAAACTGACTCAAGAATTTTTAGATGAACCTAAGGTGCCAAGTAATAGTCGAAGAAGACTTAAATAGGGTATTTACTCAAGCAGATACAATGCTTCGCTTCAATCCACTCTGAAAAGACTTGATTCTTCGTTGATGAAAATCGTTGTTTTGCTCGATTAGTAGTAGCACGGCAGAGTAGTCGAGCAAAGGGTCGCATAACTATAAGTTTTTGAAAACAGTACGTATTAGTAACTTGCGCTGAATGCACTGAGAAAACTGGGATTGTTGGCTAGCTAGAAAAATATTAACAAAATGAGAGAAATTGTGAAAGGAAAAGTGGAAGCATATGTGAAACAATTAGGGAAAGGAGTGAGAATATTTGAAAGACAAAGTATTTTTTATGTTATTAAGGAACGTTTTAGAGATCGTATTTGGCTGTCGACAAAAAATGATGTTTCCACATTAAATACAGTACATACAAAATAAGAAATTAGAAACAAAACAACATGTTTTTTTTATCTTTTTTTACTATTTTTTTGAATACATGCATAGTTTATCATAAAATCTTCATGTAAGAGTGACTCTATCTTTATTGTACTGACAAAGACTGCTCATTCTCATCCACCAGCTCCAGAACTACTTTCCTATTCCTTTTTAAAGGTACTATGCAAACAATTTGCTGTTACTTTTTGTCAGCAAGTGAGACAACAAGTAAAAATCTATATGATTTGGCTTATCTCCTCCGAAAAACGGTCTTGAATTCAAGTACAGTCTTTATAGCTATCTGAGTGCAGCCGTCAATTTTTGTTTGCTATTGGCATATTGTTCGTTATGTTTTATTATTTTTGCTATGTTTCCGAAAGATCTTACAGCTACTGATCCTAGGTTGCGCATCAAAATAGAAAGGATTATGTCTCCACCCGTCGTATCCTAATACGAGCTCAAATTAGTATGAAAAGTGTACTGAAACGTCAAAAGAGGGTGCCAGAACATACTCTAAAGGTAAGGAAGCAAATTTTAATCAATATATTTTTGAAGTGAAGTAATCTAAGTGCTATTTTTCTAGACAGATTCAGTGAAGTAATTGTTAACTCTAAAAAACTCATAAATAGGGTCCATCCCTGTGAGTATTATAGCAGGATCTAAAGCAATATTGACTTTAACACTAGGCCATCTTTGTTAATCTTATATTTTTCTCAATTTCAGCATATAAGAAGCCCGATCTAGAAATCCCAGATCGCTGATCCTTCTGAAACCGAGTTGGTAGTAATTCATCATCAAATACACATACTGAGATGACCAGTGATCATGACGCATGTATAGCAAGATACTTACGATGCTGTCTTGGTATTTTTTGTATTTTTGTTATACTGGCAAATTTTGTTTCATTTTTTTTACTATCTACTCACGAGATTTGTTGCGTTGTGAGATTACTTATTAGAGGTTGGAATCGAGGGGTGCTGCCAAGGGACGGTTTTATTTAGAAATTTTGCTGAAAATACGACGAGTCAGGGTCAACATGATCAACAATTATAATGAAATTTAGCTTGATTTTTATTAAATTTATAGTGAAATGACAATACACAATATCATTGATGGTCGGCTATCACGATACAACGATTCAATTTTTCCCTCAACTACAAAGTATGTTATTAAATCTAACGAAGAAGTTAAGAGCAAACCGGAGCTAGCTATTACTATGCCAAATCTATTCCGATTAAAGAAACTACTCTATGCATAATGACATTTTTGATCTCCACCGCAACCTCTGCAGTTTTCCAGCCGACTTGCACCATTTTAAGCAAATATTGTGCTTTGTTCGGGCTTAGAAGGAAAACTCTAAGTTGATAGTCGATCTCAGCTATAGAAAGTTTACTCAAACTTTATAACGCAACTCTATAGTCGTCTTATTTTGAATCTTCATCAAGCAAAATTTAGTTTTATGATGATTTAAGATGCTTATCTTGCTCTTGTATAGCTTTTCTTCTTTGCTATGCAGCTTATTGTCGTATTTCTTATTGTATTTTTTTCTTTTCTTATGTGATATTCTTGAAATCTAAGAAGAAAGGCAAAGAAGGCGCGTTGATTTTTGTCGAAGGTGCATTTCTCTATCTGATTTAATCGTAATGCACAAGAGGAAGCCACTGGTTGATGTTCACAAAAGAATATTAAGGCACATCATCGTCTGCGTCAGGGATGCTATCGAAAATGTCTTATTCAAAGACTTACTGATCGATTTTGACCTAGTTTAAAGGTTATATGAAGTTGCTTCTTGGATCTCCGCTTCTTTTTTTGATGACTGGCTAGAATCTAAGCGATTCTTCTTTGCGATTAGTGCTCACCTTGCCTAGATAGTTGTTCCACACATTCGCCTATCGATTTTGTCTATACAAACTGACCATGAACTGATTATCACTCGTGAAAGTATGATAGACCAAATCCTGTTAAAGTGTATAGACTTTATAGAGCTGAGAATTCGGAATGTCCCAGATAAGCAATTTTGCATGTAAATGTGAGCTGAGAAGGAAACGATTGTCTGGAGTAAAAGAAAGGCAAAGAGGTGAGCCATGGCTTTAGGGGTTAAACACTCTTCCTTGTTGTATTTTGGCCATATCCCAGATCTAGATACTTCTCTAATCACTACCAAAAGCCATTAGATCTATTTTAAAAAGAATTTACTATGAAAATGATTCGTTACAGGCGCTACAATATTTTTCTTGGCAATCGAAGTAACTTGTTAGTTGATATTGAAATCACAGACGATGATTTCTATTGGCGTAATGGCATATATATAATGCTAGTTATATAGCAATATATGACGAACGTTAGGTACTGGCCATTCTAGAGGGTAGGACATACCTAACTTAACCATTTTTCTTGCAGTTGCGATGATGTAATACTTGTTACTTAAAGATATTTTGCCAACTAGTGGTGCTTATCCTATTTTGAATGTTTTAGTTGAAGTTCTGTTGTGATAGAGCTCAACTGTGAAGTGTTTAGCCTTTAAATGATAGGGTAATTTTGAGTCTAGCATACCCTACAATCGGTAATTGTTGCACTGCGAATGAAAAGATATGAACATCGTTTCTTTTTGATTACTTAGAACCAATTCATTGTTGCTGCCAATGTCAATACGTTAAAGAGTTTGTGTGTTTCCCACTCTTTCTCTCAGCAAAGTCAATATTTTATTGTCCTCAAGGTTCACTCTCAGCTGCCTTATGCAGTTCGCTTGTGAACTTCCGACTGTAAGGACTTGTAGACCTGGCAAAAATACAAGAGAATCTATGGCTCCACTCATGCATTACTACATCTTATATAAGATTTTTTTCTGTTACAGGTCCCATAAAATGACGTTGCCGTTTGAATCTCCAGAAGCAAGCCATGAAAACTAAGTACTAAAGGCTAAAGAAATCGGAGCTGATTTTTGTCTCAAAGAAAATACTATAATTCCTTTGCGAATGTTAACAAAGAGTATGGTGCCATTTTAAAGACCTATTCCGACGATGTCGACCAAAGGCGAGGCTTATACTATAGAAATGCTTGTGTTATTTTCTTGAATTATTTGGATGATTTGTGGAAAATCATACAAATTTTTGTTAGAGAGCGGGTTGACAAGTTGTAAATGATTTTATGAGTAAATAAGAACTTTGTTTATGTAGGTCACTGGGTGCACCATTCCGAGTATTTTGAACGGATTTTTCGTTATTTTTACTTAGTTTGTAGTCTCGTCTATCATAGCTAGCATGTTTTCTTACGCGATAAGAATAATCTAATCAAATTTCAATAAAGTGCACTTATGAGTGGATCCACCTTTGAGCTACCACTATCCGACAATATGATGGTACTTCATCTTGACAACTCTGTTCAAAGTACGCAAATATGTATGCTCATTGTATGAAGATACTGCAGTTACAGCATGAGGAAACGGAGGTGACTGCACTTTGATTGTTAGTGATGGCGAATATACTTTAAAAGAGGTGTGGGTGGGTGCGACTAGGCCTAGGGGTGTTGCCACAAGTGAGAGGGGAGCAGAGAGAAAGCAACCGAGGGTTCGGTATGGATCTAGTAGTGGTCGTGAGTCAGAGGAGGACATGTTGAAGAGAATATAGCGATTATAGGCTTTATAATGATGTATATCTATCTATGTTATGAAACTTCAATAAAAAAAATATTGATAAAAAAAAGTGATTTAATTGTGAAAAAATGTAAATAAATAGTTTTTTTTCTTTAATTTTTTGTTTGTTTGCATCAGATGACGTAGTGGTAGAACTGTTCGCAATCCAAAACAGCCTGTTTGCCCATCAAAACTTCGAAGGTCAGAAAGATAATATTGTCTTTGCTCGGATGGTGGTCCTTTATCAACTTATCACCAATGACCAACAATAATCCCACGTCTTTCAGGCAGTTCGAAGCGTAAAGGAAAGAGTATCCTTCATGCTCGATCACGTCTCCAACTAGATGCTCGGATAGGGGGGTCTGGCATTTCGAAACCTTATTTTTGGCTTAGGCGAAAAGAGCCAAGACTTAAACTTAGTTGGCCAGGCTGGGGTCCTACCTAAGATCATCAATACTTGTTTGAATTAATCGTATTTCTGGTTGATTTTGGGCCTCATAAGGTCTATAGCGTCAGCAAGGCAGCTATCCTGACGGAGCATTTGCTCGTATTTTTCAACAGAATTTGCAAGAAGACACACCAGAAGGCATGCAATTCTATACTATTTCAGCTCATTTAATCACCATGAATAATCATTGTTTTTTAGTTGCTCTTCACATCCCTGGTAATTCTGACTTGCCCATCCTCGCCATCCTCTGATAAACTGATCGCTTTATCTTCCTTCAACCAAAAAGCTTTTCCTTGCAAATTTCTTAGACTACCATATGTACATGTCATTTGTGACCTGTCCTCCTTACAAATTAGAAGCCAAAGCGCTCACAAAGTATGGCACCCAGTTGGAGATGTAGCAGTCATGGAAGACTTGCTGGTTCGCTTTGCCTTGAGGTCTGATATAATGATGGAAAACTAGTTAATAGAGAGGGCTTTTGAGAATGATGAAGACGATTGGTAGACCGACTTGGATGATTGTTGCACTGAACATGAAGAATTTTCCGAAAAGAGGAAGTGTTAGTTCGTTTTAAAGATTGCCAATGCTGAGCATATTCTTGTGCGGGAAAGGCAAGATAAGTTCTCTATATATCCTTTGCTTAAAATCATGAACATTTTTCTTCTTATGCACAAAAAGTTACTCTATAGTCGGATCGTCTCCTCGTTTCCATTTAGCCCCCCAATCAAAAAACAACCCTCTGATCGAAGGGATGATATAAGTATGTACATACTTGAAATGAAGCGTATCTGCTCCGTTTTCAGGGATATCTTGTAAATGGCAATGAATGTGATGTTAGGTCCTTCCTCTATATGCAAGACTATTCTTGAATCCTTAGACATTCATCATGGGATATATAGGTTTTTGTTGGTGCTAGGGTACTGCGTGGATCCATACGTATATGTATCCGTTGACTTAAGTGACCGGGTAGTTTCTTAGTTTTACATCTTTCTAGCCTTATTCCTTGAATTATAGTTTTGCATCTTTGCTGCAGGTGTGTTAGTTGTATTAAATCGATTTCAGTTTTAGGGCTTTACCGTCATGATCTATATAGGGGGATATATACCGACGCAGTTTCCTGTTTTGCCGTCGTAGAGCCATCCATGAAAAGGACATTGCACGCAGGATTCGTTGACTACCTCACCTCCTATACCTAAGTTTGCACCCATATGCAGGCAGTATGCGGCCAAGGCATAGATGACTCCATCTTTGCCTCGGAACACCACTAGATTTTGACCAGCCACATCGACATTAGTGACCTCTCCTGACCTTAGTTGTGAAATTTCTAGAATATTGTACCAGCCATTAGGGTAAGGTGGTAAGGGCTTACCTATGTTCTTTTTTTTGGTCTAATACCGTCCCTTGACAATGAAGTGAGGGTGTCTGAACTTGAAAAAGTAGACAAGATAGAGCACTACTAAGGCCGAAATTGTGGCGCATTCAGTAAAGTGCTCGCTATAGAGGTAGGACTAATAGGTCAATAAACTGTCCATCAATAAAGTTGAAACTTATAATATTACATCAGCTTTTATAATAATATTAAAGGAACATTTTATTGCTTGTTGAAAAAATAATGCTGGATGAATGTCATAAATCATTAGATGTTTTCAATTTCAGATGCTTTTAGTAGAATAGCAGCATGCTCATAGGGTCTATTTAAAGTAAGGTGGCGTGCGAGAGGACTTTCTTGTGGCCGTTGGGGTACTCTACTTTGAAATGAAGTTTGTGCTGATAAAAACTCTAACGGAATACTCCAATTACGCGTAGTCTAGATGTCCCTTAAAGAATTTTCTTTCCGTACTCGAAATTTTTAATCTCCTATTCAGAGGGCTTATTTTTGTTTTACTTTAAATCGACTTTTTCTTAAGATTTTATTGACTTTTTAGTATATTTTTTGTAGTCTTCCTGAGACAAATATTCTTGCTAATTTTCACTTGATTTTTGACTTATACTGCCCTTGCTTTCAACTTTCTAAATCGTATCTTTCTACGAGCTATTTTCTCCATCTAATTCTGCTTATTTTTCTAATTTTTGTTTTTTGTAAAATTATTTGACAAGCAAAGGACAAGTGCTAAGATTTTCTAAGGGTTCCCAAGTCGACTCCTTGACATCATAACTAAGTAATAAATAAGATACTCTTGCCATTTGATCAAAAAATATTTGATGTCCTTGACTATCTTCATATCAAGAATACTTTCTACTGAGTAGTTCGACATTAACTTTAATGAAATTTTTGAAATTTTTTTATTACTTTGCTTATTTTGTCTGTTTTTATCAATAAAGCGGGTGTCTATGTATATCTTTTAAATATATAAATATCACTGTTTTCAAAAGCTATCAAGTGACGACTCGTGTACACTTTTTTGTCTTATTTTTTGTGAAATTCGGCTACTAGTTGAAAAACTATTTTAATTGAATTTGACAACAGGACTCGACTATGTTATAACTCTTCTTTAGCAAAGACTTAAACGATATTTGTTTATTTTGCTTTAAATCAGCTAAATATTTTTTCGTATTTGCGAAGATGTCTTTTTGAAATGTTTTTTCACGCGGGCAGCTACAAACTATATTATAAGGAATGTACTTATATTTAGTCTTTTTAAGCAAGTTATCTGTATATTTTTTAAAGTTTTAGCTCATTTGCACATTTTTTCTTGTATTATATTATTCTGCTTTGTTGCAAATTTGCTTGTTTTTCGCTTTATCTAACTACTTAAGCCAGCTCTCGTTTGTATTATTTCTATTTTTCTCTTTACTATTTGACAAAAGAGCGGTCTAAATGACTGATATGTCTTAATTCTTAAGCGATTTAGTTTTTGATTATCTGACTTTGCATTTTAGACTGAACGATTTTTATTCTTGATTATTTGATAGATGAATGCATATGTTTTATGTGTTTTTTATTTATTTTTTCCCATCTCTACATAGCTTCTTATGTATTTTTGTGATCTATATCTTTTTCTTTACGAACATTTGTTATTTTCTCCCATTTTCTTTTCAAAATCTGCAATAATTTTTTATTCGATTCTTCTGATTTTTGATAAAACCTTTGTTAATTCGTGCTCGTATTCATCTAAGATAATATCTCTAATTTTTATTTTCTGATATCCTTTAACCTAGGTCTGGGCGTCGTTCTCGATCTTTCTTGATCATTATACTCAAATGCTTCAGTAGTGGATTTAAGGTATCGATCGAATCTTTATCTTATGTTTTGTTTGTTGATGTGAAACTTTTCAAAGAGAGAGCGTTTGTGAGGGATCGATAGGCTACTTCTGCGGAAAAGTTAGTCTTACATAAATATTGTTTTATTTATATGAAGTTGTAATATCAAATTGTATTAGATTATATGCAAAGGTTATTCACATCAAAATCATTATTTAGTATGATTGCAGATACAGGAATCGCAGTATACTATGTAACTGCATCGAGTCAAGAACAAGCTTAGCAAATAAGTAAAGGTCTAGTGGAAGCTAGACTGGCTGCGTGTTGTAATATAGTAAAAGGAGTCAAATCGATCTATAGCTGGCAAGGAGTGCTCAACGAAGATAGCGAGGTTTTAATTATGATAAAAAGCAGGCAATCTTTGGCAGAAAAATTGAGCAAAAAAGTTAAATAGCTGCACAGTTATGAGGTGCCTGAGGTTATAGGCGTTCCAGTGATTGGAGGCTCAAAATAATATATAAATTGGGTATTAGAAAGCACCAAAGAATAGTGATGTTTTGTTTAAGAAAATTCATCATTTTTTAAACAAAATAAAATACAAAATTTTATATAATATCATGATTTTTCATAGTATCAGTATAAGCAATACACATTTTACAGACCTAAAGATAACATTAGAGCAGTACAGAGCAAATACAAAAACAGAAACAAACACCAAGAATAGTCATAGTTCTGATAATTTCAATCAAAATATATTTATCAATTTGATTTGATTTTATTTTTTTCATCTTTGGCACATATTAATCAATCGATTTTTTTGATTTGTATTAGTAAGGCATATAATTCTAACTTCATTATACAATGAGAGAGGCAGAAAGATCTGGAAATATTCTAAGTAAAAATCTTATTAGCATTTAGTCTGACAAAGTTAAGCAACCTTTTCTATTGCTAAATCCTTTAATATTGCAGGCTTTAGGAGACAAGTGCGTGCCGTAACTCTAAGAGGACTCCTCTACAAGACGTATAATAAACTTGTATAAAAAACTTGGGATCGTAATTCGACCCGATAACTACTTACAGATAATCTGGCAAATACTTATGCTCGCGGTCAATTTTTACTATTTTATCGAGATAGGAATGCTCATGGCTTTCCAAGGAAGATGGTGGTAACACTAAATAAATGACCTAGTGCCTCTTAATATCGTAACTTTGGTACTTATGTTTGCAGACATGCTTATGGGTCCACTAAGGGCATACTATGACTAAGGTCTGCTCGTAAAAAATGTCAGATTGATATTCAAAAAATACACCAAAATATAACTGTGGATAGACATTATTGGCATCATCGTTGTGTTGATTCCTTTGGCATCTGGAAACATTAACTCGAATTACGTAAAAATATTTTGGATTCTGAAGATATACACTGTTATGATCATCGACGAATAGCTCGAAAGAATGACAATAGTTTACATTTATCGAAACATAACCTATCAAGTGCTTAGACTTTTGGTAGTTTTTTACATGCTAGCGCATTATCTGGGAATTTTCTTTTATCTTGTAAGCATTTGGGTATACGAAAATAACTATTATGGTCCGAACACGCCCAATCTATGTTGGGTCTACAATAACAAACTAGTGCAACAGATGATTGTTTTTTATCCCTGGCGTTAAACCTACGTTATGCTCATCTACAACAGTATCAATTTTTTTACCAATATTGCCTATGGGGACATAACTCCTTTAAATCCTATATAGATTATCTACACGATCATTTTCGAATGGATAGATACACTCATCTTTGTATATTTGATCGCCGCAGCTGTGACTATTGTATTTGATCTTTTTGAATGCAAAGCGACAAGAAAAGCTGTTCAGCAAGATTTTCTTGACAAACTATAATATGAAAAAATAGATTAATAACTTCGAGCAGGTCTAAGAAGGGAACTTTAGCTTTTGCAGATGGAAGAACGTAACAGAAATCGTTAGATCGAGGATGAGTTTCTTTAGTGCCTGCCAGATGAAACTGTATACTCGCTTTTGAAGGTAGTTTACAAGCATTTTCTTAAAAGAATATGCTTGGACTTTGAGACTCGAATGGGTTTGTAGTAGAACGCCTTCGTCGACAATGTAAGCTCAGAATTTCTCTGCGTTTTCGTTCGAGGCATAAAGGAAAGAAGGTTCTTTATCGGTGATATAATATACGATTGCGGCGAGTCTGAGGACAGCAACGAATACTCACACTGCGCTTACTACTTTACTAAAAGGAACTACGCGAAGGCAGTTGTGGCAGGTATCGGCAGTCTGCCTGAGCTCAAACAGGGCAAAATCGACAAAATTTAGCAAGAAAAAAGTCAAACTTTCACTTTGAACGCATTTTAGTAGGGCTTTGGCGAAATCGAGTTTCTGACTGGCAAAG